>VOFG01001356.1_pt1 | contig 103931 bp, 109 predicted proteins | sample 5384171 | NCBI WGS metagenome assembly VOFG01 (sample SAMN12384726, study PRJNA508395) | human gut metagenome | isolation source: healthy gut F | host: Homo sapiens
AAATGACACTGACGGAGGCGGGCAGACTGCTTCTCGACTTTTCCACGGAGTTTCACGGAAAGCGTCAGAAGCTTCTCTCTGCCATCCGCTGTCTCGGCAATGAAAGCGTAAGATTGCCTTTCAACATCGGGGGCATTCCGTGCACCCATGAATACGGCGTGATGGACATCATCGCCGGTTTTCAGCTGAACAGCCCGCAGTACGACGTGGATTACTACGAGGCCAACCAGTCAGAGCTTTTTGCCCAGCTTGACAGCAAGGCGCTCGACATTGTCTTCGCGCGCGTCGACTTCCTCTCCCCGCGCAGTACAATACCTTTGTCATCAACGACGACGAGCTGGTGCTGCTGTGCCGTGCGGGAAAGCTGCCGCTGTCCGGCGGCGCGTCCGTCAGCCTCGCCGCGATGGAGATGGACTGCCTTGTCACGTTCACGCACGATTCCAGCATCCGCACGCTCACGGAGAAGCAATTCGCCGTATCACGCGCAAAAATGCCGTACAAGGTGATCGAATGCACCCGCCATATGCAGCTTTTGTCCCTTGTGGCAAACGGCGGCTGTGCGCTGCTGCCAAAGCAGCTTTATGACACGAGCCAGATGGCTAACGTGAAAGCATACCGCATCGTCGATGCCCTCAAAACCAGCGTGGGCTTTGCGTGGCCTCGCGCCGGGGGCGGCAAGACGAAAACCAAGGCCTTTCTTTCATATCTGACCTCGTCCGGGGAAAGCTATTCCATCCGGGAATGGCATTTCTACTTTGGAATAGCACTTGTGCGTTTTACACAAAGCAAATAAGCTAAAAACAGCTTCGCGTCGGAGCGTCCGGCGCGAAGCTTGAACTTGGTGCCGTCTATCCTTTATTTATCGAGGGGAGGAACCGGCGGGATCACCTGAAGGTTGGGTATCTGCTCAGGGTCAAGTTTGAATTTTGCATGAATGTCGGGAGTTTCGGTGGATCTCCAAGAGTAGAAGCACGTATCGCATACGTAGACTTCCCAAGCATCGTCGACCGGTGCTTTCACCATAACTCTGCAGTTGTCACTGCCGCAACGATAGCAACGCATATTTCTTCCTCCTTAAATATTCTTCAACAGTTCGCGGATGATCGCGTCATACTCCGCAGTCTTTGCGGGGGCTCAAGCAGCTCGACAGCGCGCGGATTGGGTTCGGGAGGAACAGGAGTCGTCGCGTCGATGATCATCTTGGTGTGCATGCCCGCGGGGTAGGACGACGGGTCGAGCGGCATGCCCGGGCAGTTGGGGATGATGGCGACGTCCTTGTCGGGCTTGACGCGGGACGCCAGCGCCCACATGACCTGCTCGAGGTTGAACGGGTCGACAAACTCGTCAACAACGATGACGATCTTGGTGTAAGGCATACCGTGAGGCGTGCTCAGCAGGCGGAACGCGATGCCCTTGCCGTAGCCGCCGTAACGGCACTTGGTGGAGATTATCGCGACATGGCCGTGCATGTACATTGCGTTGAGCGCGACGAGCTCGGGGAAGCCTTCCTTGATCTGCTTGTAGAGAGGCACGGAGGTGTTGAGCGCCATGAGATAGTCGATCTCCGTCCATGGAATGCCGAGATAGAGGTTCTCGAAGATGGGGTTGGTTCTGTGGGTGATGCGGGTGATGCGCACAACACACTGGTTGCGGGCGCCGGAGTAGGAGCCGGGGAACTCGCCGAAGGGACCTTCGCACTCGCGCACGCGCGGCTCGATGTAACCCTCGAGGATGACCTCGGAGCCAGCGGGAACGTAGAGATGGTCGCTTAGGTCGGCCTTGACAATGTCGATGGGAACGCCGTCCTGAAGAGCGCCGACGAACTCATACTCGTTCTGGCTGTAGCCGATGGGGGTGGACGCCATGAAGGTGACGAGCGGGTTGTTGCCCAGCGCGATCGCTATGGGGACCTTCTCGTTCTTTCTCTCAGCCTTCTCAAGCTGCACGGCGATGTCGTGCATGGCGAGCGCCTGAATGCCGATCCTGTCCTTATCCTGACCTGGATACGGTAGGTGCCGACGTTGAGCTTGTCGAAATTGCCGGGCTCATCGGGGTCGGCGGTGACAACGGAGGCCTTGGAGATGAAGAAGCCGCCGTCCTGATCGTTTATACGGTAGAGCGGGAGTACCTCGAAGAGGTTAATGTCCTTGTCGATGACGTTCTCTTTGCAGGGCGCGTCCTCTCTTCACGATATTAGGGGGGCACGGGGTACTTGTCCCATCTGCGGTTGAGCTCAAAGAACTGCTCCTTGACGGGGGTGTCCTTGGGCATACCCATCATGAGCGCGTGGTTCGGCCAGGAGCCGTGCACGTTCGTCACCACAGAATACTTATAGCCCTTCACCTTCTCGAAGAGAACCGCAGGGCCGTTCTTCATAGAGGATGCAGCGCGCCCGGCGGAAGCTATGTCCGGTTCGGGCATAACCTCATCCTTAATGCGCACCAGCTGCCCCTCTGCTTCCAGAGTCGCCAGAAATTCGCGCAGATCCTTATAAGTTTTTGCCACACTTATTCCTCCTTTGTGATTTTTGTGTTTCAGTTTGGTGAGCATTGGTTTTTATGCACATCAACCTATAACTCGATTATATTCACCTCTGCTTTTGTATGCAATTCCGTTTGTGCATAGGCTCTTTCCAAACTTGAATGGTAAATGCGTTAATATCGTGTCATACTGATTGTGGAGGGTTCTGCGCTTTTTGCAGATACACCTACGCTTTAGAAAGAGGGGTATAGATATGACCATCGCACAGATCAAGTATTTTCTTTCCGTACTTGAACATGGCAGCTTTTCTGAAGCGGCCGAGGAAATGTACATCTCGCAGTCTTCTTTCTCCAAGCAGATAAAGAATCTGGAGACCGAGCTGGGTGTGGCGCTTTTCCTGCGTTCAAACGCGAAAGTGAGCCTTACGCCCGCCGGGGAGATCTTTGAGCCGCACGCAAGGCTCATGGATTCTACATACAACCAGCTCATGGGCGACATGACATCCTACAAGAACAGCTCCGCCGAGAACACCGTCACCGTTGCCGCGCTTCCGCTGCTGTACGAATACGGCATATCCGATGCGCTGTGCACATTTCATGAAAGCCGCGACTCCGTTCAGGTGAACGTTGTGGAGACGAATCAGCCCGACATCCTCACCGGTCTGCTCTCCGGCAGGTTCGACTTCGCCGTGCTGAGGCTGGACTATCTTGACGATGAGCATTTTGACATATACCCTCTCGTTTACGATACCTATGTACTCGTCTGCCCCAAGGTGTGGGCGAGCCGCCTCGGTCACGCGCCGATAAGATTTGACGATCTCACGCAGGAGCCTATCGTTCTTCTCGGCAAGGATTCCGATGTCTACAAGCGCTGTATGGACACCTTTGAGCGCTGCAAATTCACGCCGAAAAAGGTGCTGACCGCTTCCCGCCACACGCATTTTCTGCAGCTGGTCGACTCCGGCTGCGACATAGGCTTTCTCCCTCAGGGGCTTGTGAACCTGCACATGTTCCCCAAGCTCGCGGTGTACCCCCTCCCCCGTCCCCGATCGAGACCTGGCTAGGGCTCGTCAGGCTCAGGCAGGCGTCTCTCCACCTCCGCGCAGGAGCTTTACGACGATAACCGGACAGTTCGCGTAAACGCTTCATTAACGCTTTTGATATATACATAAAAAGTCAGACAGCCTGCGCAATGCACACAGGCTGTCTTGTTTTACTATTCAGAGACGTCCCGTCAGCTGAAATTACAACACCCGCGGAAAGTTTTGACTTCCCGCGGGTGCGATATACGCTGTTATTTATGTCTCTCAGCCCTGACCGTAGTAGGCGTTTTTGCCGTGCTTGCGGAGATAGTGCTTGTCCAGAAGCTCCTGCTGCATACGTCCGGCGGCGGGGTTGAGCATCATGGCGTGCCAGTCCATAAAGGCGACCTCCTCCATCACGACGGCGTTGTGCACCGCCTCCATGGCGTCCCTGCCCCACGCGAACGGACCGTGCGAGTGCACCACAACGCCGGGGACGGCGGCGGGGTCGGCGTAGGCAAAGGTCTCGATAATGACCTTGCCGGTCTCCTTTTCGTATTCGCCCGCGATCTCCTCGGGCGTCATGAGGCGGGTGCAGGGGATGTCGCCGTAAAAATAATCCCCGTGCGTCGTGCCCATGGCGGGAATATCGCGCCCGGCCTGGGCGAACGTCGTCGCCCAGCGGGAGTGCGTGTGGACAATGCCGCCGCACTCGGGAAACGCCTTATAAAGCTCCACATGCGTGGGGGTGTCGCTCGACGGCTTCCACTTGCCCTCGACGCGCGCGCCGTCAAGGTCGACCACGACCATGTCCTCCGCCGTCATGCCGTCATACGGCACGCCAGACGGCTTTATCACGACAAGCCCGCTCTCCCGGTCGATACCGGAGACGTTGCCCCATGTGAATGTCACAAGGCCATACTTCGGCAGCAGAAGATTTGCCCGCAGAACTTCCTCTTTCAGCTTTTCCAGCATATTGCCTCTCCTTTTCTCAGTCGGCGCTGTTCGCCTTTTCTATCACCCGCGCGGCGAGCTTATCGGTGAGCCCGAGGTCGTACACGGTCTGGAAGACGGTGTAGCGCGCGCGTATCTCCTTGCAGTAGCGGAACGTGTCCATGAGCAACTCGTCGTCCACGCCGATGTCCGACGGGGTGCAGGGACAGCCGATGTCCCGCAGCAGCGCGCGCACGGAGGCGCTCGTCGGCAGGGTCTTGAGCTGGGCGCGCACAGCGTCCCAATTGCGCTGCATGCTGTCGATGCGCGCGAGACGCCCCTCGACGGCGTTTTTGCCCGCCTTATGCTCCATGGCGACGACCTCGTCCGCCGCCGCGCCGTAGTGGGCGCGTATCTCCCGCTCCCATGCCGCGGCGTCGTAGGCGCGCGCACTCTCGCGCGCCGCGTCGAAGTCTATGTTCTCCTTGAGCAGTTCCTCTATGAGCATCAGCACCAGCACCGTCCCCACGGCGACTTGCTCGCCGTGCATGGCTGGGCGGATGCCGCGCTGCTCAAGTATCGTTTCCCAATAGTGGGACATATGGTGCTCCGCACCGGAAGCGGGGCGGGAATCGCCGTAAAGGCTGATGGCGGCGCCCGAGAGGACGAGACCGCGCATGACGCTTCCGAGTGTCTCCGGGTCGCGCTGCTTTATCTTCGGGGCTTCCTTCATTACATCCGCCACACATTCACGCACGAGCGTGACGATATTATGGCAGTAATGCTCCCCGTTTATTATCCGCGCAAGCTCCCAGTCATTGAGGCAGGTGAGCTTGCCGATAAGGTCGCCGAAGCCCGCGACGGTCATTCGGTAGGGCGCGGTCTTGAGGATATCCGTGTCACCGATGATGACCTCGGTGCAGTGGGCGGGCATGGTGGCCTTGAGGTTGTTGACATTCATGATGCCGATGGAAGCGGCAAAGCCGTCCATCGGTGCGCCGGTGGCGACAGTGAAGCACGGCAGCTTGAGCTTGAAGCTGGAATAGCGCGTCATGTCGGTTATCGATCCCGTGCCGACGCCGATAATGAGGTCGCAGTCGTCCGGCTTATTTATCACGATCTCGCCGAGTGTCGCCTCGTCAAAGCCAAGGTGCGTTAACGTATGCTCTGCCGCGGCGATGCCCGCCGCCTGCATAAGCTCCATGCAGCGCGCGCCGGCGATCTTGTAGGTTATCTCGTCACAGAGAACGAGCGGATGGGCATAGCCCAGACTCTTCACATAGTGCGGCAGGCGCTCGATCGCGTCCGCACCTATTTCCACGCCCTTTATGGGCACATAATGCGTCCTTCCGCAGTCGCACTCCAACTTTGTGTTGAGGTATTTTGAAAGCTCCTGCGGTGTGTCGTACATTTTCATATATATTCTCCCCTTTCAGGTGATTTCCGTCGGCGCTCACAACAGCGGTGAGCGCCTGCGGAAGTCCCCGCGGCGGCGGTTTTTAAAACATAAGCCCGCATAAAGCGGGCTTATGTCAGTTAGGTATTATAGCTTTGCTATCAGCCCTGAACAGCAGCGAGGTGCTCGTTCCACTTGGCAAGAAGGTCAGCCTTCTGTGCGGTCAGAGTGGGGACGTCACGGGTGACCCAGGTGATGTCGCTGGACGCCTTGAGCCATGCGTTCTCGGGAGAGGTGTAGTTGGCGTTGGTGAAGCGGAGAGTGCCCTGCATGTACTCTGCCATGGCGCTCTGACCCTCAGCGGAGGTGACCCAGTTGACGAAAGCCTTGGCGGCTGCCATGTGGGGTGCGCCCTTGACGACCGCAACACCGAAAGCGGAAGCGGAAGTGCCGTTGGAGGGGTAGCGAACCTCGGTGACGGCCTCAGTGCCGAGCTCGGCCGCGCTCTGGTTGAGCTTGATCGCACCGTCCTCGTAGGTCAGGCCGACAACGTACTCACCGTCAGAGACGGAGTTGAAGCAGACAGAAGACTTCTCAACGACGACCACGTTCTCAAGGAGAGCGTCGATGTAGTTCCAGGCCTCATCGGTGTCGATGCCGTAAACGGAGAAGATGTTGCAGAGGTTGTTCCATGCAGCGGAGGAGCTGTTAGGATCGGAGAAGACGATCTTGCCCTTGAGTGCGGGATCGAGGAGGTCTTCGTAGGACTGGATGTTCAGACCAAGCTCCTTCTCAAGCTCGGTGTTGACGCAGAAGCAAACGGTGGAGAGGTGATCCATGCTGTAAAAGCCGTTGGGGGTGCTGTAGCCTTCCATCTGCTCGTCGTCGTTGTCAGAGACCCATGCTTCGGAATATCTCGGCGTACTTGTCGCCGTCGGAATCAGCAAGGCCACCCCAAGTAACGTCGCCCTGGGGGTTGCCGGCTTCGGCCTGGATCTTCGCGGTGAACTCACCGGCGGAACCGGAGATGACCTCAATCTCGATGTCGGGGTACACTTCGTTGAAGCAGGTCTTGAGAGCGTCAAGGTCGGCCTCGGTCATGGAGGAGTAGAGGACGAGGGTGTCGCCCAGGTCTTCCTCAACTGCCGCCTCTTCAGCGGGAGCCGCGTCTTCAGCAGGAGCTGCATCGGCAGCGGGCTGCTCGGCAGGTGCTGCGGACTGGCCGCAGGCGCACAGTGCGAAGATCATGCAGAGTGCCATTGCGAGTGCTAGGATTTTCTTCATTTTGGTTCTCCTTTTTTGATATATTCCCGGATGCTTTCGCATCTAATGGGCTGTTATGTGCCGGGGGATCAGAGCTGTATATCGTCCTCGGACTTGCTTATCGCCATGTAGAGGAAGAGACTCAGTGCGGTGATGACGGTGAGGATGGCCGCGAACGCCGCCGCCGTGCCGTATTCGCCGCGCCCGATGTAGATATACGCCTGCATGGTGAGGGTGGTGGTCTTGTTGCTGTAGAGTATGACGGAGCTCGAGAGCTCTGTCACGATGGCGACCCAGCTGAGGATCGCGCCGGAGAGGATGCCGTTTGACATCATCGGCACGGTTATCTTTGCAAAGGTTTTCAGCTTCGACGCACCGAGGCTTATCGCCGCCTCCTCAATGCTGATCGGTATCTGCATCAATGTCGCCGTCGCTGAGCGTATCGTGTACGGCATACGGCGTATAGCGAAGGACATGATCATGATGGTCATCGTGCCGGTGAGGGCGACGGGCTTGGAGCCGTAGGCGATGAGCAGCGCGATACCGATGACGGCGCCGGGCATGATGTAGGGCAGCATGGCGATGGTGTCAAGCGAGTGGTTGAGCGCGTTGTTGCGGCGCACAACGAGGTAGGCGAGCACGACCGCAATGACGATAATGACCGCGAGGGCGATCACGCCCATGACGAGCGTGTTGCGCGAGGCGAGCACGAGCTTTTTCTTCAGCGCGCTCTGGTAGTTGACAAGGGAGTAACCCACGCCGAAGAGCGAGCCCTTGCTGTTGCGGAAGCTGAGATAAATGATATATATCTGCGGGAGGATCGCGATGGCGCAGAGCAGGTAGCAGTAAAGATGCATGAGGAAGCCGCCGAAGCCCTTTGCGTCCTTTTTCTCCACGGGGTGCAGGGTGTTGATGGAGAACTTGAAGCGCCCTGTCGCCCACTTCTGGAGGAAGAATATTACGGCGGTGACAATGACCGCGATGATGGCGAGCGCGGCGGCAAAGTTGTAGTTCGCGCCGTTTTCGCCGAGGTACTCGTTATAGAGCAGCACGGGGAAGGTCTTGAAGCCCTCGCCGAGGATGGTGGGCGTACCGAAGTCGGCAAACGCCTGCATAAAGACCATGAGCGTCGCGGCGAGGATGGTGGGCATGGTGAGGTGCAGCACGATGTTGAAAAGGCGCTTCACACCGGTGCAGCCCATGTTTGCCGAGGCCTCCATGAGGGTGTTGTCAATGCTTTTAAACGCGCCGTTCATGTAGATGAACACGAGCGGGAAGAACTTGAGCGTCTGCGACAGGGCGATGCCGCCGAAGCCGTAGATGCTGGGCAGGGTGATGCCGAGGGCAGTTTTGAAAAACTTCGTGATAACGCCGCTGCGCCCGAGCAGCATAACCCACGAGTACGCGCCCAGAAACGGGGCGGACATGCAGCAGAGTATGCTGACGACGAAGAGTATCTTCGCGCCCTTGAGGCGGTAGAACGCATAGAAGTACGCAAACGGAATGCCGATCACGAGCGTGAGCACCGTGACGAAAATGGTGATATTGAAGGAGTTATAAAGCGTGTCCACATAGTAGCTGTTGCTGAAAAACTTGTGGAACTGCTCCCACGAGAAGCTGCCGTCGGGCATGATGACCGCCTGCTTGATGACGCCGAACATCGGGTAAATGAGCACCGCGATGAACAGCACCAGCAGAAGCACAGAGACAATCAGCCACCCGTCAAAACGTTTTTTGACCATAGCCTGCCCCTCCGTTATGCCTTTGCGCAGTCATTGCACACGCCGGTGAGTATGTTCTCCTCGCCGTCGGCAGTGAAGAGATTGACCTTATCCGTGTTGATTTTCAGCTTTATCTCGGAGCCCGGCTCGATAATGCTGTCGATGGAGGACTCCTGGATTATCTCGACCTCCTCGCCGGAGGACAGGTGCACGAAGTAGTGGGTGTTCAGCCCGAGGAACACGCAGTCGTCCACGACGGCGGAGATGCCCTCGGTGCTGTCGCGGTCGAGCAGAAATTCTTCCGGACGCACGGACAGGGTGATCTCCTGCTCCTTCTGCTGCTCGGGGCGGACGGTATGTATCTCGGCGCGGTAGCCTGAGAGCGTTTCAAGATAGGTCTTGCCGCCGTCGACGACGAGCTTGCCCTTTATCACGTTGGAGCGGCCGATGAACGTCGCGACGAAGAGGTTCGCCGGGCGCTGGTAGATGCTCTTGGGGGTGCCGACATGCTGGATGACGCCGGCCTTCATGACAGCGATACGGTCGGAGACCGCCATGGCTTCCTCCTGGTCGTGCGTGACATACACGGTGGTGATGCCGACATTGTGCTGGATGTTCTTGATGACCGTGCGCATCTCAACGCGCAGCTTCGCGTCAAGGTTGGACAAAGGCTCATCCATCAGCAGAACGTCCGGCTCGATGCACAGTGCGCGTGCGAGCGCGACGCGCTGCTGCTGACCGCCGGAAAGGCGCTCGGGCATGCGGTCGGCGTACTGGTCGATCTGCATGAGCTGCATGAACTTCTCGGACTGGGTCTTTATCTTGTCCTTGGGGAACTTCTTGTTTTTCAGGCCGAACTCAACGTTTTTTCTGACGGTGTAGTGCGGGAAGATGGCGTAGTTCTGGAAAACCATGCCGATGTTGCGCTTGGCGGGGTCGAGGTCGTTTATGCGCTTCTCGCCGAAGAAGAAGTCGCCGCCCTCGATGCTGTTGAAGCCCGCGATCATTCTCAGAAGTGTGGTCTTGCCGCAGCCGGAGGGTCCAAGCAGCGTGAAAAACTCGCCCTCTCTAATGTCAAGGCTCAAATCGGGAATGATGACATTGTCACCGTACTTTTTTTTAAGAGCGTGCTTTATGATGATCTCTTCGCTCACTTGTACTCTCTCCTTTACATTATTGCATTACTCGATTTTGTCTATCTCCATCATCCGGCGCGTTCTCATAAGCGTCAGACGATTGCGCACAAGGGGTGAATTTTTCAGCAGTGCGGGAAGCTCGCTCTCCTCCACACCGATGGAGGCGAGGTCGCGCTTCGCGTTCAGCATCTCCAGCAGCCCGTAAAGGTGCTCCTCCGTGGGAGCTCGTCAATTATCCGCCGCAGCTCGCCCCAGCTCTCGCTGAGCTTTTCGCGGCTCACCTTTGCAAGCAGTCATTTTCGTTTTCTCTTATCAGCGAATCCGCCAGCCGCCCGCCGAAGAACTTGCGAAAATGCTCTTCCGGTACGGGGGCGTAGTCGGTTATGTACGGGGTGATGTCCTCTATCTTCGCAAGGCGCTTGTATTCGCGCACCGCGATCAGCGAGCCGACGCCGGTCTTCTCCCCGTGCATGGCGGGGAACTTCACCGGGAAAGCCTCCGGCTCCATCTCTATCATGTGGGAGATGTGATGCTCCGCGCCCGAGGCGGGGCGGGAGTTGCCCATCATCTGCATTGCGATGCCGCTCATGATGAGCGCATAGGTCACGTCGGCGTAGGCGCTCTCCTCGCCGCGGGCAATGCCGGGGACGCTCTGCATGACTGTGTCGGCAGCATCTCTGCATTATACCATAAATTTTCTCACAAAGCAACTCATTAGTCAGGACATGTGCCATTTTCCAGTCGGCAAGGGCGGTATACTTCGCCATAATGTCCCCAACGCCGCTGCGCACGAGCTCCATGGGCGCGTTTTTGATGATCTCCGTGTCCGCCAGCACTATCTCCGGCGCGACGGCGGGCAGCGTTTTTTTGAAGCCGTACCACGTCATTGCCGCGACGGTGCTGCAAAAGCCGTCCACGCTCGCGCCCGTCGGGCAGGAGACGAAGCGTATGCCCCGCTCGTGCGCGCAGAAGCGCGCGATGTCGTGAATGGTGCCGCTGCCGACGGCGACAATTACTTCCACATCACCCTCAAGCTTCGCGAGCACCTCCGCCGTGGATATCTCGTTTGCGTGCAGCCCAGTGGGGTCGAGCACTATCTCCTGCTCGGCGCGCGGATGCCTGTCCGCCGTGGCGGCGTAGGAATTCTCGCCGTAGAGCGCGCAGCGCTTGCCCGCGACGTTAAACTCCGCCATATACTTTTCAAACTCAAAAAGGCAGCCCGGCTCTATCACCGCGGCGCGGGTCTCCATGGTATGCACGCGCCCGCAGGCGCATTTTCCGGCGTACTTGCTGCAATCTATAAACATCTTTCAACGCTCCTCTTCACAGGAACTCTTTCATATACTCGCCGAAGCGGGTGTAATCATCCACGCGGACAAAGCGGAAGTCGGAGCGGTAGACCGCCTCGTCGTTGCCGCCGGGACCGTAATCATCGCCGACATAGACGATCTCGGAATGATCATAGCCATACTCGGTGCAGTACCGGTCGAGCGCGTAATACTTGTTGTACGGGAAAGGCGCAAGGTCGAACGACGACGACCCGCCGATGAACACCGTATAGTCGGGGAAAGCATCGCGCACGACGGGGTACATCGGCTTGCGCTTTGCGCGATCCGGGTCGAAGGCGAGCTTGTCGGCAATGTCCGCCGCCGTGCCGAGCAGCGGGAACGTGACGCAGCCGGAGTCGTGATACTCCACATTATTGCCCTTGAATTCCGTATACCCGAAGCGCTCTCTCAGCGCGGTCACGCGCGCCTCTACACTTGCGCGGTCACATGGGGCGTGCTCATCAAAAACATGGTCAAGCTCCCCCGTCGCGGCGTTATACGTGCAAAACTGCATTCCGTAGTTGCCGATAATATCTATGGGGTAGCCGTTCATCTGGTTGAAGATGCGGCTGCACATCCCCGCGCCGACCATCAGAAGCTTATACTTTGCCCGCAGCGCGTCCAGCACGCCGAGATTGGGCTGGGCAAGCTTCGTCTTGTGCTGAGTGAGCGTGCCGTCAAGGTCAAACGCGATCAGCCTTACGTTATTCATGTTTTCTTTTGCCTTTCGTATATGAACTTTTGCCGCGCACATGGAGTTCACGTGCGCTTTACTCCACTTTGACAAATTTGCATCAAAAAGTATATATTTCACGCGCCTTGCGGCGGCGTTTTTCATCAAATTAGATAACCCGTATTATACTCACAACACTTGACTTCTGCAAGGTTTGGCGCTAATATTGAGAAACGATCAAAAACGATCAATTTTAAGGCGGTGGCAGCGATGAAAAACGAACGATACGAAAAAATAATGAATATACTGGCAGAGCGCGGCTACGCGAGCGTGGACAGCCTCAGCAAGGAGCTGTTCGTCAGTATGCCGACTGTGCGGCGCGATCTGAACACGATGCAGGATCTCGGGCTCGTGGTGCGCAGTCACGGCGGCGTGGTGCAGCGCCTGAGCGAGACGGACGGCGGTCCCGCGTTTTTCCGCATGGGCGTCAACCCGCAGGAAAAGCTGAAGCTCGACAAGGCGGCGGCAAAGCTGCTGCGCGATAACTGCATGGTGTTCATGGACGAATCCACAACGACCCTGCACATCATCGACCAGATGAGCGCTTATAAAAACATCACCGTCGTCACGAACAACATCTCCGTTTTGCAGCTCGCCGCGAAGTACCGCGTCCCCACCATCTGCCTCGGCGGCGAGACGTGCTATGACACGATGAGCTTTTACGGGCACGAGGCGGAGGAACTCATCACGCACTTCGGCATCGACATCATGTTCTATTCCTCGTCGGCGATAACGCCGGGGTCGTGGATCGCCGATTACAGCGCGCGGGCAAACGCCCTGCGCCGCCGCGCCTTACAGCAGACGGACATGAAGGTGTTCCTCTGCGACAAGTCGAAGTTCTTAAAGCCTGGCGCGTATATGCTGATGCCGCTGTGCGAGGCGGACCATATCATCACGAATTCCCCCCTGCCGGATGCGCTGAACACCGGCGCGGCGCGCGTGACCGTCGTGTAAATAGGCAAATTTTAAGGGGCCGCCTCATGATGAGGCAGCCCCTTTCCATATGCCGTATGCCGCCGCGTCATTTTTTGCGCGCGGCGATTATGGTGCGCTCAATGAGCGTGTCGATGCCGATAACGGCGGCGCTGACAACGGCGGAATAGGCGATGAGTGCGAGAAATGTCATGAACATGGTCATTTATCCTCCTGTATTTAAATGCTTCTCAACCGGCGGGTATGCCCCGCCGGTTGATTTTTTGAATTGTGCGGGAAATAGCTTACGCTTTCAGCTCCTGATTCGCGGTCTTTTGCCGTAGCGCAGGACAACGATGAGGTAAGCGACGGTGAACACCGCGCCGATGATGTACGCGCCCGTCCACGGGACGTTGAAGCCGATCTTCGCGTTCATGATGAACGTGCAGGTAACGAAGGCGTAGAACACGCCCGGGATCATCGGTACCCAGACATACTTGCCCTTGCCGTTGCGGTACATCCAGATGGCGATGCACGCCAGCGCGAAGAGGGCGAGGGTCTGGTTGGACCACGCGAAGTAGCGCCAGAGGGTGTTGAAGCCGTTGGTATCAAACTTTGCCCAGACGAGTATGCCTGCGACGATGGCAAAGATGATGGCGGAGAGACCAAGGCGCTTGCCGCTGGTGCTCTGATCGATGTGCAGCGTGTCGGACACCGTCAGGCGCAGGGCGCGCAGCGCCGTGTCGCCGGAGGTGATGGGCAGCACAATGACGCCAAGCAGGGCAATGATGCCGCCGACGTTGCCGAGAATATCCTTGCAGACGATGCCGACCGTGCCGGTCGCGAGAGAGGCGTTCGCCTCCTGCAATCCGAGGTTGTAAGCGCCCATTGCGCCCGCCGCCCAGACCATGGCGATGAAGCCCTCAAGCACCATCATGTAGTAGAACGTGGTGCGTCCCTCGCGCTCGCTCTTCATCGTGCGGGAGATGATGGCGGTCTGCGTGGAGTGGAAGCCGGAGAGTATGCCGCAGGCGACAGTGACGAAGAACACGGGGATGAAGTGGTTGCCGCCGAAGTACTCGCTGTAATTGAACACGCCGTTGTACATCCACACGCTGTCCCAGAGGTTGACGAGGGGGTAGCCCTTGGCGAAGATGCCGATGAACACGCCGATGGCAGAAAAAAGCAGGATGCCGCCGAACACGGGGTAGATGCGCCCGATGATGGCGTCAATGGGGAACACGGTCGCGCAGAGGTAGTAGACAAAGATAACGCCGTAGATGACCCACGTGGAGGCCGCGGTCGCCTCGCCGGAGAAGCCGAACACCTGCTTTGCGGCGATGTCGCCGGGGGTGTAGATGAACACCGCGCCCACGAGCAGGAGAAGCAGGCAGACAAAGACATTGTAAATAATGTACACAGTCTTGTTGGTGTACTTTTTTCACCATGTCGGGCATCTGGGTGCCGCCGTCGCGCAGGCAGATCATGCCGGAGAAGTAGTCGTGCATCGCGCCGCCGATGATATTGCCGATGGGTATGGTGATGAACGCGATGGGTCCGAACAGTATGCCCTGGATCGGTCCCAGGATGGGACCCGTGCCGGCGATGTTCAGCAGGTTAATGAGGCTGTTTTTCCAGCCCTTCATCGGGGACATAGTCAACGCCGTCCTGTTTCGTGTATGCCGGCGTTTTGCGGTCGTCCGGTCCGAACACCTTTTCACAGAATCTGCTGTAAAAATATGCCCCTACGAACAGAATAACTAGACCGATAATGAATGTTAACAAAATAACCCCTCCCTTTTATATAGTAGAAACGTGTTACATTCCGTGGCCGGTCTGACCACTTTCGCAATCGCTGTCCGGACGCCTCGCTCTCCCTGCGGACGGTACGCGGACGGCGGCTGCTTCAGGCGCTCCTATATTACTATTTATGCACGTTAAGAATCTATTCTCAGAAACGCCGTGAATTTAAAGATGCGGTAAAAAAAGCGGCCAAGCTTATAAATAACTTAGCGCGCACGGAAAAAGAAAACGAGCTCTGCCGAGCCCGTTTCCCCGTTTTTGCTGTGATATTATGCGTCCATCGCGCGGATAAGCTCGATGGCGAAGGTTTTCAGCGCGCTCAGCCCCGCCATGGCCGCGCCGATGAGTGCCGCTTTCCACGCGGCGGCGTCCGTGCCGATGGCGGAAGCCGCCGGCAGCGCCACAAGAAAGCCCTCCGCGAACGTCCACGCCGCGCGTTCAAGTATGTTTATCCAATCCATTTTCACTCTTTTCATTTCTCCTTTTCTATTTCATTTTTCTATTGAAATATGTTCAAGGTCGTCTATGCGGTGGTTGGCGACCTTTATCTGCTCCGTCACAAGCGCCGCGCGCTTTTCCAGCTCATACGTGCGCTCGATGACGCTGTTGTGCCTGTCCACCTTTTTCTCCAGCGCCTCCAGCCGGTAGGCGATGACGGCGCTCGTCTTTTTGTTCGCAAGATACGCGCCTGTCAGCGTCCCCGCGAAGCCCAGCAGCGCCACGATCACAGCCTCGCTCATGCCTGCACCTCCGCCAGCGCCGCCCATGTCGCCCCGCCGCAGACGCCATCCTGCGCAAGACCGCGTTCGCGCTGAAACTCCGTGACCGCCGCGCGCGTCTCGCCGCCGTACTCCCCGTCGGGCGCAACGGTATGCCCGCATGCGCGCAGGAGGCGCTGCGCGGCGTATACGTCCTCCCCGCTCATGTACGCACTGCCGCCGTCATAGCGGAGCGTGCGCGCACCCGTCGCTGTCTTCACGCCGCCGGTGTAGCGCAGGATGAAGTCCCACGGATAGTTGAAGTACGCCCGCTCGCAGATCTCGCGCCCCGTCTGGTCGCCCGTCATGCCGCCCGTCGCCCCGCCGCGCTCATTGGCGCTCGCGTGGACGATGCGCCCATCCCCGATATAGAGCGCCGTGTGGCGCGCGCAGTTCAAAAGCACGTCCCCGCGCCGAAGTCCCGCGCCGCTCCGGCGGTCGACCTGCGCCGTGACGTCTGTAAAGCCCCGGCGCAGCATGTCCCCGCGCATATCGCCCGTGTAGCTGCACTGCAAGGGTACGCCCGCCGCGCGCCACACATGGATGACAAGGCTGCTGCAATCGTAGTCCGGTCCCCAGCGCTCGGTCTGGTCGTAGCCGTGTCTCGCGTCCGCGGCGATGGCGCGCGCTGTCTCCACGGCGGTGTCCACCGTCTGCCGTGTCAGTATATCCAGCATTTGTGCACCTTCGCTTTCAGCGTCATCACCTTTGCCTCCGTGCACCGCATAAGAAGGCAGATGTAGTTCATGCCCGTAAGCGCCGAGACGTCCATCGTCGTCTCCGCCGGGGTCGTGCCAGACGCGCCGGTCACATTCTGGCACGCGGCGGGATCCATGTATTTCTCCCCCTGTGCCAGTACGCCGAGCATACCCTGACCCGTCAGCTCGCTCACGCTCATGCCGATGCGCTCAACATCCGTCAGGTCGAGCGGCGAGACCGTGGTCAGGCGGTAGCCGCTGCCGCCCGTGACCTTGTAGCTGTTGCCGGTGATGAAAATATGGTCAGTGTTTTTCGTTATGCTCGCTGGGATGCCGGAGCCCGCCGTGCTCCACGAGGTGGACGCGACGTTCCACCCGCCGCTCATGGCTGTGCACTCGTCGCCGGAAGCGTATATGGGTATGCAGAGGTCCACCCACCCCGTGCCGTTATAAAGCTCCGCGCGCAGCAGCGTCCACGCGGAGGTTGTGGCGCTGTACTGCCTTGCGCGGCGGGGATAGACGGTTATGCCGCCGTTTTTCACCGGCTCAAACGGCGCTGTGGACTGCGCCCCCTGCTCTATCCACAGCATGTTCGCCGTCGGTGTCCCCGGTGCTGTCAGCGAGAAGCGCACATCGGGCGCGTCCGCGCCATCGCGCACCCAGAGCGTATTCTTCAACGGAGCCGTCGGGCGCTCCGCCGCGCAGACGACGGCGTAATCCAGCTCCGTCCCCGTGGTTATCGCGGCGATCTTCGCCGCCATCTCGGCGGGCGTATACAATGCCGTCTCGCCGTTTTTCGCGCGTATCGCCGCGGCAATGGCGGCGTAACGGCTGCTGTCGGTTTTCACTGTGCTCATGTCAGTAGCTCACCCCGTCTCCGTCCGGCAGCGCGGCGAGCACAGCGGACACGAGCTCCGCCTTGTCGGCGTCGGTGTAATAGTCCACGCCTCGCACTGGGGTATAGCCGTCATCGCCCTTTTGCCCCCGGCGCACCGGCGTCGCCTTTGTCCCCCTTGTCGCCCTTTTCGCCGGGCTGCCCTTCTCTCCGGGCGCGCCCGCGGCTCCCGTGTCGCCCTTATCGCTTTTTCGCCCGGCGCGCCCTTTTCACCCGGCGCGCCGTCCGCCCCGCGCAGGGATGTGAGCTGCTCGGGCGTGAGATCCGCATACGTGAATGCGTCTCCCTTGTCCCCTTTGTCGCCTTTGGCTCCCTGTATGGGACCGTTGTTGACCCACTCGGCCTTTGCCGCGTCGTAGATATATATGTCATAGGGCTTCGCCTCGCCCACGCCGTATATGTCGCCCGCGGCGGGCGCGGGGACGGCGGAGGAAAGCGCCGCGAGGCTCGCGTAAAGCCCTGCACGGTGAAGCGCTCTCCCTTTTCGCCGCGCTCTCCCTGCTCTCCTCTGTCGCCTTTCTCGCCTTTATCGCCCTTGGCTCCCTGCGCGCCCGCGGCTCCCGCGTCGCCCTTGAGACCGGAGAACGCAAAGCTCAGCGTTTTCTTGCCGTTCTTTTCTTGAAGCTGCACGCTCACGCCCGGTGTGCCGGTTGCGGCGTCAACGCGCGCCTCCGCCGCCTCCACACCGCCGCTGCGGCTGGCCTCTATCGCCTCCCGCGCGTCCGCGATGAGCTCCGTGAGCGCCGTGGCCTCCGCGGAAGAGGTCACGCTGCTCTCCTCCATTTTCGGCGCGAACACCATGATTGTGAACGCAGGGATATGATAAGCTCTCCGTCGTGGGAATATATCCTCACCTCGCACTCAACGCGCGCCCCGCCGCCGCGGTCGTCTGCGCGGTCAGCTCATATGCCACGCGCCCGCGCGAGAGGGTGCAGCCGTTGAAGAGCGCCGCGCCGTCGGGCTTCGTCCCGGCGAGCACGGCATAGCAGCCCTCGCCGGGGTCGTAGGGATGCCCGCCGCTCATCAGCGCGATGACAAGCCGCCGTCCGCTCTCCCCCTGCCGTACGGACATGCAGCCCTGTGCCTCGCGCCGCTCTATGTCCAGCTCTATATAATACGTGCTTTTCCTCATGTGTCCTCCCGTCAGCGCAGGGACTTTGACCGCCCCGCGGATGTGCTGCTGCCGCTGCCTGTGCGCGTGCCGGTGCTCTTGGACGCGGCGGACTTGCCGGACTTTCCGCTGCCGTACTCCTTGTCCCACGCGCGCTGGCTCCTTCTCGCCCCACGCGCCGTCCACCACGATGTTATAGCCCTTGTTTCTCAGCTCGCGCTGCACAACGGAGGCGTCTCTGCCGTCAGGCGCGGTGGAGGGGTAATACGTGCCGCGCGTGGACGCGCGCCCTTTGACGCGCCGGATGCGCCGGAGGACGTGCCGCCCGTCAGGGCAAAGTAGCGCTCTGCGGTGATGAGTCCCATGCCGTATGCCGCGCCGGGGTTCGACGCTATCCAGTAGTTTTTCATCTGGTTTGCGGTCTCGTCGCCGTAAAGCGCGGCGTATCCGCCGAAATCGCCGTATTTTGCGCGGGCCGCTGCCTCGTTCTGGCGGCGCTGATACTCGCTGTCGCGCTGCTTCTGCTCGCGTTCCAGCTCCGCCTGCTCGCGCTCATAGGCGCGCTGCTGGGCATCGTTATAGTCGTCGAGCGCATCGGTGTAAGACTTGTACTCTCTGTTGCGCAACGCCGCGGCGAGGTCGTAGCGCTCGCGCAGGGCGTCGCCCTCGTCCTGATAGCGGCTGTACGCGATAGAGTACAGCTCCGGCACGATCGCGCCGAGCTGCTGGAGGTATTCGTCGTACTTCTGCTGCCCCACGCCCTCGGCATAGCTGGACGCATATCCGCCCGTCAGCGCCGAGGCCTGTCCCGCCGTGTCACGCATGGCGAGACGGCCGCGGCGGACATAATCATCGCGGTAATGCTTGTAGAGCGCGTCCCCGCCGAGGTCATAGCTGAAATCCTCCCGCTTTGTCAGCGCATCGTAAGCGTCGCTCAGCTCCTTTTCATGGCTCCCGGCATACTCCGGGCGCGCGGCGGACTTATACGCCGCCTCCCTTTCGCGTTCGAGCCTCTTCTCTTCGTCTGTCAATTTCTTTCCTCCCTCTCGGTGTGTTTCTATATTCCCGTGTGCCACCTGCCGCTTGAGTACAGCATCGGCGCGGAAGAGTGCCACGCGCCGGAGGCATAGATGTACGGCAGGGCGTTTTTCTCCTCCCCGTCGGCAAGAATATGCATCGCGCCGGGCACGGGGCGGATATGTATGGTGAAAGCGGGCGCGGCGTAAAGCCACAGATCCCTGCTGAAAAAATAGTATGTCACCCCCGCCTCGACAAGTGCGGCGAAGGAGTAATTCTCCTCCGCCCCCGTCCCGGAGGCGAGCACGGCGGACACGGGGTCGCCCGTTGAGGGAAAAATGTCCGTCCCGGCTGAGCGCGCCCGTGAGGCGCGTGTGCGTCCCCGCGGCGGCGCTGCTTGAAAAGAGCACCGCGCCGCTCTTTTTAAATGTCAGCTCCAGCCGCACCACGCCGCTCTCCCCGGGGGAGGCGGAGTGCTCCATGGCTGTCTCTACCTGTTCATACTTCGCGCTCTCGGCCACGGCGAAGTACCGCGCGGGCGGGGCCGCGATGTATACGCCGAGGCGCGCGGAGAGCGCATACAGCACCTCGTCCGCCGTGATGTATATCCAGTAATCCCGCCCCTCCTCGGCAAAGAACTCCACATCCGCGGCGCTCGTCTGTCCGTCCGTCCCGGCGATTGCCTCCGCCGTCGGCGTGCCAGAGGCAAGATCGACGCCGCGCGAGGCCGTCACGTACACTCTCAGCTGTGCCGTGCCCCCATCGGCGGACGACGCCGCGCGGATATGCGCCGCGCCGCGGTAGCGAAAGCTCACGCGCTGCTCGCGCACGGTGTAGCGCGCGCAGTCCCCGTCGTACACAAGGTTCTGCCGCGGTGTCAGCCGCGGCGGGCGCGGTGACAAGGGTGTAGCCCCGGGCGCGGCGGGCGGCACGATGTGCACCGTCGTCGAAACCGGCTCATCCGCCGTGCTGCACCGCGTGAAGAGATAATACACCGCGCCCGCCGTGACGCTGTGCTCCATGTCGTAATCCGGCGGGTTGCCGGTCGTGACATTGCCGTGACCCATTTCGATGCATCGGGTCGCACATGCCGTCGGCATTGTCGAAGCTGTACCCCTCGCTGAGGTAGCCGTAGATGAAAAACGGGCGCGCCAGCGCGGTGCCGCCGGTATAAAACCGCGCCGTGCCGGAGTGGGCAAACGTCAGCTTTATCACGCTGTACCGCCCCGTGCCGAGCGTCACGGCGCGCGCCGGGTCAGTGTCGAGCAGCGCATACTGCGCGCTGTCGCCCTCGTACCACTTCCGCGCCCCCGGCGTGAATGTGAACGACACGCTGCCCGCGCTTATCCCGCCGCCGAAGATGGCGAAGAGATAGTACGTTCTCCCCCGCTCGAACCGCGCCGCCGAAAGCGTGCCGTCCGCCTCGAATTGCAGCATGGTGCTCACGGGATGCCCTGTCGTCTCGTCGATATCGGGGTCGTTGGAGATATAAAGGCGTGTCAGCGTCGCCGCGCCGCCGCTGCTCGTGACGATAATGTCCGTCTGCACGGAGAAGTCAAAGCTCACGCACATGCGCCCGATCTCGCCCACCGACATTGACATGCTGCCCGACCACGGCGACTGCGGCATATTCAGCCATGTGCCGCAGTCCTTCACCGTGAAGCGGTCAACGCCGCTCACTCCGCCTCCGCCGCTGCCGCCCGTGCCGCCGGACAGCCCGCCGTATATCGCGGGAGTGCGCGTGCCTGTGCCGAGCGCGGCGTTCCAGTTGCCGGTGGCGTAGTGGTATACCTGGTTGCTGCCGTAGGCGGCGGCGCTTACTGATGATGTGAACCAGAAATACAGCGCCTCCGGCGTTCCCGCGATCTCCGGGAACGAAAAGAGGATATAGCGCCCCACGTTGCTAGCCGAGAACTCTGCGGACATGGCGGCGATGTACCCGCCCGGAGGGCTCATCACGGCGGCGCTGCCGCCTGACGTCGGGTCAAATGTGTATAGATAGCAGCCCGCCGTCGCCGCCGTGCCGGAGGTGAGGGGATTGACGAAATTCGTGCCTATGGAGAGCGCGGCGATGCCGCTCTCCCCGGCGGCGTAGTTCGCCGCGGCGCGGTACACCACGCAATTTTCATATTCGGCGACATAGTCCGCGCCGCCGAGTGCGCTCCATCCGCCCCAGCCGGAGGAATTGCGCGCGCATTTTTGCAGGGGTGAAAAATATCCCATGCTCTCCGCCTCCTCAGTCCGTCATGTAAAAATAAAGCTGCCCCTCCACAGGGCTGAGCACCGCCTGTGCCGGGGGCGATGTGCCGTATGACCCGGAGGAGAGCACCAGCACCCCGGCGTACAGCCGCCACGTGTCCGGCAGCTGCACGGCGTTCTCCGCCGTGGGCGCCATGCCGAAGCCGACCGCCGTGCCGCGCGCGTTGAACTTCATCGCCCACTGCTGGCTGTAAAGCCGCACGGTGTATACGCTCGCGCTGCCGACAGCGTCCGTCACGCGCAGACGCAGCGTGTACCCGTCCCCGGTGAGATCGCCGCCCAGCACGGCGGGCGCGCTCCATTTACTGGACCATTTGCCGCTTTCAAAGCCGCCGAGCACCGTCTCCGCGCCCCACGCGCCGCCCGTTGGCTGTATGCTGACGGACACCGCGGCGCTGTTTGCCCCGCCGAGCGCGGTGTATCCCAGCGCGGCGCGCAGCTTATAGTACGCGCCGCGCTCGTTGTCCGTGCCGTCCGAGCTGCAGCGCGCGGCGGCAATGTCGCTGAGAAACGGCGGCACATACGGCAGCATCGTCACGCCTATGCTGACGCTGTCCTCCCTGCCGCGCGTGTCGACGACCGTGCACAAAAGCGTGCAGTCCCCTGTGAGCACGCCCGTGTCCACCGTTCCCGATGCCGCGCTTATCGTCCTGCCCTTCACGCTCACGCGGTACGCCGCGACCGTCGCCCCCGCGCAGGAGGGATAGGTCGATCTTATCCGCCGCGAAGCTCACCCGCGCGCGGCTCACCCCGGCAATGAAGTCCGTAAACCCCGCGGCGGTCGCCGGGTTGAGCACCGCCGCCGTCACAGCGCCGTCGGAAAGCCTCGGGCGCATATCCGCGTCCGCTGTCAGCGTGAACGCGGTCTCCTGCGCCGCGCCCACGGGCAGGGTGCACGCCGCGTCGGAGTACATCTGCACCGCGACGTCTATCGTCATGCTCTGCGCCGACAGGGCCTTCGCCATCCACTCGCGCGGGCAGACGTAGGAGAGCGCCGCGGCGAACGGCTCGGACACGGCGAGCGTCTCCCCGTCATAGCTGAACGTCGCCCTGTGGCGGCTGTCCCCCGCGCGCTCCATGATTATCGACACGCTGCTCCCTGTCGCCGTCTGCGGCGAGACGGAGCTTATCGCCGACACGGGCGCGGTGTAGCTGCCGGAGAGCGCGATCGCCGGGGCGGTGCAGTTCCAGCCGGTGTAGTATTCCGCGCCGCCCGTCGCCGCGTACACGAAGATGTAATACGTCGTGTACGCCCGCAGATTCAGCCCGCCGCCGTCATCGCGCAGCCGTAGCCCGCGGCGGCGGAATAGCTCATGTACCCGAGGGTGGAGTCCGGCGTCTCGCCGCGCGCGTTCGCCCACGCAGTGGGCGAAGTGCCGATCCTGAAGCCGAAGCCCTGCGTCCCCGCGTTATGCCCGTAGTATATCCCGCTGAGCGTCAGCGTCACGGTGTCGGCGCCCGCGGCTGGCGTTGTGAAGTCATAGCGCACAACGTAGTTGTTGCTGCCGGTATAGCCGCCCCAGCCCGCGCTCGTGCCGAGGCTCACGCCGTTTTGAAAAAAGTTCACGCCCACACGCTCATCCTCCCGTGTACCTGATGCCAAGTCCGCCGTCGGCTGTCAGCCGCCACGCTCCGCCGAGCTGAAGACTGTCCTCCACGGCGACATTTGCGATGTGCAGCATACCGTCGACGGAGTTGTACCATCCGCGCCGGTAGCCGTTTATCCAGAACTGCCACCCCTGTGGAGGTGTACAGCCCGGAAGGTCTGCCCGGAGGAGAGCGTATAGTAATTCATGCCGTCGCTCCCGCGGCTGACCTCGCCTGTGAACTGCAGATTCTGCGCGATGGCAATCCCGGTTACGGTCTCGCCGGTCGCGGGGTCTGTGACCAGCCCACGGCGTATCTCGCCGTCGATATCCGTCACGTAGGATTGCAGCAGCTCTATGCTCGCCTGGTTTGATTCTATCCTCTCCGTGTAGCCGTAGCTCTCCACCACGCCGCGCGCGGTGTTGGATATCTGGCGCTCTATGTTCTCGGTGAACGCGCCGAACTCCGAGCGCGCGAGGCAGCGCTCGCTGAGCGCCTCTATGCGCCCGTCGGCATAGCCCCGGCTCGCCTCGATGTCGCCCGACAGCCCGTCCGCTGTTTTCAGTATCAATTGGCGCAGCTCCGCCGCGCTTTTTCTCATGCTCGCCCCGATCTCGGCGGTGCTGCCCGTTCCGGCTACCGCGGCGCTCCCCGCACGTGTGCGCGGCTGCACTGCCAGCGCCGCAGTCACCGCCGCGGCGGTCGGTGCGCTCTCTGCGGAATTGAGCTGATCCGCCATGCGCACAAGGTACGCCCTCAGCGCGGCGAGCTGCTGCGCCGACGTGCCGGAGAGTATGGGCGGAAGCTCGTACATACCTGTCATCCCTCCGTCACCTCGCGCGTCATGCTCAGTATCCGCGCGTCGCCGCGCCCCTCGAGGCGGAGGCGCGCATGGTCACACCGGCGCAGTCTCAGCGGGAACTCGGCGGACCCGGCGCTCGCCACGCGCATCCTCCCGGCGTATTCCCACACGCCGGAGGAGTCGTACTCCACAAAAAGCTCCAGCTCCGCCTCGCGCTCCATCCAAGCGCGCAGTGCGATGCGCGCAAGATACTTGCTGTCCGGGTACTCGCAGGTGAGCATTTCCGTCTCCGCTGACCACTCCACGCGCGCTTCAGGCTTGCCGCAGGTCCCGGCGAGGGCGTAGAGCCTGTTCCCCGCGAGGCAGAACAGTTCATCATCCACCCTTGCAAAAGCGTCCGCCGCCAGATCGTCCTCGCGCATCCACAGCCCCCTGCCGATGTCGTAGACAAAAAGACTCGCCTTACCCTGCGCGTCACGCATGGAGATATAATACCGCTCGCCCAGCGCGCCCGCCGCAGCGTGACCGTAGCTCTCGCCGCCGAGCGCGGCGGACACCCCCTGCGGGAAGCCGCCCTGATAGGCACACACGTCGCCGCGCGATTTATAGTAAAGCGTCTCGTTCACGACGACGAGGCTCTTCGCGCTGCCGCGCTGCACGCCGCGGCACACGGTCTCGCCCACCTGGTGCGCACCTGTCGCGGACACGCTTACGCGGTGGATGCAGTTCTCCTTGAAAAAAAGCGGCGTACCCAGATAGCCAACCGCGCCCGTCCACACACCGTCGGAGCCGACGGAGGCGCGCCATGAGTCCGTAGACAGCCCCATATACTGCTCCCAGTTCTTGAAGTCGCCGAGCACGCAGCAGTATAGCTCATTCACATTGCCCTCGCCGTCGTTGCCGTAGCGGCAGCCCCACAGGCGGTTGGCGCACTGGCAGACATAGTCCATATCCGGTGCGCGGCGCGCGATGGTGATGTGCGCGCTCTCCTCCGTGCGCGCCTCCGTCGGGCGCGCCCACGAGCACGACATAGTCGCTCTCGGCATCGGCATAGTCCGGCGCTGTACCAGCGCTGCCGCCCACGGCGTAGAGCACCTTTGTCCCGTCCAGCTCCGCCGCGCCGGAGACGCGCACGCCGTCATACCTCGCGAAGGCGGAGGGTATCTGCCCCTGCGTGGTGAACGTTAGCTTCACATATACGCTCTCCACCTCCACCCACATTTTCATTGACACGCTGTACCGGCTGAGCGTGCGCTCCTTCGTGTTCAGCCAGTAGTCCCCGTCCTGCGGCGCGGCGGGCTCGGCGGCGCTCTCCTCGGCGGCGGGATAGTCCTCGCCGTCGAGATCGCACAGGGTGTACCTCACGCGCCCGGTGTACTCCCACACGGCGTCCATCGAGCCGTAGTCCGCGCCGTCGGCAGTGTTGTAGTAGAGCTTGTCGGGAAACACGCATATGTACGCCCCCATGCTCACAAGCTGCTTTTCGCCCGCGCTCATCCCCGTGAGCGGTGTCGCGAGACCGTTATAATAGAGCGTGCCGCCGTCGATGTAGGCGAGCGCATCCTTTTCAATGATCCCCTGCGGCGCGGTGAGCGTGAGGTATTCTCCTCTCCACTTTCTTACCGACAGCAGCGGATAGCGCTCGGTGGAGAGATTGCGCGTGTCGTAAAACGCACCCTCAGATGTGCGCAGGCGGTGCTCATACCCGCCGAAGGCGCTGACGGTCTGCCGCCGGACGGCCTTTTTTCTGAGCTTGGGGTAAAGCATTGGCGTCCCCCTCCTTTTTCAGTAGTATTTCCTCTTCGTGCCAAGCGGCATATGCGTGCGGTTATAATGGTTTACGAACGCGCCGAACGCCGCTGCGTACATGGCGTTGGAGTTGTTGAAGCGGTCGTATTCGCCGTTGGCGTAGTCCATCTGTGCTTCAAGGTATCTCAGATACGCCTCGTCATACGGTGCGGGGATCAAAAGCTCGGTCTGCGGCGCGCTCTCCTCAGTGTACCCCTTGAAGCCCACCCACTCCCCGCCGTCATGGGTGTTTATCAGCTCCGCCGTGACCGCCGCGTCCAGCGCGCTCACCCACGCGAGCTTCTGGGCATAGCTGAAGCTGTTGGGGCGCAGCGCGTCCGCGCGGCCTATTGCCTCCGCCAGCGTCATGGCATCAGTCCACCCTGCGCGCCGCGCTCTCGAACTCCATGATGGTTTCGAGCATCATCTCGCGGTTTTCCAGCACCTCCGCCACGCATTCGGGCACCTCCACCTCGATGCCGCGGCGGATGAGCCATGTGCGCTCGTTCACGCCGACAAACACGTCCTCCTGGTCGCGCCTCTCCTTGGGGAGGCGGATGCGCACGAGCTTTTCACCGTTCGTGTTCTTTTTTGCTGCCATGTTCTTTCTCTCCTTTCCCGCCGCGTCAGTTCGCCTTCGCGCTCGCGGAGAAGCGCTTGGAGACGCTCTCTATGCGCACAAGGTAGTTTTCTATCAGCATTTCCGCGGTCTTTATCGCCTTCCAGCCGACGCTGGAGCGCTGGTCGAGCGGGTCCGCCGCGCCGGACGAGCCGCGCTGCTTCACGATTATCTCCAGTCCGCCGCCCGTCACCTCGGTCACGCCGTAAGCGCCGTCGCCGAGGATGAGCGTGCCGAACACGGCAAGCCCGTCCCTGCCGCCCTCGCCGGGGTAGATGACGGCGTTGTCCGCCACTGTGCCGAAGTCGCAGCTCTCAATGGTGAGGGTGTCGGCAGTGTTTGCCGTGACCTTCGCGCGCACGCCGTTTATGAGGATACAGCGCCCCGCGAGCGCGTCGGTCTCTACCGTGCCGCCGTCAAACTTTATACTTGTCACGCTGCCGGTGTACCCGGCGGAGCTGTTGACCGCGAGCGTGCGGCTGTCGGAGGCGAGGTCGTCCCCGGCGTAGATCTTCGCCTCGGTCGTCTGCACGAAGCGCACCCCGGCAAGCTCGCCGATCTCGCCCTCGTAGAGGTTTTCCGGCTGAGCGTACTTGTGCGCATCCACCCATTCGGGGTCGCGCATGAGGTCGTAGGCGACATAGGGGTGGATGATGCCGACATACTTGCCGTTGATGGTGGGCGCGTTCTGCGCGCGCAGCTTTGCTACGGCGCGCTGGATCAGCTCCACGGTTATGGCGCAGTCGCTGTCGAGCGCGGCGCGGCTTTTCACCTCGGTCACGCCGGAGGACGTGACCTTCTCGGCGTAGATGACGTTCGTGCCGCTGTGCATGACGTTGCGCACGACGGTGTCGAGCGTCGCACCCGCCTGACGGCCGAGGAGCTTTGCCGACTCGAGGATGGTGTTATCCAGCGCCGTCAGCTCCAGCATGTCCGACTGGGTGATGTAATCGCCGTACTGGCTCACGGCGGCGCTCACGGTGCTGACAGACAGCTGCTTTCCGTCCGGGGTGACGCCCTCGGTGAGGGGCGTTGTCGCCTTGGCGAGCGGCGCGAACTTGCGGAACTCGATTATCTTGCCGCCGTTTGCGGGAATGGGGCGCTTCTGCCCGAACTGGTCATGGACGAGATTCGCCTGTGCCTCGTCGATGAGCGCCATGTCGTAAAATGTCTTCATCTCCGCCGACAGCCCGGTCATGCCGGTGGTCTGGACGGTGTTGGTGTCATTGCTCATGTGTTTTGTCTCCTATTCAAAATGATATTTTTTCTCCGCGCTGGACGCGGCGGATTATCTCGCGCCGCGCGGCCTTGGACATGCCCGCCACGTCGCTTCTCACAACGGCGGCGCTCTGGCTCGTCAGACCGCCCTCGCGCGGGCGGTCAGCGCCGGAGAGGATGCGGCGGATGAGCTTTTCCTCCATGTCCCGCGCCGCCGCGCGCATTATGGCGTCGCGGTTTACAAGCTCATACGCGGCGCGCACGCTCGCGCCCGAGCGCAGCAGCTCGCGAAAGTCCGCGTTTTTCAGCTCCCGCGTCAGCTCGAAGCCGGGGTAGGTCTCGCGCAGGTCCGCCGCCTGCGCCATCCACGCGGTGTAGAGACGGGAGGCCTTTTCTCTTCTTTTTGCCTCCCCGGTCTCCGCCCTCTCCCCGGTGTCGTCCGCCGCCGTCTGCGCGGGCATGTCCGTGTGCTCCGCCGAGAGCGCGGCTTTTTCCTCCGCTTGGCTCTCTCCGGCGGTCTGCGCCGCCTCATCCGCCGCGTCGGCGCTGCCGTCCCCGGCGGCGAAAAGCTGGATACTGTCGGTCGTCTCGAAATTCATGTTTCTATATCTCCTTTCTCTGCCGCCGCGGCGTTCACGCCCGGCATCGGCAATGTAAAAGCGGCCGCGCGTCATTGCAGACGCACGCTCTCCGCTGTGCGCTCGCGCGCGTTTTTTCGTCACGCTCGCCTCTACCGCGCGGCGCAGCTCCGCGCTCCCCGCTGTCGGGACGGGCATGGCAGGGGCGGCGGCACGCGCGGCGTTCTCCGCGATCTTCGCCGCGACGAAGTCTTTTCGCTCAAAGTCCATCATGTCCAGACACGCCAGCGCCGCCTCCGCGCGTGCCGGGTCGAAAAAGCCCGCCGCGTAGAATTGCAGCGCCAGCTCGTTCTGGCTCATCTTCGAGTATGGCGAGGACTTCACCGGCGTGACGCTCACGTCGAACACCGGCAGCCGCCAGCCCATGTCCAGCCCCCGTCAGCTCGCCCTGGCTCTGCAATCTCAGCCCCGCGTTCGAGCAGCTTATGAACTTCATGCCGCCGCGCTCGCCCATGATGCGGAAGTACCTCGGCACGTCGTAAAACTGGCGTATCAGCTCTATCACCATCAGCACGAGCTTTTTGTAAGCGCGGTACGCCGCCTTGCTGCTGTCGCGCGAGCTTGCTGCCCGCCTCCTGCATCGCGGCTATCGCCGCGGCGGCGGTCGCGCCGCCGGTCGTGCCGCCGGAGGACACGTCGCGGTTGCCCGTCGTCTCCTTGAGCTCGTCTATCTTGTTGTTGATGACGGTGACATATATGCCGTCAAGACTGCTGCCGCGCACGGGGAGAATGCTGTCCTGCCCGAGCGCACCGTCCACATGCACAAAATCCTTCGTCAGGTCGGCGTATTCCGCCTCGTTCACGCTGCCGTCGTTGCGGATGAAGTGGCGCGGCTTGCAGTTGAAGAGCATGTTCTGCATTATCGCCTGATCGCCGCGGTCGATGTACTCCTGCGTGTTCTTGCCCACGTCGATGTACCCGAAGCCGCAGGGCGTCCCCTTCGTGCGGAACAGAGGGTCGAACACGAACGGGTACAGTCCGTGGTCGTACCAGCCCGCCTCCGCCGGGGCGGGGCGGAGGATATTGCCCATGCCGTCGGTGACGGGCTCAGTGTCATTCTCCGTGGCGTACAGCGGCTCTTCCTGCCCGGCGATGAACTTGCAGTAGTGCAGCACGGTGCGCCGCCCCGCGCGCTTTTTGTAGTACCAGTCCACCACGACGCTCTTCCCCGCGGTGTCCACGCTGTCGTCATAGACGTATTTTGCCACGTCCAGCACCGCGCCGCCGAGCTTGCCGCGAAGCTCCAGGTACTCCTCCTCAAGCCGGTCGTTGTCGCGCAGGCTCACATAGAAGAGATTGCGGCTGTGCTGTATGTCGGTGACGCCGCTCTCCCAGAAAAGGTTGATGACGTCCGTCTGCACGATGTCCACATCGCCTAGACCGTTGAGCTTTTCCGCGTCCCAGAACACGCCGTATACGCCCGTTCCCGCGATGAGCTTGTCGTCCATCACGCCGGAGTACACGCTTTCAAAGTCGCACTCATCCAGCACCACGGGTATCACCGCCGTCAGCATCTCCGCCTCGGCGATGTCGCCCTGCTCGCGCGGGAGTATCGCCGCAGAGGGAAAGGCGTCTATCGCGTCGGCGTGCTTGTTGGCGATGGCGTTGAAGAGCCATGCGCTCGCGGGTTCTATCTGTTCCTTTGCCCCCGTCCGGCGCAGGCACTCCCACTGCCGCAGCTTGTACCACTGCTGGTCGTCCACGATGCGTCTTTCAAGGTTCGCCTTCCCCGCCTTGTATTTCAAAAGCGTGGCGTAGGCGGCGCGTATCTCGTCGCGCCCTATGGCGCGCTCTGCCGTGTCCGGCGCGTCCCCGCCGGGGCGGATGGCGCTTTCAATTCTGTCAGTCATTCAGGATCTCCATTCTTTTTATCGGGGTCTTCGCGCCGAGCGCACCGCCGGGTATGTCCAGCAGCAGCTCCAGCGCGCCGCGTCCGTTCCCCTTTTCGCCGAGGCGCGGCTTTATCGGGCGCGACATGAGGAAGTATCGCGTCTCGTCGGCGATGTGGTCCTCGCCGTCGCTGTCAAGATCCTCCACGCGCTGCGCGTCGTATTGCAGCAGCGGCAGCGTGCGGATGAACGCGGCGCAGTTTTTGAAAACGTACATCATCGCGCAGCCGTTTTCGTCGAACGCGAGGCGGTAGTGCAGCTGCATCCACCCCGGTATGCGCGCGTGGTCGCCGCGCGAGAAGTATATGCCGTGGCGCGCGGCGCAGTTGGCGATGCTCTCCCCCGTCGAGCCGTCCCATATCGCGGGATCGGCAACGCCGGTTATCCTCCTGCCGCGCAGCCAGCGGTGCTCGCGCTCGGTGCGCGCCAGCTCCGTGAACACTCTGTCCGGCGTCCAGCGCACGCCCTCGTTCGGCGTGTCGGTGCAGCCGTACATCTCCAGTATTCTGTACGCCACGCCGTCGTAGTCCACCGCCCACCAGCCGCAGGAAAAGGGTCTGTGGTACCCCCAGTCGAACGAGCGGTAAACGCGCCAGTCGGCGGGTATCTCAAACGGCTCTATCACGTGCGTCCACCGCCTGTCGGCATAATGCTCCGGCAGGTTGCTGAACTCCTCGAAAAACTGCCCCATGTGCACGTCCCACGAGCCGTCCAGCCACGCCTCGCGCAGCTTGGGCGGCAGAGCCTCCAGCTGGCGGACATAGTCGGGCTGTGCGCACATGAGCGCGCGGTTATCCTGCACGCGCGCCTGGATGAAGCTATACTCCTCCGCGCGCTCGCCGCTTTTATAAATGCGGTCGATGAAAAGGCGCTTGACCCACGCATGCCCGACACCGCCGGGGTTGCAGGTGAGATAGCAGCGCTTCGGCATACCGTCGTCCGCGCCGCGCACACACGCCGACAGCACGCGGAACTGCTCCTCCGTCAGCTGTGTCGCCTCGTCGATATACATCACGTCGCACTCCGTCCCCTGAAAGTTCAATAGGTCAGTGTAATTGGCGCAGTAGCGGAAGATGATGCGGCTGCCGTTGGGCAGGGTTATCTCCTTGCGCGTGTCGTTGTAGGTATAGCTGCCCTTGGGCAGCAGGCGCAAAAACGGCTTTATGTGGTTGGCGTACAGCTCAGGATAGCTGCGGCGGATGATCATCTGCGTCACGCCGGGGTGCCGCGCCGCGGTCAGCAGCGCGTTCACGCGCACTGCCCAGCTCTTCCCGCCGCCGCGAGCGCCGCCGTAGGCGACGTATTTGTGACCGTCGGCAAAAAACTGCCGCTGCTTCTCGCTGGGCGCGGGTATGTCGATATACGGCACGGCGGCTCCTTACGGCGCTTCGGGCGCGTCGCCCTCCACACGTATCACGATCTCCCCGCCGTCCTTTGCCGCGCCCAGCGGCTCGTCAATGAGGTCCTTGAGATCCTTCAGCGCTCCGGTTATCGCGCGCAGCGCCTTGGGGTCGTCCGGCGCGGCGGCGCTTATCGTGCTCTGGATCAGCTCCGCCGCCGCGTCCGTCATGTCCATGAACCTGCGGCAGCGCGCGTCCTCCCTCGTCTCGGTCTTTTCTCTTTCTGGCATCTTCTTCATTTCCCGGGGAAAACTCCCCTCTCTGCTCCCTCCTTTCTCTCATTCGTACTTGTTCCACAGCATCTTCGCTATCCGGCAGTCCTCCCACCGCGCGCAGCAGTAGCGCTCCTTGTACGGCGCGGCACTGCCGGCAAAGGCATTGTGGAGGCTGCTACCCTGCTCCACCCCCTCGCAGTAGATCACCTTTCTGTCCTCCGCCCTGTAAAACGGGCACTGTGCCTCATAGCTCACAAAATGTCTTCCCATTGCCGCCGTCCTCCGTTTCCTCGGGCTCGCCGCTCCACAGCCAGCGCGGCAGCATGGGGCTTTCGCCGCAGTCCGGCGCTCCTCCGCCGTCCCCCACGGGATAGCCGAAGGCCTCCGCCTCGCGTATGTACCCGGCGCTGCGCAAACTGATCAATGCCTCCTCCGCCCGCTCGATTTTGTCACGTTTTGTGACTTCAATGGCGCAAAAAAACCACCGGTGCGGAGCCTGTCCGCATCCCGGTTTTCCTTTGCTCCTTGCGCCACGCTTTGTGACAATTCAGAGTATAGCATTACTTCCTGCATAAGTCAATACCCGCGCCGCGCGGTTTTGCAAAAAAGTTTTGCTTTACAATTATCACGCTTTGTGATATATTCGTAACGAAAGTATATTGTGACGACCGTGTGACATGGAGGGTGAAAGCATATGTCTCATTTCAGCGATACTCTGACGCATCTGCGCCGCAAGGCGGGGCTGTCGCAGCAGCAGCTTGCCGACGGCACGGGGCTGTCGCGCAGCGCCATCGGAATGTACGAAACCGGCAAGCGCGAGCCGGATATTGACACGCTCCGCGTCTTTTCGGAGTTTTTCGGCGTCGACATGAACACCCTCACCTCCACGCAGACCGCCGCGGATGCGGAGCTGGCGGAGCTTTTGGAGACTCTGCGCAACCGCGAGGACATGAAAATGCTCTTCAAGCTCGCCAAGGACGCCACGCCCGACGATGTGCGCCGCGCCGTGAAGATCATCGAGGCGCTTCACAATGACTGACTATTTTGTCCGGCTCATTGAGTTGCCCGTGAAGGTCGAGGGCGTGACCGTCCCGAACTCCGACGGCAGCTTCAGCGTGTACATCAACGCGCTTTTGAGCGAGGCAAAGCGCGAGGAGGTGCTGCGCCACGAGCTGCGCCATATCGCGTCCGAGCATTTTTATACGGAGATGCCCGTCGAGTATATGGAGCGTCAGGCGTGCGGCGAGGCGCTGAACATCGTGCTGCACCCCAGCCCCGGCAAGCTCGCGCACTTTCCGTCGGAGGCAGCGCTCGCCGCATATATCCGCCGCCTCGCCCGCCAGTCCGGCGCGGAGCTTCCGTGCCTGTGAGCGCCGGTCAATTTGTTTTTCTAAAGGAGTTGTTGATAAATGCTTCTTGTGCAGATCGTACTGTACTGTCTGCTGTATGCCCTTTTTGTAAAATGCGCGGCGAAGGACAGCGGGCTCAATTGCCTGTATTTTTACCCCAAGGAATACATAGATGAGGCTCAGAAGCGCGGCCTTGCCGATAAGAACGCCGTGATGAAAAAGGGCAAGCGCTTCATGGCAGTGTTCTGTCTCGTCATGCTCGTCGTTCTTGTCCTGATCATTTCCGTCTGGAACCGCGTCACGGATTTCAAAACCGCGTATATTCAGGCGTGCATCATTCTCGTGGTCGTGAACTGGTTTGACGGTCTCGTCATTGACCGGCTCTGGGTCGGGCACAGCAAGCTCTGGATAATCGAGGGCATGGAGGGCGTCCCCTACGTCAAGCCGTGGAAGACCGTGCTCACAAAGCGGGCTCTCAGCACGGCGGTGTATCTCATCATCTCGCTCGTCGTCGCCGGCATCGTGGTGCTGGTCGGGAAAATATAAATATGCATATAAAACAGCGTCTGTTTTCTCTCGTTGAAAACAGACGCTGTTTTTCGCCTACGCCTCGACGCGAAGCTTTGAGCCGGAGATGGTTTTGGTCACTATCACCTTGCGCTCTATGCGCTCTTTCAGCTCCGGCATGTGCGAGATCACACCAACGAGCCGCGCGCCCCCGGCAAGGCGCGTCAAAAGCTCCATCGCCTGGCGCAGGGCGTTCTCGTCGAGCGAGCCGAAGCCCTCGTCAATGAACATCGCGTCGAGGCGCACACCGCCGCTGCGGCTCTGCACCACGTCCGACAGCCCCAGCGCGAGCGCGAGCGACGCCATGAACGACTCTCCCCCCGAGAGCGTGGACACATCGCGCCACAGCCCCGTGCTCCTGTCGAGCACATCGAGGTCAAGCCCCGACTGCGAGCGCATGTTCTTCGCCTCCTCCTTGCACCGCAGCACGAACATTCCGTCCGTCAGCACGGTCAGGCGCTTGTTCGCCGCCGCGATTACCTGCTTGAAGTAATACTGCTGCACATAGGTCTCGAACGACAGCTTTGTCCTCCGGCTCATCTGCCCGGACACCGTGGCGTATACCTCGTTCACCACCGCCCAGCGGTGCTGTGCCGCCGTGCGCTTTTCCGCGATGGAGGTCAGGCGCGCTATCGCGGTCTCGTCCGCCGTCTGCGCCGCCGTGAGCGCCGTGTCCTCCGCTGCCGCGCGGCGCGCCGTTGTCCGCGCCGCGTCCAGCTTTGCGGCGAGGTCCTCCGCGCTCACATCCTCCGCGTCCGCAAGCTTCTCTCTCAGCGCCGCCGCGCGGTCCTTCAGCGAGCGTGCGCGCTCCGCCGCCGCGCGAAGCTCCGCCTCCAGCGCGTCCGCCTGTGCCGGGGGGAGCTTTGCCGCGGTGTACTCCTCCCCGCTTTCAAACCCCTGCTCATGAAGGAGCGCGCCGAATTCCGCGCGGCGTTCGGCAAGCGCGCTTTCCTGCTGTTCAAGCCGCTTTTTTTCCTCGTCCTCCGCCGCCGCGGCACGCGCCGCCCCGGCGATTATTCTCTCATTCTCCGCGCGCGCCGTCTTTGCCTCGCTCTCCGCGCGCTCTATCTCCTGCCGCAGTCGGCGGCATTCGTCGTTCAGCGCCCGCATGTCCGTGTCCGGGGCAAAGCCCAGCGCGCTGACGCGCTCTGCGTCCTTCGCGATCGCGGTGCGCTGCTGCTGTGCCGTTTCGGACGCGCGGCGCAGGCGCTCCTCCGCGCTTTTGCGCGCCTTGTCCGCGCGCTCCAGCTCCTCGCGCGTGACGCTCTCCGCGCTGGGCTTTGCCGGGGACGGGTGCTCTGTCGCGCCGCACACCGGGCAGGGTCTCCCCTCCTCCAGCGTCAGCGCCAGCAGCCCCGCCTGCGAGGCGTAAAACCTGTCCTTCGCGCGGGTGTACTCCGCGTCGAGCGCGCGGCTGGCCTCCATGCAGCCCGCGACGGTCTTCTGCTGCACCGCGTACTCCGCCCGTGCCGCCGACAAGCGTTCCAGCAGCGGCATTGCCTCCGCTCTCGCTCTCAGCGCCTCTCGCTTTGCCTCGCATGCTTCAAGCTCCGCCTCGGCGCGCTTCACGCGCTTGGTGCTCTCTCCACGGCGGCTCTCGCCCGCCGTCCGCGCCTCCTGCGCCGCGGCGAGCGCCGCGCGCGTCGCCTTCACATCGGCATGGCTCCGCCGCAGCAGCAGCTCCGCCCCGTCCAGCCGCGCGGCGCGTTTTGCTCTTTCCAGCCGCGCCTCCTGCGCGGCGCGTTCACCGGCGTTCTCTTCGTCGCGCGTAAGCTCCGCCTCCATCGCCGCAAGCTCCTGCCGCTGGCTGAGGATGAGCCTCGCGCGGCTCAACGCCTCCGTCAGTGCCTCCGCCTCGCGCTCGGCGCGCTCATGCGCGGTCTTTGCGTTCTCTATTCTCGCGGCGCGCTCAGTCTGCCGCTCTTTTAAAAGCGGTATAAGCTTCTCCGCTGCGCGCACATCGCCGCGCAGCGCGTCCGCCTCGTCCTCGCGGGAGAAAGCCGCGTCGTGCGTCAGGCGCGCCAGCTCCGTCTCCGCCGCCGCGTCCAGCTTTCCAAGCGCGCCCTCGCACTCGGCGTTCATATCCTTGAGCCGCTGCTGGACGTCGGCAAAAACGCCGGTGTTGAATATCCGCTGGAAGAGCTTTTTTCGCTCGTCACTCTTGGCGTTGAGTATTCTCAGAAAGTCCCCCTGCGCTATCATGACCGTCTGCGCGAACTGCGTGCGGCTCAGTCCGGTCAACTCCGCCACGCGCGCGTTCACCGCCGCGATGCGCGTTATAAGCTCCCCCGTCTCGCCGCACTCGAACTCGGCGTAGGCGTCCTGCTTTGTTGTTCCCTCGCCGCGCAGCTTCACGCGCTCATACTCCGGCGCGCGCTTTATGCGGTACTCGCGCCCCCGGTGTGTGAAGGTGAACTCCACCCATGTCTCCGTGTCGGGGGATGCGTAGTCCGAGCGGAACGACTTTGATGCGCGCCGCTCCGCGCCGCCGGACGCCTCCCCGTAGAGGGCGAAGCTTATCGCGTCGAATATCGTGGTCTTGCCCGCGCCGGTGTCGCCCGTGATGAGGAACAGCCCCTCGCGCCCCAGCGCGTCGAAGTCCAGCTCCGTCAGCCCTGAATACGGTCCGAACGCGGACATTGTCAGCTTTTTCGGTCTCATTTCTCCGCCTCCCCGCTCTCGCGCAGAACCTCGCGTATCAGCGCGAGCTGCTCCTCATCCGGCTGTGCGCCGTTATTCTGCAAGCTGAAAAAGTCGCGGAAAAGCTCCTCCACGCTCTTGTCCTCCACATCCTGCGCATCGCTCGTCTCCGCCGCCTCGCCGGTCTTGGAGTTCCGCACCTCAAAGCGCAGTAGGTTTGGGAACACCGTCGTCACCGTCACGCGCGCGTCCGGCGGCACGAGCTCATCCCTCACCGTCACGCGCACATAGTCCTCGGAATACGGCATGCGCATTATCCCGTCAAGATACCCCTCGACCTCGCGCACATCGTGCAGCGGCGTGAGCGGCACAAGCTCTATCTTCACATCGCCCTTTGCGCCCATGTCCACGACGGCAGCGCTCTTTTTGTGCGCCGCCTCCGCCAGCGAGTATTTCAGCGGCGACCCGGCATAGCGCACCGTCTCCCGCCCGACGCGCTGGGCGCGGTGGATATGCCCCAGCGCGACATAGTCAAAGTCCTTGAAAAGCGCGGCGTCGATGTTCTCCACCCCGCCCACGCTCAGCTCCTCCGAGCCCGCTGTCTGCGCCCCGGTGATGAACTGGTGGCAGATGAGGATGTTGCGCTTTGCCGTGTCGACCGGCGAATGGCGCAGCACAGCCGCCGCCGCGTCCTGATAGCTCTCTATCGTCTCCTCCGGATAGCACCGGCGCACGTTTATCGGCTTTATGAACGGCAGCAGGCTCACAACGAGCTCGCCGTGCTCATCCTCCATTGTGAACTGCTGCAAGGTACCCGTGAAGCGCTCGCTGACATATATGCCGCTGCCCCGCACGAGCGAGGCGAGGTAGGCCACGCGCCGCTCGGAGTCGTGATTCCCGCTGACGGCAAACACCCGTATGCCCGCCGCGGCAAGCGCCGTGACAAAGCCGTCGAACGCGCTCATCGCCTCGCTCGGCGGGGATGAGCTCTGGTACACGTCCCCCGCGATCATCACGGCGTCCGCCCCGCGCGCGATGGCGAGCTTTCTAAGCTCGTCGAGCATATATATCTGATCCTCCAGCAGCGGCACATCGTGCAGCCGTTTGCCAAGATGCAGGTCCGCCGTATGTATGAATCTCATTTTCCGTCTCCTTTCGCGGCTTTGCCGCGCTTGCGCTTGCACTTTTCGCCTGTTTGTATTATTCTATATAAGTATATCATATCCCCGCCGGATTTTACAGCCTATTCATATCTGTCCTGCTGCTTGTATGCTATAATTGCGCCTCGCGCGCTTCATCTATAATTCTTTTGAAAGCTATCTACCTTTATGAGCAATACATATACCGAAGCTGAATACACCAGCGTCTCCGTCTCGGTCACTGCCGCCGAGGCGCGTTCGGGCTGCTTCCGCACACTGCGCTACCCCGGCGCGCCGGAGCCGCTGCTCGTGGAGCTGCCGGAGGGGCTGAAGACCGGGGCGGTGCTCTATGTTGACGCGCCGTTTTTCGTCAATTACGGCGATATTGAGGTCCGCCCCCTGCGCATCGACGTGACGGTGCAAAAGCCGCGCCGGGGCTATGGCGCGGCGGCCGCACTGCTGTTTGTCGCGTCGGCGGCACTCATCGTGATCCTCGTCACCTTCGCCCGCGACGCGAGGCGCACCCCAACCGTCACGGCGACGCCCGCCCCCGTGCAGGCAAGCGTCTCCCTCGCCCCCACACCGACGCCCGAACCCACGCCGGAGCCGCTCTCTGCCGTGCAGCAGGAGGCGCGCGCGCTCATCCCGCACTTTGAGCTGCGCGAGTATCTCTTGCAGCTGGATGACCGGCTGCTGGAGAATTTCTGCGCGCTCTACCGCTCCGTGAGTTCGTTTGAGTCCGGCTGCTCTTTCACGCAGCCGCTTTCAAAGGACGAGCTTTCAAACCTCACGCTGCTCTTGTCCTACGAATGCCCGGAGCTGCTGCAATTCTCCGCATCGGAGGAGATAACCTACTACTCCGACTCGGACGGCAACGTCGTCTCCGCGCGTCTGCCCATCACCCTCTCGCAGGAGCAGTACGCCGCGGAATTCGGCGTGTGCGACGGCATTGCCAAGACGCTCGCCCAACAGACCGCGGAGCAGAGCGATTATGAGCGGGAGCTCGCCGCGTATAACTACATAGCCTCGAACTGCTATTATTCCTACGACGCTGTCAATGCCGCCAACGCCTACGGCGCACTCGGCGACGGCGCGGCAAAGTGCGACGGGATAAGCCTTGCGATGAAGTGGATATGCGAGGAGATGGGCATACCGTGCATGGTCATGGCGGGCAATCAGCCGGGCAACCCCATCGGGCATGCGTGGAACATCGTGCGCATCGACGGCACGTATTATGATCTTGACGTCACGAACGATGTCAACTCCGCTGAACGCAACTATAACTACTACGGCGCGTTCAACGTCTCGCGCAGCTGGATGCGCTCGAAGTACACCGAGAGTGTGTCGTTTGCCGGCTTCCTCATCGTCCCCGGCAGTGAGAGCATGAACATGAGCTACCACGCTCTCCACGGCACATACATCCCCGCGGGCGACGAGTATATCGGCATTCTCTTTGACCAGCTCGACGCGATCAGCTCCGCCGATGACGCGGCCTATCTCCAGTTTGAAAGCTGGGACGACTACGCCGAGTTCATCGACCAGATCAACAGCATCATGGGGCGCTGGGGCGGTCTGTCACGCGGCAGCTTCAACTACTCGCTCTCGCATCTGGACGAATTTCAGGTCTGCCGCATAACCGTGAGCTTTATATAGGTCTTATATAACACAAAACGACCGTCTGCACTTTGCAGACGGTCGGATTTTTTTTATTCCTTGTTTTCTGCCGCTTCCGCTGCCGGAGCTTCCGGCAGACGGCGGTACGTTGCGGTGTATTCATAGAGCTTTTTTGCAAGCTTTTTGTTCGCCGCGCCCGGCAGCATGCGCCACTGCCAGTTGCCGTAGGCCTTTCCCGGCACGTTCATGCGGCAGTCCGCGCCAAGCTCCAGCACGTCCTGCATCTGCATGACAAAGAGATCGGACGCGGTGGACATGCCGGTGCGTATCATGCCCCAGCACCAGCCCTCATCGGGCGTGATGTGCATGTATCGCTCGGCAAAGCGCCGGTCGTCCTTCCCCGTCCCCGCGAGCCAGCCGAGAGCGGTGTCGTTGTCGTGCGTGCCCATGTAGCACACGCTGCTGCGCTCGCACCTGTGCGGGAGATAGTCCGACTCGCCGTGCGCGTCGAACGCGAACTCAAGTATCTTCATGCCCGGAAGCCCGGAGTCCGCCAGCAGCTTGCGCACACCCGGCGTGACATAGCCCAGATCCTCCGCGATAAAGCTCAGATCGTGGAACCACGAGGTCAGCACGCCCACCAGCCCCATGCCGGGACCGGGACGCCACGTGCCGTTTATGGCGGTCGTGTCGCCGTTCGGCACCGCCCAATAGCTCTCAAAGCCGCGGAAGTGGTCAATGCGTATCACGTCGTACAGCCGCTTCGCCCCGGCGATGCGGCGTATCCACCAGCCGTAGCCGTCGGACGCCATGCGCCCCCAGTCGTACAGCGGGTTGCCCCAGAGCTGTCCGTCGGCAGTGAAGGCATCGGGCGGCACGCCCGCGACCTCCACGGGGACGTTATTCTCGTCCAGCTGGAAAAACTGCGGGTCGCTCCACACGTCGGCGGAATCGAGCGCGACGTAGATGGGGATATCGCCGATGAACTGCACGCCGTTTTTATGCGCGTATTCGCGCAGCGCGTCCCACTGGCGGTAGAAGAGGTACTGCAAGAACACGTAGAAGTCCACATCCTCGCGCAGACGCTCACCGTATTCGCGCACGGCGCTCTCGCGGTGCAGACGGATGTCCTCATCCGGCCACTCCTGCCAGCTCGCCATGCCGAAGCTCGCCTTGACCGCCATATACAGCGCGTAGTTTTCCACCCAGGCGTTCGCGCTGCGAAACTCCGCCATATTCTCCCGCTCGCTCTCGCGTCCGCGCTCAAACGCGCGGCGCAGCACCCTGAAGCGCTGCTCGTATATCCTGCCGTAGTCCACGCGCGCCGCGTCCCCGCCCCAGTCGACGCCGTGCAGATCGGCACGCTTCAGAAGCCCATCCTCGATGAGCATGTCAAGGTCGATATAATACGGGTTCCCGGCAAAGGTGGAGAACGAGGAATACGGGCTGTCGCCGTAGCTCGTCGGCCCCAGCGGCAGAAGCTGCCAGTATTTCTGCCCCGCCGCCTTGAGAAAGTCAATAAATTCGTATGCACACTTGCCCATCGTCCCTATACCGTACTTCGACGGCAGGGAGCTCATGGCCATAAGTATACCGCTTGAGCGGTCCATGGTAATCACCCTTTGTATAAAGTATATCAGCCCTTCACGGCGCCGGCAGCCACACCCTTGATGATGTGCTTCTGTCCGGCAACGTAGACGATGATGATGGGTATGATGGTCAGCACTATGCACGCCATCATCGGCCCCATCTCCACCTTGCCGTAGCTGCCGCGGAAATACTGGATGAGTATGGGGATGGTGGTGTACTTCTTGCGGTCGAGCACGAGGTAGGGCAGGAGATAGTCGTTCCACAGCCACATTGTCTCCAGTATGCCGACGGAGACGAGCGTGGGCTTGAGCATGGGCAGCACGACGGAGAAGAACGTCCTCAGCGGGCCGCAGCCGTCTATCATCGCCGCCTCTTCTATCTCGACCGGGATGGACTTGACAAAGCCGCAGAACATAAACACCGCCAGCCCCGCGCCGAAGCCCAAGTAGATGATGCAGATATTGTACGGCGTATTCAGCCCGAGCTTATCTGACAGCGCCGACAGCGTGAACATCAGCATCTGGAACGGCACGACCATAGAGAACACAAAGAGGAAGTAGCACAGCTTTGACACCCATGTGTTCACGCGCGTGATGAACCACGCGCACATTGAGCAGCACACAAGGATCAGCACCACGGACGTGACCGTGATGACAAGGCTGTACCAGAACGCCGAGAGGAAGCCCTTCGACGAGAGCGCGTCGGCAAAGTTCGCGAACCCTGCGAACGTGTCCGCCGTGGGGAGCTTGAACGCGGTGTTGGTGCTGATGGCGCGCTCGACCTTGAAGGAGTTGAGCACGACCATGACTACCGGGTATATCCACACGAGGCTCAGTATCGCGAATATAAACGTGAGAATGCCATTGGTTATACGATTTCTCTTTTCCATTACTGCTGCACCTCCTTGGAGCGCGTCGCCTTGAGCTGGATGAGCGAGATGATGACAACGATAATGCAGAATATGACTGCCTTCGCCTGACCGATACCCTTCCACTGCGCGCCGGAGCGGACGTAGAACGTGTTATAGATGTTCAGCGCTATAAGCTCCGAGGCGTGGGCAGGCTCGCCCGCCGTGAGCGCGAGGTTCTGGTCAAAGAGCTTGAAGGAGTTGGTGAGCGTGAGGAACAGGCATATCGTGATGGACGGCATGAGGTTGGGCAGCTTCACGTTCCACAGCGTCTGCCAGGAGTTCGCGCCGTCTATCTTCGCCGCCTCCATGTAGTCGTTCGGGATCGATTGCAGCCCCGCAATGTAGATGATCATCATATAGCCTATCTGCTGCCACGCCATCAGTATGATGAGCCCCCAGTAGCCGTAGGTCGCGTCGAGCGCGAGCAGGGGCTTGCCCAGCAGGGTGAGCGCGCAGTTGAGCAGTATCTGCCATATGTAGCCCAAGACTATGCCGCCGATGAGGTTTGGCATGAAGTATACCGTTCTGAAAAGGTTCGTGCCCTTTATGTTGCGCGTCAGCAGCAGCGCCACTGTCAGCGCGAACAGATTTATCACGAGCGTGGACACCACCGTGAAGCGCACCGTCAGCCAGAACGACTGCGAGAACAGCGGATCGGCCACCGCCTTCACGTAGTTCGACACGCCCACGAACGTCGCCTTGTTGACCGTCTGGAACTTGCAGAACGACAGATAGGCGCCCTGTACGAACGGGATGATAAACCCGATCACAAAGGCGGCCAGCGTCGGCAGCAGAAACAGCGGCCACCACTTTTTGATTGCTTTTTCCAACTCAATCTCCTCCTATGACGATTTTTCTTATACCTGACCCCTGCGCCGCATACGCGCATATACGGTGTACGGGTCGGGCGTAAGAAAAAGGGTGGGCGGATGCCCACCCCTTTTTTAATTCGTCAGCTTTCGGTGATATTTCTATCAGCCGTTGGCAAGTGCGTACTCGGAAGCCCAGCCATCGACAAACGCGGTGACAACGCCGTCCCAGTCGCCCGTACCGGCCGCGTAAGCGGTCAGAGCGGAACCGACACCGTTCTTCCACTCTTCGGAAGGCATGGTGGTGAAGTTCCAGGACACAGGGGTCTTGCCCTCTGCGGTGTACTCAGCATCCTGCTTGACGAAGAGGTTGCTGGACTCAACAGCGGACTTGAAGGGGATAACGAAGCCCATGTCGTTGGCAAGAGCGTTCGTGCCTTCCTCAGAGGTGACACACCAGTACAGGAAGTCGAGAGTTGCCTGGATGTCGGCCTCATCGGCCTCGTTGTTGACGCACCAGTAGTTCTCAGTGCCGGTGCACAGACCCTGGTTGGCCTCGTCGCCCACACCGATGTAGATGGGGATCATCGCCAGCTCGTCGTCAGTGAACGTGCCGGACAGGTTGCCGTACTCCCAAGAACCGTTCTGGAAGAACACAGCCTCGCCGTTGAGCAGCTCGTTGCGGGAGTCGTCGCCGGTCTTGCTGGCCAGATCAGCAGGAGCGCAGGTGGAGTTGTTGATGTAGAGATCCCAGATAGCCTTGTAGTTATCAAGGTAGGTGCCCTTTATAGCGTCGGTGCTGCCGATGCCCTCATCCTGATACTCAAAGTAGATGGGGAGGTTGGCAAGGTGGGTCTTAAAGCGCCAGTCGGAGGAACCGTCCATACCGGCGGAGGTGAAGGCCGCGAAGCCCAACTCGTCCTTTCGGGCGGTGATGTCCTCTGCGACAGCCTTGAGGCTCTCGAAGGAGTTGATGTCAGCAACGGTGTAGCCAGCCTGCTCAAGCAGGGTCTTGTTGACGATGAGGCCGTAGGACTCAATAACGTAGGCAATGCCGAGAACGGCGTCGCCATCCTTGAGTGCGAAGGAATCGCTGGTCAGCTCGCCGTAGAGGTCAGAGCCGCTGAGATCGTAGCAGTAGTCCTTCCAGTTGGCAAGGCCGACAGGACCGTTGACCTGGAAGAGGGTGGGTGCCTCGCTCTTCGCCATCTCGGCGGCGAGGGTCTCCTCGTAGGTGCCGGAAGCGGCGGTGACGACGGTCACGGGCACGCCGGTCTGCTCGGTGTAGCTCGCGGCGAGAGCCTGCCACTGCTCATCCTGCTCGGGCTTGAAGTTGAGGTAGTACACGGAACCCTCTGCTGCGGGGGTCTCGTCTGCGGGTGCTGCATCCTCTGCCGGAGCGGCATCCTGCTGGGCAGGCTGCTCAGCAGGGGCTGCGGACTGTCCGCAGGCGCACAGAGCAAAGACCATGCACAGCGCCAGAAGCATTGCAAGAATCTTTTTTTCATTAGAACTTTCTCCTTTTAAGATTTTTTGTCCCGTTGCGGACGGCTCTCGCCGACTCGCGCGGGTTTGGTATCTTCACGCCGGTGCGGTGCACCGATCGGGAAAACCTATTTTATTCGTCCGCTGTCAACCGCTTCACGGAAGCGCCCTCGCGCAGATGCGTCTCCACGCACACATGGCGGGACTTGCCCCGTCCCTCCAGCGTGTCCACGAGGATCCTCACGCTCTCGCGTCCCATCTCCTCCGTCGGCTGCACAAGCGTCGTCAGCGTCGGCGACACGTATTCCGACACGTTCAGCCCGTCTATCGCGATGACAGACACGTCGTCCGGGACCTTTTTGCCGCTGTCCTCTATCGCCTTCATCGCGGCGATCGCCGTCGTGTCCGACAGCGTCAGCAACGCCGTGAACTCCTCGCCCGTGCGCATGAGCGCGCTCACCGCCTCATATGTCGCCGTCATGTCAAAGCAGCCGCCCGTCTCCACGAGCAGGGCGCTCTCCGGCTCGATGCCGTGATCGTGCAGCGCCGCGCGGTAGCCGTTGCAGCGCAGCTCGCTTATCGACCGGTCGCTGCAGCTCGGCACAGCGGCGGCAATGCGCCGGTGCCCGCGCTCTATAAGTATCTCCGTCGCCTTGTAGGCGGTGGAATAGTCGTCAATCGAGACCGAGGAGTAGTCCTCCTCGCGCAGAGAGCCGAAGCAGTTCGTGTAAGAGCAACACACATACGGCACGCCTATCAGCGTCAGCTCCGACGGGGTGTAGTCAAACCTGCCACCGAGGAAGATGAGCCCGCGCAGCTTTTTCTCGCGTTCAAGTATCGCGCCCGCCTTTACCTCGTCCGCGTCAGAGTCGATAAAGTGCAGCACCATGGTGTATCCGCTCAGCTCGATCTCCCGCGCGACGGTTTTCAGCAGGTCGGCAAAGAAGAGGTTGCCCATCCCGCGCACTATCACGCCTATCGAGGCGGACTGACTGCGCACAAGGTCGCGCGCGCTGTTGTTGGGGATATACCCCTTGTCCTCCACAACGCCCAGCACCCGCCTGCGCACCTCGGCGCTGACATCCGGGCGGTTATTCAGCACGCGGGACACGGTGCTCACGCTCACCCCGCACGCCTTTGCAATGTCTTTTATCGTCATGTTCTCTCCCGCCCTGACGAAAGAACCGTTTCGTCGCGTTTTGTCCTGCTTTTTCGTCTGATAGCGTTACCGGCAACGTTGCCGGTAACGTTTCCAAGCTTTCTGTGATTAAATATTAGCAAGCGTTGCGCCGCAAAGTCAACCATACTTCGCCTCTAAACCGCAACTTTGGAGCATTGCCCAAATCTGGGTGCACTTTTTTGAGCATAATAACAATACCCGAACCGGTATATTCCCGGTTCGGGTATTGAAGACTAGTCTGTCACGTCTATGTCCAGCCCCAGCTCACGCGGCAGGAAGCGCGGACAGACGTTTTCCGACACGGTTATCACGGACGCCGCCAGCCGCGTGCCTATCTCCACCGCCTCGCGCATCGTCTTGCCGTAGGTCAGCCCCATCGCCACCCCGGCGCAGAACGCATCCCCCGCGCCGGTCGTGTCGCGCACATTGACGCGCTGCGCGGGGTAAACGCCCTTGTCGCCGTGCATATCGGCGTACACCGCGCCCCGGCTGCCGAGCGTGACGACCATGGACGGAATGCGCGCGCTCATCACGCGCTTTGAAAGCTCCTCGCACAGCGCCTCCGGCGACAGCCCGCTCATGTCGCACACAAACAGTATGCCCGCCTCCTCGGCGTTGCACACGAAGCAGTCGATCGACTGCAAAAAATCGCGCCGCTGCGTGGCGATGCTCATGTTCGCCACAACGGCGTACACGCGCTTATTATACTTCTCCGCGTATTTGAAAACGCTCTTTATTATCTCCTTGTCGAGATCGATCTCCAGCACGATGCTGTCGCAGTCGGCAAATATCTCGTCGCCCTTTTCCTCGACGAGTTTTGCCAGCGCGGTCATGTCCGGGCGCTTGGAGATGGAGCCGACAATGTCCCCCGTCTCGTCGAACACCGCCAGCCACAGGCCCATGCCGTCCGGCACGGACAGCACGTATTCCGTGTTCACCTTGTGGTTGTTGAGCTTTTTCAGCACCTCCGCGCCCTCGGCCGTGTCGTCCACCATGCTGACAAAGCGCGGGCGGAGCTCCACATTGGCGATATCCTCCGCAACGTTGCGCCCAACGCCGCCGTGCACGTGCTCCACGTGCCCCGCGTTGCGTCCGCCGGGGATATAGTTGTCATCAGGGAAGCCCTTTATGTCCACAAATACATTGCCCACCACGGTTATCGCCATCGCCGAGACCTCATTTCATGTCGAATTTTGTCGGTTGTCGTGTTTAGATTATACTAGATTATACTATATTCTGCCTCATGACGCAATACGTCAAACGCCGGGGAACGGCGTGTCGTTCAGTCGCTTTTTCCTCTCGCGCCAGTCGGGCATCAGCCGCGTCATCAGCGCGTGGAACGCCGGGGAGTGGTCAGGGTGGATAAAGTGGCAGAACTCATGCGTCACGACGTACTCTATGCACGCCTCGTCCGCGTGGATCAGCCCCGTGTTGAATGTCAGCACGCCCGTCTTCGGGCGGCAGCTGCCCCACCGGCTCGTCATGCGCCGCAGCTTTATCTCCGGGTACGCCACGCCCATCGCCTCAAACGTCGGGTATACCCGCGCGCACACGCGCTCTATCTCCTCCGCGCACAGCGCGCGCAGCCATTTTTCAAGCACTTGCGCGCCCGCTTCGGCGTCGTCCGCATTCTTAAGCGTCACGCGCACCGCGCCGTCTGTAAGCTCCGCGCCGTTTTTCACCCCCGCGCGGTATACGACGGCATAGCTCTCTCCCAGTATGCGCACGGCGCGCCCTTCTGTGAAGTCGCGCGCCCGCTCCATACGCTCGCCCGCCGCGGCGCGGTGATGCATGATATACTCCGCGTTCGTCCGCAGCATCGCCTCTATCGCCGCCATCGGCACGAGCTGCGGCGCGGACACGTATACGCTCCCGTCGCCCTTCACGCGCAGGTTGATGTTTTTCACGCGCTTTCGCTCGAGCGTGTATTCTATCCGCTCGCCGTCTATGGTTATGGTTTTCTGCATGGTCTCCCCCAATTTTGCCGTGTTGAAAACCGGGTCGGGGTATGTCCCCCGACCCGGTTTGGTTTGCCGGTGTTCAGACTATTCTTCTGTCTCTCACCTGCGCGTCGTAGTGCTTGTTGAGCAGCGGTCTCACGACGTAGTAGATGAGCTTGTTCTCGCCGTTGAACATGTACAGCGCGAACGTGGCGACAACGCCGATCAATCCGATGACTATCAGCTTGCCTATAAGCTTCACAAGAAAGCCCAGGAATTTCTTCATGCTTTCAGACCTTTCCTTTCGTATCAGTATGCCTGCGAATCGTCAAATTCAACGATGGTCGGGTCAAGCGGCTTCTCGTTGAGGACAACGGACATATAGTTGTTGACGCAGTTTCTCATATCCTGGCGGGAGACGGTACGGCAGTCCTCAAGGTCATGCTCGATGAAAATGAAGTGGAAGCCGAGGTCGCGCGCCTGCTCCTCCATGACGGCGTGAACGCCGAGCATGCCCTTGCAGGCGATGTTGTCGTTCATAAGCACCATGTCGCAGTCGAAGTTCTTCGCCCACTCCCAGATGGCGTTGACGTTGTCCCAGCCGCCGACGGCGTGGTGGCGCATCGTCGCCTTCTCGGAGAACAGCGCCAGATCCTTTATCGCCTGGTCGGGGTCGGTGGTGCTTATCATGTTGTGACCCATGGTGGAGTCCATGTTCAGCACGATGTTGATGCCCCAGCAGTTCTGTGTCCATGTCGGGAAGTCGGTGTAGTACACAGCGGACGGTCCCCAAAGGAACGCGCGGTGGCGGGTCTTGCCGCCGAACGGCTGGTACTTCTCCTCATACGCCTTGCGCATGATCTTGATGACCTTGCGGTCGACCTTGTTGAAGTACGGGTCAGTGCCGTTGACGGAGGCCCAAGAGTACAGGCGGTAGAGCGTCTCGGCGATACCGACGAGCGCGGAATACTTCGTCTTGAAGATGTCCCACTTCTCCAGCTCTATGGTGTTCTGCTCGTTCATGAGCTCCGCGTACTTAAAGAGCTCGTTCCAGTCGTACTTCACGCCGTACTCGCGCTCGACGAACGCGATAGCGTCCTTGAGCATCTGGGTGGAGTAGGGGTGAGCCTCCGGCTCGTTGTGGCGCATGGCGAGCGTTACCGGGAAGTCCGGCAGGTCGACACGGCGGCGCTGGAACATGGAGGTGCACTCGGAAGCGTTGCAGGGCATGTTCGTCGTCAAAAACGCCTTGCCTATGATGGGGAACGCATCGTCTATGGCGACGCCGGTCTCCGCCGCGCAGCGGGAGCACACGTCGGCGGGCAGACCGTAGGACTCCGCCACGTCTATGTAGTACGGCTCTATATGCTGGTCAACGTCGCATATAATGAACTCCGGCAGCGTCTGGAGCGGGAACGGGATGAGTCCCTTGAAGCCAGTGAGGAACAGCGGAGGCAGCACCTCGTCAAACGGGAGGAACTTATCTGTCAGCGGTCCGCCGCCGAGGCGCTTGTCGTTTGCCAGCACCATGGCGATGCGCTTTGTAAGGCTCTGCACGATGGCGTGCATGTTCGAGTGCGCAATGCGCAGCTCATACCCGCGATAGCCCTCAAAGAGGCGGTCAATGAACATGAACGTGCCGAGGTACGAGCCCATCCAGCGGTATTCCCAGAAGCCCTTGAGGCACGGGATGGGCGCGGAGGCGACCATCTGCACCATGCTCAGAAGGTTATTGAGCCACTGGGTGTAATCATAAAACGTGTCCTTCACGCCGCGCCATTCGCGCCACTTGGCAACGCCGGTCTTGTCGTAGTAGCGGTCGCGCTGACCGCCGACACCGTGCTCCGCCTGCCAGATGGGGTCAAAGCGTTCGAGCTTTTTGTCTATGGAAGCAATAAGCTTGTCTGTGATCTTCATCTTCACTTACCTCCCTGAATGTTCTTGATCTCCAGCGCCTCTATGAACGCCTGGAAACGGGTGCGCAGCTGGCCGACAGCGCCCAGCGCGTATTCCTTCTCGATCGTGCAGCAGGGGATGTGCAACTCGTTTATGAAGATGTGGGAGGCCAGAACTTTCTCGTAGCTCCAGAACTCGCAGAACTTCATGTTTTCGTAGATTATGCCGTCCGCCTTGTACTCGCGCGTGATGCGCGCGACCTCGGCATGGCGCTGATCTATCTTCATTCCGTCCATGAAGCGGGCGCACTGGCTGACCTCGAGATAGTGGCGGCAGATGGCGTCGAACGCGGTCTCGCCGTCTCTGATCTCTATCTGCTCGCGTCCGGGGAGGGAGCCGAAGCAGTATCTGTCTGCCACGACCATCGCGCCGCAACTCTCGATGAGCTTGGTGAACTCGGGGTCGTCGACCTCGGAGCCGACGAGCGTGACCCTCGCGCGGAACGGGAACTTCGCCTCTGGCTCGCGGGTCTTTATCTCCTCCAGCGTCTCGGCCAGATACGGCTTGATGAGATAGTGCGGGCAGACCTCGCTCACAAGCTGGATCACGTGGAACTCATAGCCGGTTATGGGCGGGTTGTCGAGCTTTCTGAAATCGCCGATCTCGGTGATGATGCGGCTGATCTCGTTGTGGTCGGCGATAGCCTCACGCATCGCGTCCTCGGACACATCGATGCCGCGCTCGGCGAGCTTGTCCACGACCTTGTGCTGAAGCTCGACCTTGTAGTAATCGAGGTTGGTCTTGTCGCCCTTCATGGGGGGGGTCGAAGATCGTGAGGAAGAACTTGTCGTTCTTCACGGGGTGGATGAGGTCAAAATGCGTCTCCATGCGCTCCATCGCGGCGCAGCATTCGCAGCCGAACAGAGCCTCAAGGTAGTTGTAGCCGCCCTCGATCGCGCGCTCAAGGATAGAGCGGACGTAGGGGCAGGTGCGGGTGGTCATGTAGTAGTTTGCCAGATCCGTGGAAGTGCAACGGGGAGCGCGCAGGCGGCTGGAGAAGCAGCCGGGCAGGTTGAGAAGCGGTTCGGGAACATAGAAGCAGTTGTAGCCGAGCGCGTGCCTGCCCTCTTCGATGGCCTTGGTCACAAGCTCGTTCTGCGCATCCTGAAGCAGGTTCTCAAAGTAGATAAGATGCTTTAGATCTTTCAAGCGATACACCTCTTTTATTGTATTGGTTGGCGGTAGACAGCATACCGGCACCTATTCAAAGTACGCTTACTAAAATGTTAACACATTGTGACCGCCGCGTCAAGAAAATATCAACGTTTTTTCTATGCAATTTTGCCAATTTGTCAAAAGATGTCCCCTGCGAGTCTATCGCGTTTTTGTAAAATAAATTTAACAACTCCCCTATTGCCCTTTTCGCTAAAAAATGATATGCTGAGTACAAAGAATAAAAAGGCGCTTCCCGAAAGGGAGCGCCGCGCAAAAACACTAAAACATTGAAATGAAAGGGAGCGTGGTCGAAATGGTCAAGCTTATTATGGGTCTGAAAGGCTCGGGAAAGACGAAGAAACTGGTTGATCTCGTGCGCGAGGCAGTGGACGAGGGCAACGGCGACGTCGTTGTTATCGAAAAGGAGCGCAAGCTCACCTATGACATCCCCTATCAGGCCCGTCTTATCGATGCCGGCACTTATGACGTCGGCACCTATGAGTTCCTCAAGGGTCTCATCTGCGGCATCCACGCCGGTAATTATGACATCACGCATTTTTACATAGATAATTTCTATAAGCTCGTGGGCGACAAGTCCGAGGAAGCTCTCGTGAAGTTTGTCTCCTGGCTCGACGCTTTCTCCGACGCGGAGAAGATTGAGTTCTTCATCAGCGTCTCCGCCGATCCCGAGACCGTCCCCGAAGCGCTCAAGAAATTCCTGCTCTGATATAGGTATATTTCTTATAGATCGTTTATGCAAAAGGCATTCCGCAGACTGCGGGATGCCTTTTTGCGTTCACTCTATTTCTCTGTACATCGCCGGGGCGTCCGCCTTGTTGGCGGTCTCGCTTATCTGCGTGACCTCGACCTTGAGGTGCGCTGCCCGAAGGCGATCTCTATAATGTCTCCCAGCTTGACCTGGATAGCTGGCTTTCACCTGTCTGCCGTTGACGGTCACTCTGTCCCCGTCGCACGCCTCGTTCGCCACGGTGCGCCGCTTTATCAGGCGGGAGACCTTGAGGTATTTGTCCAGTCTCATGTTTCCACCCTTGTCCTATGAAAACAGCAGCGGGATCTTTCAACCTCGCTGCTGGCAGTTTTTCGATCAGAGCTTCTCTAGATTACTTCGCAACTGCGTCCTTGAGAGCCTTGCCGACCTTGAAAGCGGGAACACGGCTTGCCGGGATCTCGATCTCTTCCTTGGTTCTGGGGTTGCGGCCGACGCGGGCGCCGCGCTCTTTGACTTCAAAAGTGCCGAAACCGACGAGCTGGACCTTATCACCCTCGGTGAGGGCTGCGGTGATGGACTCAAAAACGGCGTTGACTGCCTTCTCGCTGTCCTTCTTGGACATGCCGGCCTTCTCTGCAACAGCAGCTATAAGTTCGGTCTTATTCATTACATATTCCTCCTAAAAATATATGGCATCTGCCATGATATGATGAGTCTGCCCGAAAAACCGGCAGAATACTCATTTTCTTATACGGCCTGAGGCTTCCCAAAAAGCCGCACGTAGAATTTAGCACATTTCCCCGGTAATATCAAGAGATTTTTCCCCGTAAATATGGATTTTTTGAAAAATCGGCTCGAAGCTCAGCGTAAATGGAGCAGTCTTCCAATTTTGTCGCCGCCCGGTATGAGTTCAAGGTCTTCTCTCACTATGGCTCTCAGGCATACCGCGGACACTGCGTACACCACGACCGCCGCGATCACCGTGATCATCATGCACACCGCCGTGCCGAGCCAGTCTGCCGCGCCGATGAAGCGCGCGCACAGCCCGTATATCGCCCACGCGGTCAGCCCCATCAGCACGCTCGCCGCGAGCGGGCGGGCGAACACCTTGGCGAGCCGCGGCCTGTCGTCGAGCGTGCGGCACATGAAGGCATAGTTCAGCGCCGCCATCGCCATGTAGCTCACAAGCGTGCCGACCGGCGCGCCGTAGATGTTTATCTCGGGTCTTGCCACGAGGACCCAGTTCACCGCGATCTTCACACACCCGCCGGAGATCATCGTCACCATCGTCAGCTTTTCCTTGCCGGACGCCTGCAGAACGGCATTCTCCATCAGCACAATGCACACGAAGAAGCTCGCCGCGCCCATGATGCACAGCAGCCCCGGACCCGCGGCGTTGCTGTTGGGGTAGAGCACGTTCATTATCGCCTCGCTCAGCACCATCAGCCCCACGCCCATCGGCAGGCTGATGACGGCGGAGATGCGCATCGAGTCCTCGGATATTTTCGCCGCCTCGCCCTTGGCATTGCGCGCGATCGCCCCGGAGATCGCCGGGACTATTGCTATGGTCAGCGGCGTAATGAACGCCGCCGGCAGGTTGAAGAGCGTCTGCGCCTTGCCGTACACGCCGTAGAGCACCTTCGCCTGATAATAGCTGAATCCGGCGGCGGACTGGAGACGGTTCATGCAGAGCTTGGAGTCAACGCTGTTGAGTATCGCCATGATGCACGCACCCAGCGCGATGGGCACGCCTATGGTGAGTATATCGTGGATTATCTTGCCCGTGGAGTCCACAAGCTCGTCGTCCTCCGGCGTGTCGTTCACATCGACGATACCTGCGGAATACGGCGCGGAGAGAATGTCATAGTTGCGGCGCTTGTAGATCATCATGTACGCCAGCGACACGACCGAGCCGATGGATACGCCCAGCACCGCGCCCGCCGAGCCGACCGGGCGTCCAAGCCCGGCCCTCATCGCGGCATACGCGATGATAAGCCCGGAGATGACCTTGAACAGCACCTCCAGCACCTCGTCCACGGTCGTAGGCGCCAGCCAGTCCGGGAAGAGGAACATGATGAGCGCGAACACAAGCCCGATCACGAAGAACGTCGCGCGCGCGACGCGGAACGTCTTTTCCTCCTGCTTTGCCCGTCCGTTAGCGTCGGCCTCCGCCACAAGGCGCGACAGCGCCACCGGCAGACCTGCGGTCGCGAGCGTGAAGAAGATGAAATAGATGCTGTAAGCACTCGTGAACATCGAGTACCCCTCGTCGCCGAGGATGTTGCCGAGCGGTATCTTATATATAAAGCCCAGTATTTTCATTATTATCACGCCGACGGTGAGTATCGCCGCGCCGTGCATATAATTTGACCCTTTTTTTGCCATCGCTCTCTCCTCCTTATGAGCTGATCACTTCAGATTTTCGTTTGCCCTTACTGTTCCGCCAAAGAGCACTCGTCCCTCCACTGCCAGTATGACGAGTATGGCCGCGGCAAAATACACCGGCTTTATCCCCACGGTCTTCGCCGCATACTCCTCGTAGGACGACATTGAATAGACGAGGAAGTATTCCATATAGCTCGACAGCGACGCCGCTGTGAGCACCGCGGGAACATACCATTTTCTCCTGTTGCACATGAAGTATGCTATGGAGAGCACCTCCGCCATGTAGAAATACCTTTCGTGCATGCGCGGCAGCAGAAACGCGGCAAGCAGCGCTGAAATGAAAAAAAGAGGCTGATAAGCTTTTTGTCGTCCATGCTTTTCACTGCGCTGATGGCATACAGCGTAAACAGTATCAGCGCTCCCAGCGCAGGATATACAGACATATTCGTCAGCGCCGGTATCTGCGCATCGCCGAAAAAGCGCCATACGGTCGGCGCATTGAAAAACAGTCCCTTATAGTACCCGACCTGATTGGTGTAGATATTCAGGCAGTCGGCAAGGCTGCGTCCGGCGATAAGTGCAGGCAGGATGGAAACGAAGTATACTGCCGGGGTCCACAGCAGATGCTTGGGCTTGACCTTGCCCATAAACAGTGCCGCTGCAAGCGCAGGCAGGATGAACACCGCCTGAAGCTTGAAGCAGAACGCCGTCGTCCAGCTTATCGCGCACAGCCGGCCGCGTCCCTTTACCGCCGCAAACGCGGATATTATGCACAGCGCCGTACACCGAATCGCACTGCGCCCACATTGCGCTGTCTATCATCACCGTCGGGGACAGCAGCACAATAATATATGCGGCAAGCTGCAGACGCTTGTCCTCCACCTCTGTCATAACAAGGCGCATCACCGCATAAGCCATTATCACGTCAAAAAGGCACGAAAATGCCTTTATGTGCACAAGGCTCTCAACATTGAAGCGCGAGAGTATGGTGAGGTAATAGATATACGGCAGGTTATAGTTGCCTATCGGCGTGCTCAGCGCGTCCTTGACGGACAATGAGCCAAGCTCCTTGAACCATTGCAGAAGATACTGCGTAAAATCGCCGGATTCAAACGGGAGCAGCGCAGCACGCGCATATATTGCGCATCCAACGCACGCCGCCGTCCCCAGAAGCTCCAGCGCACTGAAACGGCGCATCGTGATAATGAGCACTACGGCAAGCGCGAATATCCCGCCGAACAGCAGCGCTGCCGGTCTTGCCCACCACAGGTCAAGTGACGGCGCTGTTTTGTAAACGAACAGCATAAAAGCCGCCGTTATCACAGCCGCACCCGCCAGCTGTGTCCACAGGCTGTCCGAAGCCCGTCTGATGCTCCTTGTCAGTTGATCCATAGACTTTCCACCCTGATGTTTACAATAATATGCATACTATATACTCATATTCGCAAAAATCAAGGGCAACACCGCATAATGCGGCGCTGCCCCAACAGATCAGAGTTTTCTCAGTATGTCGCGCGCGACGTATACGCCGCTTGCGGAGGCGTGGGACAGTGAATGGGTCACGCCGGAGCCGTCGCCGATGACGTACAGGCCCTTTTCCTCTGTCTGCAATGCGCTGTCAAGCTCCACCTCCATGTTATAGAACTTGACCTCCACGCCGTAGAGCAGCGTGTCGTCGTTCGCCGTACCCGGCGCGATCTTGTCGAGCGCGTATATCATCTCGATAATGCCGTCGAGTATGCGTTTGGGGATGACGAGGCTGAGATCGCCCGGCGTCGCGGCGAGCGTCGGCGTGACGAAGTTCTCCTCTATCCTGCGCACGGTGCTGCGCCGGCCGCGGACAAGGTCACCGAAGCGCTGCACCATGACGCCGCCGCCGAGCATGTTCGACAGGCGCGCGATGCTCTCGCCGTAGCCGTTGGAGTCCTTGAACGGCTCGGAAAAGTGCTTGCTGACGAGCAGGGCAAAGTTCGTGTTCTCCGTGTGCTTGGACTTGTCCTCATAGCTGTGGCCGTTGACGGTGACGATGCCGTTGGTGTTCTCGTTGACGACGACGCCGTGCGGGTTCATGCAGAAGGTGCGCACCAGATCCTCGAACTTCTCCGTGCGGTATACTATCTTGCTCTCGTACAGCTCGTCCGTCAGATGGGAGAATATCTCCGCCGGCAGCTCCACGCGCACGCCGATGTCCACGCGGTTGGACTTGGTTGGTATGCCGAGGCTCTCGCATATGCCTTCAAGCCACTTGCTGCCGCTGCGCCCGACGGACACAACGCAGTCCGTGCAGGAATAGCTCTCCTCGCCCACGTGCACGATGTAGCCGCCCTCGGTCTTCTCTATGCCCGTGACAGGGGAATTGAAATGGAAGTCCACCTTGCTCTTGAGCTCGTCGTAGATGTTGCCGAGCACGACATAGTTTATATCCGTGCCAAGGTGGCGCACCTGTGCGTCGAGCAGGTGCAGCCCGTTTTCGAGGCACTTGCGCTTGATGGCGGTGTTAGCGGTGGAATAGAGCTTGGTCCTCTCACCGCCGTGGCTGAGGTTTATCCCGTCGACATACTGCATCAGCTCTATGGCTTCCTGCTTGCCGACATACTCATACAGTGTCCCGCCGAACTGGTTTGTGATGTTGTACTTGCCGTCGGAGAACGCGCCTGCGCCGCCGAACCCGCTCATGATGTTGCACACCGGGCACTTCGCGCAGACCTTCACCTTTTTGCCGTCTATGGGGCAGCGGCGCTTGTCCAGCGCGCGTCCCAGCTCGAACACGGCGATCTTCAGCCCCTTGTCTGCCTGTGCCAGCTCATAGGCGGAGAAAATGCCGCCGGGGCCCGCGCCGATGATTATCACGTCATAATTCTTCATATCTTGATCCTCCATCTCAGGAATAATACCGTGGGGCAGCCGCGCGGCACCTCTCGCCGCACAGCGTATTGACGCAAAACAACTCCGTATTCCCTCCCGGGGAACACGGAGCCGAAAATGTATCCTCGTTTACTTTACTACATTCCGTGTAAGAAGTCAAGTGAACGATGTGTGAATACATGAATTCTGTTGCCTTTATGCGGAATTTGCGATATACTGAATTATATTTTTACAAAGGAGGGATCGAGCGGCGCATGGAAAAAAGCAGAAAGCAGTTCATCGGTATCGTGTTGATCATGGTGTTCATGATCGCGCTGACCCGCGGGCTTACGATCTCGCATAATATGGAGCTGCACGGGGATGAGCACGTCTTCTTCACTGCCGCGCAGAGCCTCAAGGGCTATATCTCCGGCTCGTCCCCGGTATATGAGGAGGTCAAGGAGTACCCCGAGGGTGCGATCGTGCTGCAAGTCCCGTTTCATATCCTCACAGCGATAATAAACCGCCTCGCCGGGGCGGATATATCCCCGCGCCTCAGCGGGCGCATCGCCGCTGTATTTTATTTCACCGTCGGCGCGGTGCTCGGCTGCGTGGTTTTTCGCCGCTTCTTCTCCAAAAAGCCTCTTCCGCTCGCCGTATACGCCGCCGCTGTCGTGTTCTCTCTCACACATATCGAGCAGTCCCGCTACGGCACCGGGGACGCGATTTCCTTCGCGCTGCTCATGGCGGTCATATTTCTCACCGCCTCCGCGCTGACGGCGGAAAAGCATGCTTTTTTGCGGCTGCTCTCCGCGTTTTTCTTGTGCGGTACCCTCAGCGCGGTGAAATACCCGCTCATTTATTTTTCCGTCATCCCAATTTGCGGCTGTGTGATGCTGCTGCGGCGCATACAGCGCGGCAGCAAAAAAGTTGCCGTCATCGCCACGGCGATCGTGCTTGTGTATCTTGGCTTTGCCGTTGTCTCCCCCAAGGCGGCGTTCCATCCGTCATATATCATACGCGCCTCCACGCGCGAGCTCGGCGCATATCTTAGCACAGGCATATCCAGGCTGACGCTGCTCTGGATAAACTTCATGTGCGTCACGACCTATTCCATGCTCTATTCCGGTCTGCCGCTCATGCCGGTGTTTTTCGTGCTCAGCGCGCGCCGCGCATGGAAGCAGAGCACTGCCGAGCCTGTTGAGCTGCTGTTCGGGCGCGTTTTGCCTGTCGTCATCGCCGTTTTCTTCGCGTATAATCTGTCCGCGTCGTTCCTCGCAATGCGCTCGTTCTACCCGTTCTTTTTCCTCACAGACCTCTACGCCGCCGCATATATCGGCTCCTGGCTGGAATCTGTCGGAGCAAAACGTCTTATTGCCGGTGTTCTGATGCTCATAATGAGTGTCCGCGGCATATGGCTCATCGCCGCCCTTACCGACAACTCCGACAGCAAGCGCATCGCAGCCATGATAAACAACGCGGTCGACGACAACTGGAACACCACTACTGTGCTCTCCGGGCAGCTTGTCTTTCCTGACAACTACACACAACACATCAATCAACATGTCATTGATATCCGCGACAAACGCTTCTCCTCGCCCGACACCATGCGTCTGCACCGTGGTGAGCTTTTCATTGCCGGTGCGCGCGACTATTCGATAAGCTCATTTCAGTTCGCCTTTGTCCCGTTTGACAGCATTTCCGGCGCAGATGAATACGCCTGGGTCGAGTTTGCCAAGGTAAACGCGGAATACTGCGTCGGCAGACTGTATCCGGAATACTATTACTATCTCTTTGGCTATTGGCTGCGCGGCACGACCGGTACCGGTGCAGAATTTCCAACCTGCACCATCTACTACCGCGGATAATGCCCACCCCTCCGCAACATAAAACCACCCTCCCGGATGATCCGGGAGGGTGGTTTTATGCGACCTTTCGATCACTTGATGCCGTACTTCTTGTTGAACTTATCAACGCGGCCGCTGGTGTCGACCAGCTTCTGCTTGCCGGTGTAGAAGGGGTGGCACTTGGAGCAGATCTCAACCGTGATGTTGGGCTTGGTGGAGCCGGTCTCGATGACGGCACCGCAAGCGCACTTGATGGTGGTCTGCTGGTATTTCGGATGGATTCCTTCCTTCATGGTCAATAACTCCTCATCGTATGCTGTCTTGATTGTGCGCATAGCGATGCGCATAGTTACAAGACGCAAGGAGAATCATAGCACATCGCCGCGCTTATTGCAAGTCCTTTTGCGCTATTTCCACAATTTTTCCCGCGGAGAGATAGTACAGCACGCACGAGGACACCTCCATGCCGAATATCTGGCGCAGTGCCGCCGCGTAGGCGCGAAGCTGAGGCGCGTAGAACTCACTGCGCCGGGCGATCTCCTCATCCGTGCGGACGCGGTCGGTCTTATAGTCGATGATGCACAGCGTCCCCCGCTCCTCAAGGCAGCAGTCCACGACGCCCTGCAATAGTATCTCCTCACCCTCGGCAGTGCCGAACAGCTCCTCCGCGTCACATAAGAGCGAGAACTTGAACTCCCGGTGCAGCGCATCCGCCGCGCGCATGCGCCGCCCCAGCGGCGAGGCAAAGAGCTTATATATCGCACCGGCGTCCACCGCCTCCGCCTCGCGCGCGCTGATAAACTGCCCGCACTCAAGCCGCGCGATCTCGCCCCTGACCTCGTCCACAGACGCGGTCTTGGCAAAGTCCATGCATTGCAGCGCAGGTGCGTCGCAACGCCGCGCTCCGCCCCCGTCACCGGCTTATCCGCGCGCGTGAAGTCCGGCATTGGGAAGCTCGTGTGCCGCTCCGGCAGAAGCGGCGCGGCCTCTTCGTCGTCCTCCCCGCGCCCTTTCAGCTCCGTCGCCGTGACCTTCGAGGGCAGCGTCTCCGCGTCGCGGTGCGGGTAGACGAACGCCAGCCGCCGCTCAAGCTCCGCTCTCGCGGCGGGATTGGCGGGAAGGCTCTCCGCGCTCTCAGTCTCCTGCGCACGGACATCGCCCTTCCGGCACAGACGTATTTTCAGATGCCGCTGCCCGTCGGCAAGCGCGGCGTATATCAGCCAGTTGACCGGTGCGGACACCGAGGCGAGCACCTCGCTCGCCATAGGGCTCGTCACCGCGGCAGACGATTTTTCTATCAGCTTCTCCGGGTCCTTCACCGCCGCCGTCATGAAAAGCCGCTCTCGCGGGCGCGTCAGCGCCACGTACAAAAGCCGCATCTCCTCCGACAGCATCTCCCGCTCAAGGCGCAGGCGGATGGCACTGCGCGCGAGGCTGGGGTACTCCACGCGCCGCTCAAGGTCCGTAACCTTCGGTCCGAGACCCAGCTGCGGGTGGACGAGCACCGTGTCGCGGCTGTCCATGCGGTTGAAGGCGTGCGCCGTGTCGCACAGGAAAACCACCGGGAATTCCAGCCCCTTCGACTTGTGCACCGTCATTATCTGCACCGCCGACGTGCTCACCGCGCCCGTCCCCGGCTCCTGCCCGCGTTCGGCAAGCTGCCGCAGCCACTGCACAAAGCGGTGCACCCCGCGGTAGCCCGTCGCGTCAAAGCGCTCGGAAAGCTCTATCAGCTCAAGAAGATTTGCCCGCCGCTGTGCGCCGTCCGACATTGCCGAGCACAGCGCCAGCATGTCCAGCTCATCCACGAGCTGCCACAAAAGCTCCGCCGCCGTGAGGTCGGGCGCCAGTGCGCGAAAGCGCGCGAGCACCGCCATGAACCTTGCGCCCATGCCGTCACTCTCTGCATAAGCCGCGAGCGCTGTATAGAGGTCGCCCTTCGTGTCCGCGGCGCGCACCGCGGCAAGCTGCTCCGGCGTGAAGCCGAACGCCGGGGAGCGCAGCGCCGCGATGAGCGGAATGTCCTGATGGGGGTTATCTATCACCGCCAGCATCGACATAACGCCCGACAGCTCCACCGACGTGAAGAAGCCGCCGCCCTGCCCCGCCGCCACGGGTATGCCCATTGCCGAAAGCTCGCGGCGGTATATCGCGCCCACGGAGTTTGCCGAGCGCATCAGGATCGTAATATCACCGTAGTCCAGCGCCCTGCCGCCGACCTCCATGCCCGAGCGCATCAGGCGCAGTATCTCCTCGCCGACACAGCGCGCTTCCAGCGCCGTCTTGTCCGGGCGCTCGGCATCATCGTCGTCCGGTGCCGCGCCAATGTCGACGAGCAGCAGCTCCGGCACGGGGACGCTGCCCTCATACGCCGCCCCGGCGCGAAGCTGCGCCGCGGCGTCATAGTCTATGTCCCCCAGCTCACGCGACATGCACCGGGAAAACACCGCGTTCGCGCAGTCGAGTATCTCGCGGCGCGAGCGGAAGTTCTCCTGCAATATTATCCTCCGCGGCTCGCCGGGCGCGGCGTCCGCCGCGTCTGCAAAGCGCGTGTATTTCCCGGTGAATATCTCGGGGTCGGCAAGACGGAAGCGGTATATCGACTGCTTGACGTCCCCCACGAGGAAGAGCTTTCGCCCCTCGTCGGACACGGCCTTGAATATCGTGTCCTGCACCTGGCTGACATCCTGATATTCGTCGACCATGACCTCGGTGAAGCGCGCGGACATACGCACGGCAAGCTCCGTGTGGCTGCCGTCCTCATTGGTCAGCAGCCGCGCCGCGATATGCTCAAGATCGGAATAATCCACCAGACCCGCGCGGCGCTTGGCGAGCGCATACTGCGCGTCGAAATCCAGCGTCAGCTCCAATAGCGCGCGCATGGCGGGCGCGGTCGTGCGCATCTCGTCCAGCAGCTTTTCCGAGGGCGCGGCAAGCGTGCCCTCTATCGCCTCCATCGCCTTTTTGCAGGCAGTGCGCCGCGCCTTGACGCGCTCGGAAAGCGCAACGTCCGGCGACGCGCGCAGTGTGCCGAGGCGCGGGAATGTTATCGGCAGGCACCCGCGCGCCCTGTCCCAGCCAAGCTCAAGACAGCGCGCGAGCTCGCGTATTTCATCCGCCGTCGCGCTCACGCTCGGCATATACGCCGCGCTTATCTTCTCATTCGCCGCCATCGCCTGCATGAGCGAATCCATCTCGCCGCTCCAATAGCGCGCGGAGCGCGCGGCGGCTGAGAGTATCTCCCGCCCCCACGGCGTGTCCCCCGCGTCGGCCGCGCCGCGCTCCAAAAGCTCCGTCTGCTCGCGCGCCCACGCCTCCGGACGCGCGTGGCACTGCATTTTTTCGTGCAGCGACAGTACCAGCGCGCCGAGGCGGCTGTCGTCGCGCCCGACGCCGACGGTGTCCGCCAGCAGCAGGAAGCCGGGGTAGTCGCCGCTCCTGGCGTAGCGCGCTTCCAGCACGCGCTCAAGCGCCGCCGCCCTCATGCCCGCCGCGCGCTCATCGTCCGCGATCCTGAAGTCCGGGCTTATCCCGGCGATGTGGCTGTTCTCGCGCAGAAGCGCCGCGCAGAACGAGTGTATCGTGCCTATCTGCGCCCGCTGGCACAGCGCGCTCTGCCGCCGCAGGCGGCGCGAGCCGGGGTCCTGTGCCAAGCGCGCGGCAAGCTCATTCATTATCCTGCCGCGAAGCTCGCCCGCCGCCGCGCGCGTGAATGTTATTATAAGAAAGCTGTCGAGGTCGGCGGGGTGCTCCGCGTCCGTGACAAACCCCATCAAACGCTCGGTGAGCACCTTGGTCTTGCCGCTGCCCGCACCCGCCGAGACGAGCACCGTGCTGCCGCGCGTATTGATTGCGCACTGCTGTGCCACCGTCGGTTTGAAATCAGCCATTGTCGTCCTCCCCCTCCAGCATGCTCCACACCTTGTCGGGTCTGAGCCGCGCGAGATAGCGGCAGCTCTCGCCGTTCTCGCCGTCGGCAAAGTGACAGGCGTCGAAATAATCACAGTTGACACAAGCGTTCTCGCGCTGCCCGCGATAGTACGGGTCGGCCGCGATGCTCCCGCGCCTGAGTTCGCCCGACATCTCCGTCAGGCGCTTTTTTATGTGCCGCGCCAGCAGCCCGAAGCGCGCCGCCGTGGCGACGTCGTCCGCCGCCGGAGCTCCGTTTTTGAAGTGCACGGGAATATAGCGCTTGTCCGCGCCGCGCTCCCACGCCTCCATCAGCTCCGTGTCGTCCAGCACGAGCCCGCTGCGGCGTATTGCATCGGCGCGCTTTTTGTCAAGCTCCGTGTCCTCCGCGTCACGCTGGAGCGAGAGCATGGCGCTGCGCGCGGGGACGTACATCACCCCGCGGGCACGGTCTCCGCGCCGTAGAGCTTTTCCCCGTGCTCGCCGAGGGCGAAGAGGTACAAAAGCATTTGCAGCCCAATGCCGTACCACACGTCCGCCATGGAGAATTTTTTCTTGCCCGTCTTATAGTCGACAACGCGGAGATAAAGCTTGCCGTTATGGAGCCAGCCGTCCACCCTGTCGGCAACGCCCGTGAGCGTCACGCTCCCCTCGCCGTCGCCCAGCTCCACCGGCGGCAGCTTCTCCGCGCGGGAAAAGTCCAGCTCGAAATCCAGCGGCTCGAAGTCCGAGCGGCGCAGCTCATCCGCCATATCCGCCACGACCTGCCGCACATCGCGCGTCAGACGGCGGAAGAGGTAGACAAAGCGCGCGCTCTTCTCCTCAAAGTCGTTGAGCTGGGTGTGTATATATGTTTCCACGTGCCGGGTGCATATCTTCGTCAGCTCGCCGTCGTCCACGGCGCGCCAGCCGCCGCGCTCCTTGACCTCGCGTGCGGTCTGTTCGAGCACGAAATGCATGAACGTGCCTATCTCCGGCGGGGTGAAGCCCGCGGGCTCATAGGGCTTCGCGCGCAGACCGTACTGGCAGAAGTACGCATATCTGCACGAGGCAAATTTATCTATTCTCGACGCGCTCAGCCGCAGACGCTCGCCGTAGAGACTGCGCACCGCGGCGGGGCTGAGGCTGCCGCGCGTCATATCCGCCGCGCGGGCGATAGCGGCGCTCCGCTCCGGCTGGGTCTCCATAAAATACTCCGCCGCCGCGCACTCTGCGCCCGTGCCGCCGTGCACCGCGTGCGCGGCAAGCCCAAGGGCGGGTGCGGGCGCGGACATGCGCGCGTCCTCAAGCCGCCCGTGGCGCGGCGTGATGCCGAAGAGCGCCGCCGCGCGGTTATACACGAACGCCGGGCGGATGCTCTCGCCGTCGCTGTCCGTCAGCGGGCAGAGCATCGTCAAGCTCTCCGACGGGAGCGTCAGGCAATTATATATGAGCGAGAACTCGCGCCACAGCTCGCTCTCCCCTCCCCCGCCGAGATCGATCCCCTGCTCGGTCAGGCGCACGCGCTCCGCGTCGGAGAACACCCCGGCGGTGTCGTCTGCGCGCGGCAGACGCTCGTCGCTCGCGCCGAGGACGATAAGGTGCTTTATACTGCGGCGGCGCATACGGTCAAAGTCGCCCGCGGACACCGCGTCCAGCGAGACCGGTATAGTGCCTATGTCGTATTTTGAAAGCGTGAGGTTGAAAAGCCGTCCGAACTCCTCGCGCGTCATCTCGCTTCCGCCGAGGATGGCGGCGCTCTGCTCAAGCGCAGCGGTGATGATGCCCCACAGCTGCACATATTCCTGCGCGAGCGCGCCGCGTCCCTCATCCGCCAGCGCCGCCGCGCGCGCCTCCAAAAGCTCAGGCAGCTTCAGCCGCGCAAAGAACATCGCCAGCGCCGCTGCCTGTCCCTGCGCGGTCTCCGCCGCCGCGCTCTCCCGCTCAAAGTCGAGCAAAGGTCCCGCAAGGCGGCGGCGCAGCGCGTTTATCCGCTCCAGCCGCGCGTTCGTCTCCTCGTCATACTCCGCGCCATAGCCGTCTGGGTGCTGGTGCCAGTCGTCCGGGCGCGCCCACGCGCCGCCGCGCAGCTGCCATTTGAAGATATACGCCTCAAGCTCGTCGCACTCCTCCGCCGTCAGCCCTGTCAGCCCCGTGTGCATATAGCTGATGACATCGTCAATGTCCCAGCCTCCGCCAACTATCTCATACACCAGCGACACCAGCAGCGGCAGCGGCTTATACAAAAGCTCGCTCTTTTTCGCGGCGAACAGCGGCACGCCGTAGTGCCGGAAGATGTTTTCAAGCGTGCCGCGGTAATTGTCAAAACCGCGCACCGCCACGGCAATATCGCGCCAGCGCGCACCGCGCTCGCGCACAAGCTCAAGCGCCTTCGCCGCGGCAAGCTCGCACTCGGCGCTCATGCTCTCCGCCGTCACAAGCCCGACGGCGCACTCGCCCTCAAAGCGCGCAGAGGAATAGGAGAACATATTGTCGGCGAAGAACCGCAGGGAGGCGCACTTGCCGGACGCACCGTCGAGCCGCCGTTCGCGCTGCTCCACGCCCAGCTCCTCCGCCATGGCGGAAAGCGCGCGTCCCGCCCGGCGGCTGAGAGCGAAAACCTCGCTGCCGTCCGTGAGCGAGTCGACCGTGAGACACACGCTCACATCCGCGCCGCAGCTCAAAAGCGCGCGGATGACCGCCGCCTCCTGCGCGGTGAAGTCTATAAACCCGTCGATGTAGATATGGTGTGCCGCGCCTATGCCGCTGTCGGGGATCTGCTGCGCCAGCACGGTCAGCGCGTCGGCGGGATCTGCATGCCCGTTGGCGACGATGGCATCATACGCCTCGCTTATGAGCGCAAGGTCGGTCAGCTTGTCGCCAAGGCTGTCGTCCAGCTCCGCCGCCGCGGCGGCAAGCTCCTCAGACGTTATGCACGACGCCTTCAGCTCATCCACCGCAGATAGCAGCAGCGCCTGCAGCTCCGCGCGGCGCTCGGCGGCGGAATACACGCGCAGACGGCTGCCCACGCTCGCCGCGGCGAGCGCCATGCATAAAAGCCGCCCGCCCTTGTCCAGATGCTTTGCCGCACCGCCGCCGAGCTGTGTTCTGAGCCTTCTTGCAAGCCCTGTGAAGCTGAACACCTCCGCATAGCGCGACACGCTGTCGCCGCACACGCGCCCCAGCTCGCGCTCGGCCTCGTGGCTGTACTGCTCCGGGACTATCAGCATCCGCTGTCCCTCGTGCCGCCCGACAGCCTCGTTTATCTCATCTATCACGGCGGAGGTCTTGCCCGTGCCCGCCTTGCCGGTTATGAGAGTGAGCATATCCGCCCTCCCGTTCTGTCAATACTTATTATAATGGATTATATCCGCGTCTGCTCCTTGCGTCAAGTTTTGTAAATTTATATGTACAATTGCATTTTTTGTGATATAATGCGTGGCATGAAAAGATGGCTGTCGGTTTTGCTCGCGGCGGCGCTGCTGGCGTATCTTCTGTCAAGCTGCAGCGGGCATATCATAAAAAAGAATACCGTAGTCGCCGCGCTCTCCCCCGCGGGGCGGCTGCTGACGCTGGCGGAGTGGTCGGCGGACGACGACGATAAAGCGCTCACATTCAGCGAGGACGGCACGGGCGCATATGCCGCCGCGCCCTTTGACTGGACGGAAGCGAACGGCGCTGTGACACTGCGCTTCTTCCCCGGCTGCATGGTCGGCGCGGAGCGGACGGCAAAGCTCGATAGCTTCGGCGGCACACTCCGCCTCACGCTGGATGACGCGGCTTTCACCCCCGCGTTCCTCGCCCTGCCCGCCGAGGAGACCGAGCCCGCCGTGCCTCAGCCGTCGGCGGAGGAGCTGCTGGGACAGCAGATCGCCGAGTACGCCTCCGGCTACATCGGCGCGAAGTATAAATACGGCGGCAAATCGCCCGAGACGGGGTTTGACTGCTCCGGCTTTGTGTACTATATCTACGAGCAGTTCGGCTACCGTCTGGAGCGCGTGGCGAACGACCAGGCAAAGCAGGGCGTAGAGATCGAGCATGACGCGCTCATACCCGGCGACCTTCTCGCGTTCTACACCTCCGGCAAATACGTCGGGCATATCGGCATATACATGGGTAGCGGGTATTATATCCACGCCATGGGCTCGGCCTACGGCGTTGTGCTCACCTCGCTCGACGATGCGTACAGCCAGCGCGACTATACCGCCCGGCGCATCATCGGCTGTGACGAGCTTCTGCTGGAAAACCAGACCGCGCCCTAAAACACTGATATAAACTAAGACCTCACGGCCGCATTGACCGTGAGGTTTTTTATTCACTATTCCTTCAGGCTGCCCTTCACATCCGGCAGCTTTTCGTTCGGGTCGCCGACATGGTGGGCGTTGGTGTGGACATTGATGTACTGCGCCTTGAGCTTTGAATAGAGTATCGTCTGGCTGGAGTACAGCCCGCCGTAGCCCGAGAGCATATAGCTCACTCCGCAGGCGAGCGCGAAGTACAGTATCCCGCTCCCGCCGAAAAGCTCGATGGACAGAAACGTCGACGCGATGGGGCAGTTCGTCGCGCCGCAGAAAACGCTCACAAGTCCCAGCGCCGCGCCGAACGACGCGGGCAGCCCCAGCAGCGGCGCGACGGCGCAGCCGAACGTCGCCCCCACGAAGAAGCACGGCACTACCTCGCCGCCCTTGAACCCCGCCGCGAGCGTCACCGCGGTGAACAGCATTTTCAGCGCGAACGCCTCCGGCTTCACGCGCCCCTGCTCTATCGCGGCGGTGATGACGTCCATGCCCGCGCCGTTATAGTCCGTCGTGCCGCAGATAAGCGTCAGCGCCACGACGATCGCCCCGCCCGCGGCGGCGCGCAGCCACGGATTGGGGATAAACTTTTTCATATGCCGCGCGGAGGCGTGCAGCAGCGCGCAGAACAGTGCCGACACCCACGCGCACAGCGCCGCGAGTATCGCCGCGCGCACGAGCCCCGTCGAGGCGAGCGCGGGGATGACCGCCGTGAAGCGCACCGGTGCCACGCCCAGCCACATCGACAGCCCGTAGGCCACGAGCGAGGCCGTGAAGCACGGGATGAACGCCGCGTGGTACAGCTCCCCCACGCTTATCGCCATGATGGCGAACATCGTCGCGGCGAGCGGCGTGCCGAAAAGCGCGGAGAAGAACGCCGCCATGCCGCACAGCGTCCCCGTGCGCGTGTCGCGGTCGTCAAGGCGCAGCGCCCGCGACGACCAGTAGCCTATCGTGCCGCCCATCTGCAACGCCGCGCCCTCACGCCCGGCGGAGCCGCCGCAAAGATGCGTCAGCACCGTGCCGATGAATATCGACGGCACGAGCTTCGCGCTCAGCGGCTTTCCAAGATGCACCGCGTCGATAATATCATCCGTGCCCATGCCCTCGGTGCGCAGCGCCCGGTACACCGACGCCACAGCCACGCCCGCCAGCGGCAGCAGGTACAAAAGCCAGCCGTTCGCCGCCCTCAGGCGCGTCACATAGCCCACGCTCAGCGCGAACGCCGACCCGATAAGCCCGCACAGCACCCCGTCAGCGCCGCCACGGCAAGCCACTTGCCCAGCGCCACGGCGTACAGCCGCACCTCATTTATGAATTTACGCACCGCGTTCATAGGCTCTCTCCTTTTATTCTGAAAACCGCTATATTTTACGCCATCGCGCCGCAAAAAGCAACAAAAAGCTGTGGGAACTGCTCCCACAGCTTTTTTCGGTCAATATGCAGAAAATCAGGCTTCGGCTTTCTTGTTCTCTGCCGAGCGTATCACAAACAGCGTCCCGACCGTCAGCACCGCGCCGACGATGAGGCTTATCACTGCGTTCTGCACGAACCCCGCGAAGATGTACGTCACGAAGCTCACCGCCGCAACAGTGATGACATAGGGCAGCTGCGTGGTGACATGGTCGAGGTGGTTCATCTGCGCACCGGCGGACGCCATGATGGTCGTGTCGGAGATGGGGGAGCAGTGGTCGCCGCAGACAGCGCCCGCGCAGCAGGCGGATATGCCGATGATGAGGAGCGCGCTGTCGCTGGGGAAGATGGCCGTGACAATGGGGATGAGTATGCCGAACGTGCCCCAGGACGTGCCGGAGGCGAACGCGAGCACGCACGCGACGAGGAAGATGACGGCGGGCAGCATGTTGTAAAGGCTCTGCGACGCGCCGACCATCAGATCATGCACGTACTCCGCCGCGCCGAGGTTGGAGGTCATGGTCTTCAGTGAGACCGCCATCGTGAGGATGATGATGGGCGGCACCATGGCGATGAAGCCCTTGGGGACGCACTCCATTGCCTCCTTGAAGGTCATGAGGCGGCGGGCAAGCATGTAGATAACGATGAGCACGAGTGAGATAATGCCGCCCCAAGGGAGCCCGACAAAGGCGTCGGTGTTGCCGAACGCGGCGATGAAGTCCCCGGCGCAGTCCGTGCCGCCCCAGGCGTCAACGCCGAAGAAGCCGCCGACGTAGATCATGCCCACGGTGCACGCGACGATGAGGATGCACACGGGGAGGATGAGGTCGATAACGCGGCCCTTGGGGTTGGCAGCAGTCGCGCCCTCTTCACTCTCCAGCGCGCCGAGATCGCCGTTAAGCTGGGCGTTCATCTCGTGCAGGCGCATGGGGCCGTAGTCAAACTTCATGCAGGTTATCGCGATGATGAAAACAAAGGTGAGCAGCGAATAAAAGTTATACGGTATCGCCATGACGAAAAGCTGTATGCCGGACACGCCGATGTCAAGGTCGGACGCAACGCCCGATACTGCCGCCGCCCAGGATGAGATCGGCGCGATCATGCACACGGGCGCGGCGGTCGCGTCGATGAGGTAGGCGAGCTTTGCGCGCGATATCTTGTGTCCGTCCGTGACCGGGCGCATGACGGAGCCGACGGTCAGGCAGTTGAAATAGTCGTCAATGAAGATGAGAACGCCCAGCACGAACGTGGCGATGGACGCGCCCACGCGGGTCTTGATGTTCTTTTCCGCCCAGCGCCCGAACGCGGCGGAGCCGCCGGAGGCGTTGACGAGGGCAACGATGATGCCCAGCAGCACGAGGAAGAGGAAAATGCCCGCGTTGTCCGCAATGGCGGAGATGAGCCCGTCATTGAGCGCGATGTCGAGCGTCCCGACGGGGGCGAAGTTGGCGCAGAACATCGCGCCGATGATAACGCCGATGAAGAGCGCGGAGTACGCCTCCTTGATGATGAGTGCCAGCACTATTGCCACCAGCGGCGGCACGAGCGCCCAGAAAGTTCCGTACATTAAATGTACCCTCCCAAAACAAAAAAATCATGAACAGAGCAGACACTGTTCATGACATGCAAGTCCTTGACCGTCTGACAGCACTCCACCCCGTGCGGGATGACAGTCCGCGGGATATTGTCCCGCGTCCCAGGTACAGCGCACCGGAAAACGCGCTGCCCTTCGGCGGCAGACCCTTTCGCCCCCGGCGTTTCCGCGCCTTGCATGGGGCTACTCTGACAGCCGCACCTCTATCTAACTATGTTCACTGCCGACATTATACAGCCTATATCCGAAATGTCAACAGCTTTCGCCCGGAAAATCGCGGATATTCCGCCGAAAGGCGCGCATAGGCACGCGCGGCGTGCATACACTATATAAAATGTCGGATATTATATCAAATTTCTTTCGGGTTGAGGGCGGCCTCCGCTCCCGCGGCTTCGGGATGTTCTCCTTGGGACATACTGCGTGGCTCGCGGCGGGGGTGATCTTCGCGCTTATAATGTGCAGGGCGTACCTTGCCGCGCCCGCCGCGGCGAGACGGCGGCTGAGGCTTGGCACGGCGCTCTCCGCGCTCGCGGTGGAGCTTTCGCGCGCGGCGCTGCTCGCCCTCACGGGGCTGTACGGTGTTGACCGGCTGCCGCTGCACCTGTGCGCGCTGGCAGTGTACGTCTCGGCGTGGCACGCCCTGCGCGGCGGCGAGCTGACGGGGCAGTTTCTCTATGCCTTCTGTATGCCCGGCGCGCTCGCCGCGCTGCTCTTCCCGGATTGGCGCGTCTACCCCCCTTGTGTCGTTTCTGACGTTCGCGGGCTTTGCCGGGCATTTTCTCATCGTCACCTATGTCGTCATGCAGGTGCTCGCCGGGGACATTGCCCCGGATATCCGCCGCGCCGGAGCATGCCTGCTGCTGATGCTCGCGCTCGCCGTGCCCGTGTTCATATTTGACCGCCTCACTGCGACGAACTATATGTTCCTCAACTACCCCTCCCCCGGTTCGCCGCTGGAGTGGTTTTCGTTCCTTGGCCGTCCGGGCTATATCCTCGGCTACTTCCCGCTCATCGCCGCCGTGTGGGCGGTGATATATGCACCGTTTGTGTCTGCCGCGCGAAAGGACAGACCGAGTATATAAAAAGCGGCGGACCGAATAGCTTCAGTCCGCCAAAAACAGGGTTGTGGGATAAAGATATGAGCCTGATCTCCTGTGGAGATCAATTGGATAAGCTGTGAGTATAATGTAGCACTCCGGCGGGCAATTGTAAAGAGCGAACGGACACTAGTTTTGTCGAACGCAAATTTTTTTGCATAAAGCCGCTGCACCGGGACAGACTATGGGAGAAACCATACGGCGCGCGGCTCGCTGCCGCGCCGCAAGAGAGGAGTTCTTTTTACATGGTAATGGATCGCATAGCTCTGATACTGACGATAATCGGCGGCATCAACTGGGGCAGCGTTGGTCTTTTTCCGCTTTGACATCGTCGCGTGGCTGTTCGGCGGTCAGACCGCGACCGTCAGCCGCGTTGTCTACACCCTCGTGGGTCTGTCCGCGCTGTGGTGCGTGTCGCTGCTGTTCCGCACCGACTCCGTCACAGACGACGGCATGTGAGCTATATATCGGCAGAAAAGAGCTTGGGGCAGGCAAACCGCCCCAAGCTCTTTTTGCTGTATATTGCTGTATATATTATACTTTCCTCAATGTCCTCTTGGCTTGCGCTCGAATTTGCCGCGCTCCACCTTGAGATCGGCATACATAAGGTCTGCCAGCACCACTGCCAGCGGCAGCAGCACGAAAGAACATCGCCCGCCCGGCAAAGCGCATGCACAGCAGCACCGCGCATATCACGCCCAGCACGAACAGTCCCAGCATTTTCAGATGGAAGAACATCCTCTCGGCATATGCCTTTCCGCCGTGATGGCGCATCAGCTTGCTCGCCGCGATGCCGACCTGACGGATATGGTTTGTGCAGAACGTCGTCGCCATGGGTATGCCCTGCGCCTGACGGAAGGTGTTGAACTGCATGGAGCAGATGAAGTTCACCGCCACCTGCGTTATCTGGTACGGCGCGCTCTCCGGCAGCAGCGCGAGGATAATCACCGCAATCATTTCCACGATAATAAAAAGCGTGTCCCAGCGGATGAGATGCAGCCGCTTTATGTAGTACGCCGCGCTTTCCGACAGCAGCGCGCCCAAAAGATACGCGCTTATCGGTATCACATAGTACAGCGCGCCGCCCCAGTTCATGCGCCCCAGCTCAATGGCGAGCAGCACGACGTTTGCCGTCTGCGCGTTGCAGAACACCCCGCCGCGTATCGTGTATGTGAAGCCGCCGAAAAAGCCGCCCACAAGCATCAGCACGCCGAACACCCATCGCTTCTCACATTCGAGAAACGCCTCTTCCTCCTGTCTTACCTCTATCTTCGTTCCCATAGTTCCTGTATCTTTGATCCTATAATCTATAATGTCTTCAAGTACCACACCAGCGCCGCCTCAGCGAGCGCTATCGCGGGGAAGCCCCACGCGAAGTACCAGTGGCGCGTCTTGTGGCGGAATACATACATACCCAGCCATCCGCCGAACGCGCCGCCCGCGAGCGCCGCGGCAAAGAGCCGCCGCTCCGGGATTCGCCTCCCGCCGCGCCTCGCACGCCCCTTGTCCACGCCCATCAGAATGAAGAGCACCGCGCTCATTATTATCATCCATATCGCGGCGTAATCGTCCGCCGCGCGCAGTATATCAGCGGACATAGCCCAGCTCGCCTCTGTACCAGCCCGACCAGCCGCCGTGCTTGACGAAGTACCCCCGGCTCGTCTCCTCCACCACGCGCACGATGTCGCCCTCCTTCAGCGGCAGAACATAGTCCGTACAGTCGTTGCAATCGGTATACTCGCTGTCGGAGAAGAGGTATTTTGTCAGTATGTCCATCTCGTACCCCGTGCGCACATGGCGGCAGCGGGAGAACTCCTCCCCCCGTTCCAGCACGCGCACCTGACTGTCGCCCCAGCGGATGTAGTACGACGTTTCGCCCCCGTCCTGATCGTCGAGCACGACGCGCTCCGGGAACGAGTCATAGGCGACAAAGCTGAAATTCTCGCTGTATTTATTCGGGATGATGAACGCGTTGAGCTGCCCGTCGTCCTTGAGGACGCACGCGCCGTCGATGCTGACTATCTTATGCCCGCGGTCAACGATGGGGTTGGCGCAGACCTTGTCCGTGCCGTACAGCTGCACGGGGTAATGCCCCACGACGACCCATTTTTCAAAGCTGCGCCCCAGCGTCATAAAATGGTCACAGCGCAGCAGGTCCTCCACGGTGTGCTCGCGCAGGGGCTTGTCCGGGTCGACCGCCGCATGGGCGAAGATAAAGTTCTCCGTCTCTATCGCGTGCGGAAGCGACGCGAGAAAGCGCCACTCCGGCTCGAACGCGCGGGCGATCTCCCTCTTGCAGGCGGTGAAGCTTCCCGTCTCAAAGAGATCCAGCCCCGCGGCGTTGAGCATATCCCAGAGTATTCCGCGCTTTTTGTGCATTATGTAGTGCATGAGGTGCTCGTCCATCTGCTCGTCCTGCCGGAAGATGATGCACCAGTCGTCGCAGTTGCCGCACACGACGTGCACGTTGCCGCCGCGGCACAGCTCCATTATATATCTCAGCGTGCCGAGGCTGTCCGCGCCCTTTTCAAGGAAATCCCCGTCGATGATGAGCTCATCCTCCGCGCCGAAGTTCGCCTTTTTCAGCACGCCCCTGAGGTATTCAAGGTTGCCGTGTATGTCCGATATGACGATGATCCGCCGCCCCTCCGGGATGCGCAGCTGCTTTATGACCGCCGGTCTGTCCTCAAACATATGCCTTTTCTCCAAGCTCGCACCCCATCAGCAAAAGCGTTCCGTTCCCGCGCCGCTCCTCGGCGAGGCGCTCAAAACCGCAGCTCTCGTAAAAATGCAGCGCGCTCTCGTTTTCAGCCGCCGCGTGCAGCCGCAGCCCGCGCCGCCCCATGTTCGTGTACGTCTTTATCGCCCGCGCGAGCAGCTGTATGCCGTAGCCCTTGCCGCGGTAGTCCTCGCGCAGCCAGATAAGGCTGATCCAGCCCTCGCCGCGCTCCGCGCCGCGCCGCGTGTCCATGTCCACAAGCCCGACAGGCTCGTCCCCGTCAGTATTTTCAGCACCGCGCCGGGGTCGTCGTCATGGTGGTTGCGCGCGGCGGCAAGGTGCATCTGCTCGTCATACCCCTCAAGATTGCCGTGCGCGGCGCGCCATGCGTCGGCGTAGCATTCGGCATAAAATTCCCGCTCCGCACGCGGGTCGAGTGGCTCATCGCGCAGGGCGCTGAGCCTGCGCCACACGGGGCTGTTGAGCGCGGCGAGATGGGAGCAGTCGTTCGCCCCCTTCACGGTGAACGCGCCGTCGGCGTATTCCAGCGTCGTGACGGAGGTGTTGAAGAATATGGGCAGCTCGTCCACCTCATCCAGCGGTATGCCGGTTATCTTCGACATGATGCAGCGTATCGTCACGCCGTGGCTCACCACCGCGACGCGCTCTCCGTCGTGCCGCTCCGCAATCTCGCAGAGCGCGGGGTAGGCGCGGCGCTGCACATCCATGAACGTCTCCGCGCCGTCTATGTGCCACTGCGACGGGCGGCGGACGAACTTCTCCGCCTCGTCGGGGAAATCATGAAATATATTGCCGAAAAAGCCCGTCTCCCACGGCCCCACGTCGATCTCGCGCAGACGCTTGTCAATGTTCAGCGTGAGCGGGTGATACTTCGTCACAGCGCCCGCCGTCATCCGCGCCCTGTACAGGTCGCTCGAATACACCGCGTCTATCGGCACATTGCGCAGCCGCTCCGCCAGCGCGGCGATCTGCTCCCACCCGTGGGCGGTGACGTCGCCGTCCCAGTGTCCCTGCATCATGCGGTAAAGGTTGCCCTCCGCCTGAGTGTGCCGTATAAGAAAAATTTCTGTCATAAACTTGTGCCTCCATGCCTTGACCTTGTGCGAGGAATACAGTATAATGTATAAATACAGAGAAAAAAGGTCGTATATAACTGCGAATGCGTTTCGCGAACGCAGTTCATTATACCTTGAAACTCCCGGTGCACAAGTACCGAGTTTTGCATAGCGGGAGGATTTGCGGGTTTGGGAGACCCGCGGGGGTAAAAAAGTATGGTCAGAGCGGCGGCATTGGTGTCCGGCGACGGGGCGAAGCTCCAAGCTATTCTGGATTCCATGTATTTTAAGGAAATTGAAAATTTTGAGCTTGTGGCGGTCATCTCGCCGGAGAAGGACGTTTACGCGATGAAGCGCGCGCTCAACGCCGGTGTGCCGGCATATGTGGTCGATCCGGAGCTTTTCCCGAACATGACCAGCCACAGCATGGCGGTCGCGAACAAGCTGCGCGACATGGATATCGAGCTTGTGATACTCGCGGGGTACAATCTCCCGCTCGGCGTCGTGCCGTACCAGTTCAAAAACCGCATGATCGGCACCTACCCCGCCATGTACCCCGCATTTGAGGACGTTGAGGGCGATGTGTGCCGCGCGGCGCTTGAGCGCGGCGTGAAGATGACCGGCGCCACGGCGTACTTTGCCGACGGCGACGGGCGCGTGGGCAACATCATATTGCAAAAGGCGGTTGAAGTCCTGCCGACCGACACGCCCGACAGTCTCCGCCAGCGCGTCATGGAGGAGGGCGAATGGAAGATCCTCTCTCAGGCTGTCGCGCTCTACTGCGCGGGCAAGCTCTCCATCCACGGCAACCGCGTCGTGATCAATAAATAAGTACATATGCTTTTCAGCACCCGGAGCATTTCCGGGTGCTGTTGTATTATCCGCGCGAATGTGGTATAGTGTCGCCTAGTTTTTAAACCAAGGAGCCTTAAATGGACACACATATATTGATCGTATGCCTCAACGCCGTTCTGCCGACGTTCCTGCTTATGGCGACAGGCTTCGTCTCCCGGCAGCTCAAGCTGCTTGGCGACCGCGACGTCAGCATGATGAACAACCTCGCCTTCAAGGTGTTCATGCCGGCGATGCTCTTCTGCAACATATACACGTCCGATATTGCCTCCGCCGTGCGCCCGCGGCTGCTGATCTTCGCGGTCGCCGGGGTGCTCGCCGCGTTCGCGCTCGGCACGGTGTACGCGCTGCTCTTCGTGCGCGACAAGCGTAAGCAGAGCGTGTACATACAGGGCATCTACCGCTCGAACTTCGTCATGATCGGGCTGCCGCTCGCCTCTGCGCTGATGGAGGGCGAGGACATGGCGCCGGTGGCGGTGCTGATGGTGGCGGTCGTGCCGCTTTATAATGCGCTCGCCGTGATATGTCTGGAAACGTTCAGCGGCAAAAAGCTCAAACCCATACGCATACTCCTCGACGTCATTGAAAACCCGCTCATCATCGCCTCGCTCCTTGGCATTCTCTTTGCCGCGCTGCATATAACGCTCCCCAAGCCCCTCGCCAAGACCGTCACGGAGCTTGGCAAGGTCGGCAGCCCGCTCATGCTCTTCCTCCTCGGTGCGTTCTTCCGCTTTGACAGCCTCCGCCTCCACGCGCGCGACCTTGTGCAGGTGTGCACCATGCGCCTTGTCGTCATCCCCGCTATCTTTCTCTCCGTCGCCGTGGCGATGGGCTTCCGCGGGGTGGAGTTTGCCGGGCTGATCGGCGTTTTCGGCTCGTCGGCGGCGGTTGCGTCGTTCACGATGGCGCAGCACATGGGCGGCGACGGCGAGCTCGCTGGGGACATCGTCATCGCCACGAGCGCGCTCTGCTCCCTGACACTGTATCTGTGGAGCGTGCTCTTTAAGAGCCTCGGCATAATATAACCGCATACATTTGCCAAAAGGCGCGCCGACTGATTGTCAGCGCGCCCTTTCCATACATATATCCTCTACTCGAATACGTAGCGGTGCAGCGTTTGCAGCGCGAAGATCAGCTGCTCCGCATCCACCCTGACGCTCGCGTACCCCTCGCCCATGCGCCCGCCGCGCACACGTATGTCCGCCGCGGCGAGCGCGGAGGCAAGCTCCGGCAGCGTGTGCGAGCGGCATCCCGCGCCCACGAGCGTAACGGTCTGATCCTCGGCGCTGCGCGTCACGCCCGCGAAGTCCGGGCGGCGCGCGCCGTCAAGCATGTGCACCGCCGTGCGCCCCGGCTCCCCCGCGCTCGACAGCACCAGCAGCTCCACGCCGCTTCTCATCGCCAGCTCCACCGAGCCGGGGTGCAGGACCTGCGACCCCGCGCGGGCGAGCAGCAGCATATCTCGAAAGTCTATTTCATTCACGCGCCGCGCCCCCGGAACGAGCCGAGGGTCGGCGGTGTAAACACCGTTGACGTCCGTGTATATCTCGCAGCGGTCAGCGCCCAGCGCCGCGGCAAGCGCGACGGCGCTCGTGTCCGATCCGCCGCGGCCGAGCGTGGTCACATCGCCGTGTATGTCTACGCCCTGAAACCCCGCCACAACGGGGATGATTCCATCCTTTACCGCGGCCGCCGCGCGGCTGGGAAATGTCAGCTCCAGCGCAGCGCCGCCGTGGCTGTCGTCTGTGTACACTCCCGCCTGCCAGCCCGCGAGGGATATTGCCCGCGCGCCCGCGCGCCCCAGCGCGATGGCCAGCAGCGCCGCGGACTGATTCTCCCCCGTGCTCATCAGCGCGTCAAGCTCGCGCGCGTCCGCATCGGGGTTCAGCTCGTGCGCGAGGGCAATAAGCTCATCGGTCGTATCGCCCATGGCGGAGACCACCACGGCGACATCCTGCCCCCTGTGCCGCGCGGAGAGCACTGTGTCTACCGCGCGGCGCAGCTTTTCTGCATCGGCGAGGGAGCTGCCGCCGAATTTCTGAACTGTTAGCATAGGCGTCCCTCCTGCACCATTATACTCACGCGCCGCGCCATCTGTGCGGTTTAACGCGGGCAAAAAATGGCTACAACTACGATATAAGCATATTATATACTACTACATATTGGGAGGTGGCAGTGTGCAGCAAAAGGCGGCAAAATGGCTGCAAGCGCTCATATATTCCGCGGCGGCGGTCGGCGGGGTGTGGCTTGCGGTGCGCTTTCTCCTGCCGTGGACAGCGCCGTTTCTGCTGGCGTTCTCGGCGGCGGCGCTCTTTGAGCCGGTGGTGCGCGCGCTCATGCGCCACGGCTGGCGGCGCGGCGCGGCGGCGGGCGTGCTGACCGTGGCGGGGCTCGCGGCGCTGGCGTATCTCGCGCTGTCGCTGACCGTGCGCTGTGTGGAGGCCGCGACGGATTTTGCCCGCGAGGTCCCCATGCTGATGCAGTCCGTGGGTCGGGGTCTCCGCGCGCTGGAGGAGCGCGCCTTCGCGTATGCCGCCTCCGCGCCCGACGGCGTGTCCGACTATCTCAAAACCGCGCTCGACTCCGTCAGCGAGAGCTTCTATGCGCTCCCTGCGGCGCTGTCCTCCGCCGCGCTCGATCTCGTCGGGCGCGCCGCGCAGTCCACGCCCGATACGCTCCTTTTCATCGTCACCGCCGGTATCGGCAGCTATTTCATCTCCGCCTCGTTCCCGCGCATCACCGCCTTCATCGCGCTTCAGCTGCCCGAGAGCTTCCGCCGCCGTCTGGAGGGCGTGGGGCATAACCTCAAGGCGAGCTTCGGCGGCTTTCTGCGCGCCCAGCTCATCCTCATGCTCATGACGTTTTTCGAGCTGCTCATCTGCTTTCTCCTCCTGCGCGTGAAAACCGCCGTGGGGCTTGCCGCCGTCACCGCGCTCATCGACGCGCTGCCCGTGTTCGGCACGGGCGTCGTGCTCGTGCCGTGGGCGGCGTACTGCCTGCTGCTGGGCGACATACGCCGCGGCGCCGCGCTTTTAGTGTGCTGGGGGCTTGTCAATCTCGTCAGAAGCTGCACACAGGCAAAACTCCTCGGCGACCAGATCGGGCTCGACCCCATCGCGTCGCTGCTCGCGATCTATGTGGGCTGGCAGGTGTGGGGCGTATGGGGCATGCTCCTCTTTCCCATCCTCTTCGTCACGCTCCGCCAGCTCAATGACCGCGGCGTGATACATCTCTGGCGCAGCGAATGAAAAATGCTCCGCACCGAAAAGATGCGGAGCAAAATGATATTTTGTTCTCAGAACACGCCCGCCGCCTGAAACGCGGGGATGAGCTCCTGCGTGATATAGTCATGGTAGAGCGTTATGCTGTACTTGTCGTCCAGCACGGAGTATATCCGCGCGGTGTCCGCGCCGGTGATGAACCCGACGCCCATGCATACCGCGCCCAGCAGCAGCGCCACGAGCACGACAACAAGCACGATGTACCATCCTCTTTTCATGCCGCGCTCACCTCCTTAAAGCACCACTTGCCGCCTAGCTTGATGATCTCGTTGATGAGCCCGGCGATAGCGCCGCCCACGAACCACACGAATATCCACAAGAACAGCAGCCCCAGCGCCAGCACCACCAGCGCCGCGCCGAGCACCACCATCACGTCCGCAAAGATCGTGAACGCGCCGAACGCGGAGGAGAGCGCCATGCACCCCAGCACAACCGCGCCCACGGACATTGCGAGGAAGAAGAGCGTCGGCACCAGCAAAATCAGCACGCACAGCGCCACCACGGGGATGGCGATGATGATATACAGTATCAGCAGCGGCACGATGGCCCTGCGCTCCGTCAGCTCCACCGCGGGGGCGGAGCTGCTCGCCGCCGGCTTTTTCGGGCGCGGCGGGGTCTGGCGCGGCAGGTCGTCGACAGCGTCGAACACGAACTCCGGCTCCTTCCCGCTCGCGTCGGGCATGACACGCACGGGCGTCTGCTCTGTCGGCTGCTCGTCGGCGTCGGCGGAATCAGCCTCGCTCAGCTCATCCCCGGCGATGGAGAAGTCCGACAGGAAGGCGTCAACATCGTCGACCTCGCCCTCAAGCTCCACGCTCTCGGCCTCCACGGTGACGGTTTCGGTCTCCTCCGGCTCTTCCGCTTCCTCCTCCGCGTCCTCGGGCGCGGGGGCAGGGGCGGCAGTCTCATCAACGGCGGGCACGGGCGCTTCATCCGCGGTCCCGTCCTCCTCGTCCGCCCCCAGCTCAACGGGGTGGATCCCGTCGGCAAAGAGCGTGAACTGATCCTCCGGCACCTCCGGCATGATTATCTTCCGGCTCAGCGCCTCGTCCTCAAGCGCGCTTATCGCGCGGACATAGTCCGGCGTACCCTCTTCCTCGTCATAGCGCCCGTCGCGCGCGGTGGTGTTCACCTGCAGCTTGCGCTCACGCGCGTTGTATGCGCGCGCAATGACGACCGCCTGCCGCGTCGGGGACACGAGGAACTGAATGAGCGCCTGCTCATCGGGCGCGGCATCGAACATCCTCGCGTACATGCCGAGCGCGTCCTGCCTGTCCTCATCGTACATGAACGTCAGCAGCTTGCCGAGCTCCGCCAGAAATTTCTGCTTATTTATATCGGTCACCTCCGATTGCACACAGATTGTTTTAGCCTAAACATTGTTATTATACAGTTTGTGGGGCGCAAGGTCAAGAATAATCGTGAAAAACTCGTCCTTGACAAAGCAAAATGGGGAATATAGAATAATGTGTTGTGTCGGCATACATATATTATAGCATTGCCGCACAGAAAAAAACGGCGGAGCAAGGGCTCTGGCGAATGATTGGAGAAAGAATTATGGCAAAAGAAAAGAAGGTCGAGCAGATAACCGATATGGAGGTCGACTTCGCCCAGTGGTTCACGGATGTGTGCATCAAGGCGGAGCTTGTGGATTACTCCAACGTGAAGGGTCTGTTCATCCTGCGCCCCTATGGCTACGCGATATGGGAGAACATCCAGCACATCCTCGACGGCATGTTCAAGCGCGACGGGCACGAGAACGTGTCCATGCCCCTGCTCATCCCCGAGAGTCTGCTGCAGAAGGAGAAGGACCACGTGGAGGGCTTCGCGCCGGAGTGCGCATGGGTCACGGTCGGCGGCAGTGAGGAGCTGCCGGAGCGGCTGTGCATCCGCCCCACGTCCGAAACGCTCTTCTGCGACCATTGGAGCCACGTTGTGCACTCCTGGCGCGACCTGCCCATGAAATATAACCAGTGGTGCTCCGTTCTCCGCTGGGAGAAGACCACCCGCCCGTTCCTGCGCGGCAGAGAGTTTTTGTGGCAGGAGGGGCACACGCTCCACGCCACCGAGGAGGAGGCGCGCGAGGAGACGCTGCACCAGCTTGAGGTGTACGCCGACCTCTGCGAGAATTACCTCGCCATGCCCGTCATCCGCGGCAACAAGACCGACAAGGAGAAGTTCGCGGGCGCTGTGAACACCTACACCATCGAGTGTATGATGCACGACAAAAAGGCGCTCCAGTCCGGCACGAGCCATTACTTCGGTCAGGGCTTTGCCGAGCAGTTCAACATCACCTTCACGGATAAGGACAATCAGCAGAAGCACCCGTACCAGACCTCCTGGGGGTCTCTCCACCCGTATCATCGGCGGCATCATTATGACCCACGGCGATAACAGCGGTCTTGTCCTGCCCCCGCGCATTGCGCCCGTTCAGGTTGTCGTTGTCCCCGTCGCGCAGCATAAGGAGGGCGTCATTGAAAAGGCGACCGCCATCTATGAGCAGCTCAAGGCCGCGGGCATCCTCGCGAAGATCGATGTCAGCGACAACAGCCTCGGCTGGAAGTGCGCGCAGTATGAGATGAAGGGCGTGCCTCTGCGCGTCGAGATCGGGCCGCGCGATATTGAGAACAACGTGTGCATGGCCGTCCGCCGCGACAACGGCGAGAAGGTCAGCGTCTCCCTTGACGAGCTTGCCGCCCGCATTCCGGAGCTTCTGGACGCGGTGCAGGACGGGCTGTACGCCAAGGCGAAGAAGAATCTCGACGAGCACAGCTACCCCGCGTACTCGCTCGACGAGGCGCGTCAGCTCCAGCAGGAGAAGGGCGGCTTCATCAAGACCATGTGGTGCGGCGATCTCCAGTGCGAGCTGGACATGAAGGAAAAGGCCGGCATGTCCTCCCGCTGCATACCGTTTGAGCAGGAAAACCTCGGCGAGGTGTGCGCCTGCTGCGGCAAGCCCGCCAAGTGCATGATCTACTGGGGCGTGGCATACTAAGCCCGTAAAAAACAGCGCCCGGCTTGACATATCCAGCACCGGGCGCTATAATGTAATTGAAAAGGGCGCTGCGACAAGCGGTTAGCTCTTATCAAGTACTCAAACAACTATGCAAAGCATAAGCCGTCGTCACTTGCCGGAGTGGCGGCGGTTTTCTGTTCAGTCCTGCATATGGCTTATTCTCCATAAACTTCTGGAAGAAATCCTGTTTTCGCGAGGGAACATTTATGGAAACCCCGCGTCATATGAATCGAAAGGCACAGCGGCGGCACAGCTGGCGGCGGCCATGAAAAAGCGGAAAATATTTTGCGGCTTTTTGTAATGGTTTAGTTGCCAGTACGCAAAATGTGTGATATAGTATTGGTGCGTAAAAAGCACGCTGATGCAAATAACCTCAATCAGGGAGGAAGATAATATGAAAACTATGAAGAAAGCAATTTCCGTGCTGCTTCTGGTGTGCATGGTCTCCGCGCTGTGCTCCGCCGGAGCGTATGCGGATAATACCGCGGGAACGGGCGGCGAAAGTGGTACAACGCCGGATTTTAACATTACGTTGAATAAGCCGTGTTACACGGCTGATGACGATGCAACAGTAACCGCTACTGCTTCTGGTTTTGCCAGTGATATCACGATTTCTGAGTATAAGATTTCTTGGTATGTGAATAACGAATTCCGCTGGGCAAGCGCCAGCAACGGTCAACTTTCCGCCACTTGGAATTTATCAGAGTTAAAAACGGTGATACGCTTTACGCAACGGCCACAAAGGACAGCACAACTCTTAAGAGCAACCCTGTTACCGTTAGTATAATTGACCCCTCCACGCTGCTCACCGCAAGCATAGCCCAAGACGGCAACACTTTGACTGTTAGTGCCACAAAGAATGGTACTTCTGTGACAATTCCCGTTGATGGTGTTGCATGGAATGTGACGGAAAACTCTGATAATATTAGTATAGGTACTGCAACTGGTAATACCGCCACAATCGTTAGCAACAACATATATGTCGAGCAAACTGGGAAGGTCAAGGCTACAGTAACTGTCGATACCGAAACCGCTGTCGCTGAAACTCCTGTAACAATCCCTGCGTCTGGGGTACGTGTCTCTGGCATCACAATTTCGGCAAATCCCACCACCCTCACCATTGGCAGCAATGTCACTATATATGCACAGGTTAGTCCCGACGATGCCACTGATAGAAGTGTCATCTGGAAAATAATCTCTGATAATGCAGATAAGTTCAACATCACCGCAAATGGTGTTATTTCTGCAAAAGACGCAGCAACTTTTACCTCCGGTGAAACATTTACCGTTCAGGCATCGCACAATAATGACAATGGTACAATCACCAGTAATGACCTTACAGTTTCCGTTGTTCCTGCTACTGTCGAAGCAACCGGCATCTCTATTTCTCCTAATTCTGCTACCACACTTTATGTGGCAGACGGGAAGAATACAGTCAAACTTACCGCAACGGCAGCTCCCGAGGGTTCAAGCTTGAAAGATCTTACTTGGTCTTCAGATAAGGAAAATGTCGCAAGTGTTGATTCCAACGGTTTTGTCACAGCCAAAGCCGTCGGTACTGCCACGATTACTGCGAAAGCCAAGGACAGCGTCACCAATAAGGAGTTGACCCAAACTATCAACATAACCGTCGCTCCCATCCAAGTCGAGAAAATCGAGTTGAGCGAGACCGCTTCCACCATGACTGTCAAGGACACCAAAACCATTACTGCTACGGTCCTTCCCTGTGACCGCGTCGCAGAAAGCTCTCACATGGCAGTCCAGCGATGCTTCCATCGCCTCTGTTGCCGTTGATTCTGCTGATAGCTCCAAGGTCATCATCACCGCGAACAAGGTCGGCACTGCGGACATAACCGCAACCGCAATAGACAGCAGCAATGTTTCAGCAAAGTACACCGTCACAGTCACTGAGCCCGCAGCTTACAGGATCAATCTCACGCCGAACACCATTACCCTTGGGCAGGACAATGTCAATTACTTCACTGCCACTATTCTTGACAAGGACGGCAAGAATGTTTCCGGCAGCGACAAGAGCATCACATGGTCGTTCTCCGGCGACACCTCTGACGGTATTGGCATCACCAACAACGGATATAACTCCACAAACAACAACTACACTGCCACCGTCCTCGGCAAGTTCAACCGCAACTATGTCGTGACCGCGAGCTGCAGCATTGGCGGCGTGGTCTACTCCTCCAGCGCCAGCGTCACCGTCAGCTTCACCCCCGCAATTGTCAGCGGACAGAACGCCGTGTACAACGGTCGCGACGCCATGAGCTTCGTCGTCAACGACTCCGCCCAGAATTTCAACGGTCATGTATACGTTGACGGGCGCGAGCTCTCCAATGTCTACTACTCCACGTCGAATTACAACGGCTATCTCGTCGTGACGCTCAACCAGTCGTTCCTCAACTTCCTGTGCCAGTATTACAACAACAACGGCTACCACACCCTCTCCGTTGACACGAAGTACGGTGCTGCCGCCAGCTACTTCCGCACTTGGGGTACGGCCTCCAGCTTCAACGGTGTCAAGACCAGCGATGACGCCAACCTCGGTCTGTGGGCGGCTCTGCTTGCTGTCAGCGCCGTTGGCGCGGGCGCGGCCGTGATCATCGTCAAGCGCCGCAAGACCAATAACGGCTGATTTCCCGCGTAATATGCAATTCCCCCGATTTCCCGGAGCTTCCCGCTCCGGGAAATTTTTATTCCCGATTTTGTTTGCAATATAATGAAACCTTTTTGTGTTATCCGCGTCTTATATCACAGCAGGGGAAGTTCACCGGCGGCACAGGCTGCGGCGGAACAATGCTCTCACCTACGTGTCAGTTATGTAAAGTCCTTATTCTCTGCCGCCCACCTCTCCCACGGCGCGCATTCCCGCGGAATATAAGGAAAATTCTTAGTTTTTTATTAACGCTGTTGCATTTGCGCGGCGCATCATGTATAATATTATGTAACCCTGACTGTTCGCGTCCAAAGCGCGCGAAAGTCAGCTTATGGAGGATCATTATGAAAAAAGAAATACCTGCGGATCATTATGAGCATGGCGCTTGCCATTGTGATGGTCTTTTCGCTGTCCGCCGCGGCATTTGCCGACGGCAGCGTAAGCGTCCCTGATAACGTTCACAAAGAACCTTGACCCCAGCGTCTCGGTTACATACGGGCAGTCTGTCACGCTCAGCGTCACCGCAACGCTCGGCAACATCACGGATGCGTCGATCTCCTACACATGGATCACCGACAACGCCACCGCCGCCACGGGCAGCAACACCTTTACGTTCACCCCGGCGAGCAGCTGCACCGTGTACTGCATCGCGACCGCCTCTCTCAACGGCACGCGCGTTGCCGAGGCCTCGTCCGTGCAGTGCTCGGTAGTTGTGAACACAGTACCCACCGTCGCTCCCACTGTCGCGCCCACGGCTTCGCCCGCCGGCGTTGTCACCCCCACGATCACCGCCCAGCCCTCTTCCGCTAACCTCGCCGCCGGGCAGACCGCCGCGCTCACTGTCAGCGCCGCGTGCCCCAACCTCGGCAACGGCGTGGTGCTCTATTATCAGTGGTTCAAGAGCGCGAGCAGCAACGGCGCAAACGCCACCCAGATAAACGGCGCGACCGGCAGCAGCTACACTCCCCCCGCCGCGACCTCCGGCACAACGTATTACTTTGTCGGCATCAAGGCATATAACGGCTCCCAGTACAGCTCCCCGGTCTACTCAAACGTTGTTTACATCACCTATAACGGCGGCTCCGTCATCAACGGCGGCGCGCTGAAAATAACCAAGAACCCCACCGGTGAGACCGTCGACGCGGGCGGCTCCGCCACGTTCGTGGCGCGCGCGGACAATGCGTACAGCCGCGTGTGGCGCATCGTCAGCAAGGACACGACCAAAACCGTCAACGCCAAGGACGCTTCGTCCTACTTCGGCAACGGGCTGTCCGTCTCGGGCGCTGACACCGACACACTTGTGCTCTCCAAGATCCCCGCAAGCATGAACGAGTGGAGCGTGGAATGCAAGTTCATCGGTGCGGACGGCAAGACCTTCCTGTGCACCACCGGTGCCATAATCCGCGTGCGCGGCGCATCGACCGGCACCGGCTCCAACACCTCTAGCGGCACAGGCACAGCGACAACGCCGAAGCCGACCTATAACCCGAGCTCTGCCGTCACCGCCGCACCTACCGCGTCACCGGCGGCAAGCTCCATCCCCAACACCGGCGACACGAGCAGCACCCTCACCGCGCCCACCATCTCCTCTCAGCCGTCCAGCGCCGTCCTCTCCGAGGGCGAGACCACCACGCTCTCCGTCACTGCCTCCGCCCCCGAGGGCAAGACCATCCACTATCAGTGGTACCGCAGCGATGTCAGCAGCAACGCCAACGGCACGAAGATCCCCGGTGCGGAATCCCCCACCTACGTCCCCGACACCATCTCCGGCAGCAAGTATTACTATGTCGGCGTGTGGTCGTCCGACGGCACGACAGACAGCCGGGTCGTCTACTCCTCCCCTGTCTCCGTCACGTACACCGCGCCTCTCGCCTCTCCCTCCCCCAGCCCTGACGTCAAGGACGAGGGCGGCAGCGGTCTCGGGATGAGCGTGCTGCTGCCGGTCATCGCGATGGTGCTCGCCGCGGCCGCGATCGGCGTGGGCATGTTCTTCCTGCTGAAAAACGCCGGCGGCAAGAAAAAGAGCAGCCAGCGCGGCAATTACTACGACGACGATTACGACGATCAGGACGATTACCGCCGGTAAACATCCCACTGTATAGCACCAGACAAAAAAGCGGCTCTCACGCCGCTTTTTTGCTGTATTTTTTCATTAAAAAGGAACTCACGCTATGAGCGCATTCGTTCTCAAGCTTATCGCCGTGGTCTCCATGCTCATCGACCACGCGGCATACTCGCTCTTCCTCGCCGGGGTGTTCACCGGCAAGGGCTATGTCTACATGCGCGCCGTCGGGCGCATCGCGTTTCCCATCTTCGCCTATATGATAGTCAACGGCTTTGAAAAAACGCACGACGTCCGGCGCTATTTCTCGCGCCTTGCGCTCTTCGCCGTCATATCCCAGCCGGTGTACCGTCTCGCGTTCACCGCCGCGAACTACGGCGCGCAGGCGCTCACGGGCGGCGGTATCACGCTGTCATTGACAGCCGCGAATATCACAGCGCCGTGTCTGGCGGCGCTCATTGCCGCGGCGTATCTCATCTTCGCGTGCCGCGGGCGGGTCGACCTGTCGCTTTTGTGGGTGTGCGCGGCGCTCGTGCTGCCGTATGTGCGCCTTGAGGTTTTTGGCATCACGCTGCTCGGCGGCAAGCTCAACGTGTTCTACACTCTCGCCATCGGTCTCGCGCTCATCGCCGCGCTGGACGCTCTGCGCCGCGCACGCGGTGGCAAGGGTGAGCTGTTCCGCGCGCTGATGCTGCTGCTCGCCGCGCTCGCGGCGGCACTGCTGCTGCAAAAGACCGCGGACTACGGCTGGATGGGGCTTGCGCTCATCGCAGCGCTGTACCTCGCGCGCTCGCGGCGTGTGTATCAGGCGGGCGTCATCGTGCTGTGGTGCGTGTGCGAATACGCCGTCATGCAGTCGAGCTGGTTTTTCGCGCTCTATGCCATGCTCGCCGCCGTGCCAGTACTGCTCTACTCCGGGCGGCTCGGCGCGCGTATGCGCGGGTTTTATCTTGTCTACCCTGTGCACCTTGGCATATTTTATGTGCTTTCTTTTCTGGTTTCGCGTTGACTTTGGCGCGGAATAGGTGTATATTCTCTCCATAGGCGTTTATTATTAACTTAAATGAATAAGCTTTATACCTGCTTGGAGGGAAACACAACTATGGATCAATTCAGATTGAAGCAGAGCATGGCGGCAAATCCGGACGCAAAGCTCCGTGACCTCGTGGCTCAGCTTCTCTACGACGATATCATCAACCTCAAGATAAACCCAGGCGCAAAGCTCAACGTCAACCAGATCGCCGCCTCTCTCGGCATATCCCGCACCCCCGTGGCGGAGGCGATAGGCAAGCTGACGGAGATCGGCTTTGTCGTGCAGCACCCCAATCAGAGCGGCAGCTATGTGCTGGAGCTGAGCCTGCACGACATGATCAGCCTCTACCGCGTGCGCACCGCCATTGAGAGCGAGGCCGCCTCCATCTGTGCCCACGTCGTGGATGACGACACCCTGCGCGAGCTCTCCGCCCTCGCCGAGGCGTTCCGCGACAGCGCCATAAAGCGCGATATTGACGGTCTGCGCGATACGGAGCACTTGCCGGAGTAGTCGAGGCCGCCCTGCGCATGCTCTTCCATGCGGGCAACGATCTCTTTCAAGACGCGCTTCTTGCCGCGGATCTTGGAGCGCGGGATGAGCCGGCCAAGGTTATCCATGTTCAGCAGCGGACAGATGTCCAGCAGGCCGCCGAACACGCCGGCCACCTTGGAGATGCGGCCGCCCTTGACGTAGAACGTCAGGTCCGTGGAGAAGAACCAGTGGTGTAGCTCGAGCTTGTGCGCCTCGGCCCAGTCGCGCACGGCGTCGATGGACATGCCCTCGTCGCGCAGGTCGGCGAGACGATCCATCAGCAGGCCATAGCCCGAGGACGCGCCGAGCGAGTCAACGATGTAGATCTTCCGGTCGGGATAGCGCTCACGGACGATGCGCGCGGCGTTCTCTGCCGAGTTCGACACGCCCGACAGGCCCGAGGACAGGCAGACGTGCAGAATGTCCTTGCCCTGCTCAAGAAACGGGGTGAAATAGTCCACGAACTCCGAGATGTTCACCTGCGAGGTGCGCGTCTCGGCGCCGTTTGCCATGGCGGCGTAAAACTTGTCAAACGGCATCGTCTCGCCCAGATCGTCCGGGTAATCCACGCCGTCGAGCGCATAGTGGAAGCAGATATACGAAATGTCACGCTGCTGGAAATGCTCCTTGGTCAGGTCGGCGGTGGAGCAGCTTATATGGTTATTGTTGCGGTTTTCTGCGTTTTCCGGGCTTCTTCTGGATGTTGCAGGCCAAAAAAAACAATAGCAACGGCAGGCACGAACTTATAAAAAAAGCTGCCACGGCATTGTAGTTTGGTATGAGAAAGTAGAGCATGACAAAGATGGAGAAGACAAACGCCGCAATGACGTATTGCAGACTCTTCTCCTTTTTGAACACGCACATCAGTATCATCAGCACGAGCAGCGACACCGGCAGCGTGATGGCAAAAATGCGCCACCATATCACGCCCGCCGCGAGCCACAGCACCACGAACGCGATGATGCTCGCCGTCCATATCGACACGACCGTCAGCGCCATTATGACCTCGACGCTGTACCCCTGCGCGCCCTGCGCGTCGTCCGCCGCGGCCGGCTCCCCGCTCTCGCCGTCGCCGCCGTCTGTCGGCGCCCATGCTCGTGCGACGACGAGAAGATAGTCCACCGTCACGCCGAACATCTCCGCCAGCTGCGTGAGCACGTATGCGTCCGGTATCGCCTCGCCGCGCTCCCACTTGGATATGGTCTTGTCGGAGTAGTTCAGCCGCGCGCCAAGCTCCGCCTGCGTCAGCCCTGCCCCGGTGCGCAGCTTTATTATGTTGCTGGCAGACACCAGCTTGAGTTCGTCCAGTTGCAATTCACAGCCCTCAGATCATGATTTTTCTTATCACCTGCGCGCAGTGCTCAGGCGTGTACACCACGGGGACGGGGTAGGTGGGGTTCGCCTCTGCCAGCGCCCACTCGACCATCTGGGGTATGTCCTCCTCGCGGATGCAGTCGATGCCGCGCGGGATGTTCATGCGCGCGTTCATCGCGTATATCTCGGCGATGAATGCCTTCGCCTTGTCCTCGTCGCTGCCGGTCGTGCCGACGCCGGTCAGCTCCGCCAGCCGCGCGAGCCGTGGGCACACCGCCGCGCCGTAATCCTCCAGCACCACCGGCAGAATCACGGCGTTCGCCAGACCGTGCGGGACGTTATAAAGCCCTCCGAGAGTGTGCGCGATCGCGTGCACGTTGCCCACGCCCGCGCGCGTGAACGCGAAGCCCGCCTTGAACGCCGCCATCAGCATATTGTCGCGCGCCTCCATGTCGTTCCCGTCGCGGTACGCGCGCTCAAGGTACCTGAAGATGGTGACAGTCGCCTCCTCCGCGTCGCGGTCGACCTCCTTTGTGCGGTTCGTCCAGCACAGATATGCCTCGACCGCGTGCGTCAGCGCGTCCATGCCGGTGGTGGAGGTGGACTTCGGCGGCAGATCGCGCGTGAGCACGGGGTCGAGCACCGCGTACTTCGGCACGAGGCAGATGTCCATCACGGCGTACTTGTGGTGTGTCGCGGCATCGGTGATGACGGCGGCGATGGTCGTCTCCGACCCCGTGCCCGCCGTCGTGGGCACAGCCACGAACACCGGCAACCGCCGCAGCACGCGGAATAGCCCCGCCATCTGCGCGAGTGTTTTGTGCGGGCAGGCGATGAGCGCCGCCGCCGCCTTCGCCGCGTCTATCGGCGAGCCGCCGCCGATGGCGAGAAAGCCGTCGCAGGCATTCAGCCGGTACTGCCATGTTATCTTGTCGACTATCGTGGTCGTCGGGTTCGCCTCGACCTCGGAAAAGTGGACGCAGTCAACGCCCGCCTCGCGCAGCGCTGCGATTATCCTCGGCGCGATGCTCTTGCCGACGTGCCGCCCCGTCACGACCATCACACGCTTCACGCCCTCGCGCTTCATGATCTCCGGTATCTTCGCGGAGCAGCCCTCGCCCGTGACGGTGATGGGCTTGCGCCAGTACAGGGCGCGCGCGCCGATGTTCAGCCCCGCCTGAAACGTGCGGCAGCCGATTTTGGTCAGTTCGTTTTTCGTGTTTGTGTTCATATATGCCATGCTCCTTTTTACAGAGTTCAGCGAAATGTCTAATCATCTTATTTTAATAAGTATTTCCCCGAAGTCAAGAGTAAATACCCGATTGAAATGGGGCAAAAAAACATGTATAATTATATTATCGGTACAAACATCATTTATGGAGGTGCAGCAATGGATATTGAAAAAACAATGAAGAATCTCAAGAGCCGCGGCTTCGGCGTGACGTACTTCGCGACGGGCAGTGAGGCGGCGGACTACGTCGCCAGGCAGATACACAACAGCTCTGTCGGCATCGGCGGCAGCAAGACAGTTGAGGCGCTCGGTCTGGGGCAGACGCTCACCGCGGGCAACGACGTCGAGTGGCACTGGCTCAAGCCCGGCAGGGAGACGCACGTCGCCGCGCTCACCGCGGATTACTACATCTGCAGCGCGAACGCCATCTCCGAGGACGGCGAGATCCTCAATATCGACGGCACGGGCAACCGCGTCGCCGCGACGCTCTTCGGCCACAAAAAGGTGTTCATCGTCGCCGGGACAAATAAGATCTGCCCGGACTTCGCGTCGGCGCTTGAGCGCGCGCGCAATGTCGCCGCGGTCAAAAACGCCTCCCGCTTCGACATCAGCACCCCCTGCAAGATCGACGGCAAGTGCCACGACTGCCGCTCGCCCCAGCGCATCTGCAACGCACTGACGGTGCTGTGGGGTCCCATGAAGGGCATGGAGACCGAGGTCGTCCTCATCGGCGAAGAGCTCGGCTACTGATAAGGAGGGAACGGATATGTCATTTGTCAGACGCAAGGACGAGATACCCCCGTGCATAAGAAATTTTTCGACGGCGCGGGCGAGGGTGAGGTGCACCCGATACTCACGGGTGCGGACGAGATGTACGGCAAAGGCCGCCTCTTCTCGCACACCGTTCTTCCCGTCGGTGCGGAGATTGGCTGGCACATCCATCACGGTGACGGCGAGACGTATTATATCCTCCGCGGGCACGGCGAATATTCCGACAACGGCACGGTCATTGAGGTCGGCCCCGGCGACACCACCTTCGTCGGCGACGGCGAGGGTCACAGCCTGAAAAACACCGGCGACGAGCCTCTTGAGGCCATCGCAATGATCCTCTACTGCTGAGAAGATGAAGCCTCGCTCTGTTTTCTGGACGCTTTACTACACGGCAGGTTTAGGGGCTTTGGTTTGGTTTCTGTACTACGCTTTTGTATCAAACCTCCGTGTACCTGCCTCCGGCGAATGCATTCTTTATGTATGCCTTTTAAGTGTCGCCCGGAAGATACTGACACGTTTCTACCCCGAGCTGCGGTAATTCAATCATTGTATAATAGCGCACAGGCGCAGACGATTTGCTCGTCTGCGCCTGTGCGCTATTACAGCTATTGAATAGAGTCCGCCAGCGTCTGAATGCAGATCACCACATCAGAGTCCGAAATTGTAATAAGCGCGTTCTCTTATGACAGCAGTAAAGACGTTCGTTCTAAAAAACAGTTGACAGCTCTTCTATAATTGTGTATAGCTCATCGATAAACAAAAATGGAGGTCATGACAGCTATGCGGAGAATCTTATGTGTGTTGCTAATTCTGGTTTTGCTGCTTTCATTCCCGTCCTGCGGACGCGAAGTTCATTCTTCTTCATCCGAATCGCCGACGAATCAAGTCGGAACGGAGATTGATAACTCCGATACCATTACCGATTTTACGGAAAACACAGATATTTACGAAAATGCAGGTGCTGTGTTCTCCCGTGAGCTTCTTCTGTTTCCCGATTCTGATGTTTTGTTGACCGATGCCGTAAAAACGGGCAACCGCATATATATGTACGGCACAGCGACCGGCAAAGAGCACTGTTTTATATACAGGCTGAGCTTGGACGATCTATCCATCGAGGAAATCGCCGCACCAAGCGAAAGGGGAATATATAAGATATGCGCATCCGCTGATGATGAGGTCTGCGTTTTACAGCTCGATAACGATGGCAGTTATATATTGCATACGCTGAGACATGACGATACGTGGGCAACAATGGATCTTCCACAGCTGGCAGCATACGAGGAAAGCGTTATAACCCGGATTCTCGCCGCTAAAAACGGTTATGTTGTCTTCACAGCCTTAAGTGTGCTGATTCTGGATAAACAGGGCAACTTAGTCAGTACACTTGTAACTGACTGCCATTACGGTTCATGCTTCCTGCAAGCTGATGGAACAGTTGTAGTCGCCGCTCAACTCCAAAGCAATCTCGTGCAGTCCTCAGCCACAACAAAAACATTCATTCTCGATGCAGACCTTAATAGCATTGCACAGTACGACTCCTCACACAGTTTCTCTTCATTTTTTGACTGCGTCGATTCCAAACGCGCTCTGCTTTGTCAAAATGCCGGAACCGTGTTCCTCTTTGATTACGCTTCTGACCGCGTTCATCCGCTAATAAACTCTTCACTAAGCGGAATGACGCCCTCCGCACTTTTGCATATATCCGATGATCTATACTTCTCTATAACTGGCGGCTCTCCGTATCTTTGGCAGCCTGCTCAACCTGACTCCGGTATTACGCTTACATTGGCATCTTATATGCCGGACACTCTGCTGCAGGATTACGTAAATCTTTATAACAGTACAAACCACAATTATAAAATCAGAATTTTGGACTATTCCATTTATGACAGCGGCAGTGCATCGCAGGGACTCGCACGCCTACGCACAGACATAATTGCCGGGCGCACTCCGGATATATACGATGCAAGCGTTCTTCCAGCCGAACTATATGCTCAAAAGGGAATATTTGAGGATATGAAGCCCTATCTCTCGCCGGATGCTCCAGTTTCCTCCGATATGCTGATTCCCAGTGCATTAAGCGCTTTGGAGTACGAAGATCATTTATACTATATAACACCTACGTTTGAGGCGTTTGTACTGTGCGGTGACATTGCCACTGTCGGCAGCAAAGGCTATTGGACAACACAGGACTTTTTCTCCGCAATTGAGGAAATTCCTCCTCAAGAGGTATTTGGTCCGGAAACTACAAAATATGTATTTCCATCATATATTCTTTCATACATCGGGCAGGAATATATAGACTCCAACACGCTCCAGTGCCATTTTGACAGCCCTGACTTTCAGCGCTTTCTGGAGTTTGCATCCAACCTGCCGGATGAGTGTGACTACAGCCAACTATCCTCTACCTCCAGTGCGCGGGCATACGTAGGCGCGCAAAAGCTGCTTTTTGAACAATTAGGCAAAAGCCCAATTACCATAATATCATTTGCTGATACAATTTTCGGCGGGCAAGCTCAATTCGTCGGTTTTCCGTCCAATTCATCGTCCGGTATTGCTCTTATGCCACATACACTTGTAAGTATGTGCCCAACCTCCACTCACAAGGACGGTGTCATGGATTTTGTGTATTTTCTGCTGAGTGATGAAGTACAATCATCCGTTTCCTTCTGCCCCATTCTCAAATCCTCTATGGAATCTTGTATGAGCAGGTGGGAGCATCAGTATTCATATTATCCCCCAATACTATATACATCATATGACGGCGCGAGCGTTGAGATACAGGGAGACATCGACGTTGCAAGCGCACGATCACGTATTGCTGGCATTATAGAACGTATAGACTGCACAACGCTGTACAGCGAGGATATTCTGTCTATCATATACAGAGAAGCCCAGCCATATTTTCAGGGCGCTATCCCGGTCACGCAGGCTGCCAAAAATATACAATCAAAAGTACAGCTATATATTTCCGAGCAGTTCAGTTAAGAAAAAAGGGCGGATTTGCAATTATAACAGGAGGTTTGTCGTAATGAAAAAGATTTTTTCTTTTATTCTGGTCTTAGTACTGACTTTATCATGTTTTGTTTTTAGCGCCTCAGCCGAGACACCAACTGCGTCTCCAGCCTCTGCAAACAGGAATTTTATTCTGCCTACACATTATGGGTATTATGAAGTTCCATATAACACAGTTGTAGGCTATGGGAACGAAACGTCTGGCTATAACGTCAAAGCCACTCAATCTTGTCTTAAAACCATGTACGAGGAATATGGCATAAACTGCTATCCCGGTGACATTGACAGTCTGTTTGGTCCCGATACATACAACGCGATATACAATTTTCAGGTTGCTGAAAACCTTTCTGCCGATGGACGCGCCGGCAACCAAACTTTTGGCAAGTTTGAGACCATGCTTTAACTATTTACACATATTACACATAACATATATCAAATCATAGAGTAGCATAATGCTGCCGCAAATCCGCCCCCACTTCAGCAGGAAGCGAGCTATTCGATAAGGTACAATAAGTTGCGCAAATTGAAAACCGCATAAAAGAAGACATCGTTTGCAGGCTCTGGTAGGATGAAGTTACCACACACCATTCTGAAAGGAGACAGCAAACTATGTCCGAGAAAATTGTACAGCTGAATGAGGAAATTATCAAGGGGCAGCTCAAGGAATTGGTCCGCGGCAGCGTGGAGGAAACCCTGAACGAACTGCTGGAGAAGGAGGTCGGAGTCGCTGACGCAGGCCTCCCGCTACGAGCGCAGCGAGGCCCGTCAGGGCTACCGCAGCGGCCACTATGACCGGAATCTCACCACGACCTCCGGGGACGTCACGCTCCATATGCCGCGGCTCAAGGGCGTATCCTTCGAGACTGCCATCATCGAGCGGTATCGCCGCCGGGAGAGCAGCGTTGAGGAAGCTCTGATCGAAATGTATCTGGCAGGCGTTTCCGTGCGCCGTGTGGAAGACATCACCGAGGCACTGTGGGGCAGCAAGGTTTCTCCCGCCACCATCAGCGAACTGAACAAGAAAGCCTACGTTCACATCGAGGACTGGCGCAGCCGCCCGTTACAGGGCGGACGGTATCCATACGTCTACGTGGACGGTATTTACCTGCGCCGCAACTGGGGCGGAGAGTACGAAAATGTTGCTGTTTTGGTGGCGATCGCCGTGAATGAGGACGGTTTTCGTGAGGTTTTGGGCGCTGCCGAGGGCATGAAAGAGGACAAGGCCAGCTGGGTCAGCTTCTTCCAGTGGCTCCGCGGACGCGGCTTGGATGGCGTGAAGCTCATCGTCGGCGACAAGTGCATGGGAATGCTGAAGGCCGTGGGCGAAGTATTCCCGGACGCCAAATACCAGCGCTGCACGGTGCATTTCTATCGCAACGTTTTCTCTGTTGTGCCCAAATCCAAGATCAAAATTGTGGCAAAAATGCTCAAGGCGATCCACGCTCAGGAGAGCAAAAAGGCATCCCGCGAGAAGGCAAAGGCTGTGGTTTCTGAGCTGCGCGCCATGAAACTGAAGGAGGCTGCCAAGAAGGTCGAGGACGGCATTGAGGAGACGCTGACCTACTGCGACTTTCCCAGCGAGCACTGGACGCGCATCCGTACCAACAATGTCATTGAGAGGCTGAACCGGGAGATCCGCCGCAGGACCCGCGTGGTGGGGACGTTCCCTGACGGAAATTCTGCACTGATGCTGGTCTGCGCAAGGCTGCGCCACGTGGCGGGCACCCAGTGGGGCTGCAAGAAATACATGAACATGAAGCACTTGGAGGCAGCCATGGACGATGCCTCTATTGCATTCAGCCGAGCCTGCAAATAAATTTGCGCATAATTCTTGACAGTACCATTGAGCTCTTGAAAGCAAAAACATATATGGACTTCATAAACGATTTTATCTATATTGATGCCGTATGTGTATCGCGGATGTATCATTGCCTACTTTTTATCTCATTTTCCGAAAGCTGACCAGTTCTTTTTACATATCCCCTTTACCCGTGTATCAACCTTATGCTTTCATGTTATGCTCGTCTTACCCTGTTTCTTGCATTGCGGGCAATAGCAGCGAGTCTTAAGATGATCCGCCCGAATTTCCCAGATATGTAAGCATACTACACACATTACTCTTACTTTTTTATTTGAGCCTCTGTATTCTATAATTTTTAATGTTCCATCACTTCTGGCTGAGATTAAATCGGCGTAGTTTTTTGCCTTTGTATGTAGTCTTTCAGACGACATTTTTCTTTTACTTGGCTTAGATTTGACTATAGGAAAACACTTCGGACATTTCGGCATTTTGTTACTTGCTGAGAGATAACTCACATTCCAAGAGTGTTCGCACTGTTTGCATTTTATTGTAACAGGTTTGTTTGTCGCTTCAAAACTAATTAAGTCTATATTGCCTTCAGATAAATGCTTCTGCAACTCGTTCTTTCTCAGCTCATGCTTTTCAAGTCGTGTATATGCCGGCTTTTTATCATCGATACATCTTGAATATTCGGATACTGATCCGTTGGGTATCCTATCATCTGCATAATCAACAGCTCATCCTTTGCATCATACGCCGCATTATGCTTTTCAAAATACCGCTCATCTTTAAGCAACATTCGCAACATTGATTCTACCCCATAATCGCTTTTCATTCTGCCTGTTGAGCAGCACTCCACTTCATCTGAAATGCATGGGTTGTACTGCTTATATGCTGCTATACGCATAATGTCGTGCCAAATGAAGCCATTTAGCTCAGGCAGGTGATTGTAGTCAAATCTTGCGTTATACGCAAAAATATTCTCTACATAGTACCGCATCAATAATGAACGCAAGTCAGATATTGCCTTTGCTCTTTCGCATTTCATAAGGGGCTTGTATTTATCCAGCATATATCCATACATAGATGGTTGCTCACATTCCGGCGTAATAACATAATATTTTTTCAGCCGCGATATGATAAGTCTCCGTGCGTGCTATTACTACGCCTATCGATATTACTTCATTTTGCCAGTTTGTCTCAGTATCAATAACTGCAAAACACTCTCTATCAGGCATATTTTGATTATCGGTAGAAATATTCATTTAGCCCTCTCCTCATATAGTAGGTTGGTAATATCTTTCCAGCTTTCTCTTGGTTGTTGCCTTTGCAACTGCATCTAAAAATGCTTTTTTATTGGGTATATGGATTCCATAGCGTGTATTATCACGTGTGTTCCACAAAACGCCTTTTTCTGCTTCCAATGCGATCATATAACAGGCGCATTGGAGAAAATGAACATGTGATAATTCAGAAACGAACTTTAACTCATAAACAATGTTGTCTTTTAATACGTCGCAAAGCCCAATTGCAGTAAAACACTCTATATTCGAATTGCATTTGTAAAAAGGTATTTCACATTGTACTTGAACATTTTCTTCCGGAACAAATATTTTTGACAGCCTATCTACAATTGCTGCTCGCTCTCCCTCACTGACGAAAGGCGTTGCGACCTGCTTTTGGTAACGTTCCTGTGATGTTTCCAGCGCAGTCAAATATAGTATTTTTCATCCAGACTTAAGCTTTGAAGTTTCTTGTCTTTACTTCCATTCTTGTGAGTCATAAAATATAGTTCAATTTCTTTATCGATGTCATATTGGTCTTGGCTGAAAAATACTGCTTCTTGGTATATTCCTATACATGGTGACAAGTCAATAAGGTCGTCAGTCGGATTTATGGCAATTACAGATTTATCATCAACTGCTATTTCAGCACATTTCAGCAACTCATAACAGGCCTCAACATCTTCGCGATACTTAAAATCAAACATCTCCGAAATATTAACTGTATCATCATATTCCTTCTCTGAATCGGGCTCAGTCGATAGCGTTTCTTCCGATAAGAGAGCTTCACCGCCAGTAACAAAGATTATATGCTCTTTTCCTCGACTGGCCGCGACACAGAATATGTTTCGAAGAATTTCATACTTCTGCTGCGGCATTTTTACTCTAACGTCCCAATAGCTTTCCGTAAAATCAAATACGACGCATATTTTCCGCTCAAGTCCCTTGCTACTATCAAAGGTTGTAAAGATTGCAGAAGTTTTGCTCGGTTCCGATTTTCCCAAAGAATCCTTGTCTGCAATACTTGCATATACGGTTTTCTTGTTAAATCTGTCTGAACAAGAGTTTTCCAATTCGTTTAATACAATTGCCATATCTCCGGTTCTGGCACCTAGGCAGAGTATTTCTTTTGGATCCTGCATAGAGAGAAATCTAGTTACCTCAGGTACCGTCATTTCTTCTACTTTGCAGGAATCATTTACCCCAACAATTTCTTTCTTCCAAATACGACCTAACTTTTCTGCAAGTTCAAAGGAAAGCCTAAAACATTTTGTAAAACTCAACTTTATATGTGAACCCAGGAATTCTTCCATAAACATTGGTACATTTAAAGTCGTTTTATCATATATTTTTTGCGCCATATCCCCAACAGCAATTATTTGGATTGATGGATTAACTTCTTTTATGTATTCTAGTAATTCAGAAAATTCCTGCTCGATGTCTTGGTATTCGTCAATTATTAGAACATCGTATGCTTTAATTTTCGGCTTCATCTTAATAAACAACTGGATTGCGTCAGCGATATTAGGCTGTACTCCGCTTCGTATTAGCATACCATAAGCAAACCCGTGATAATTCGTTACTGTGACATTTTTGTTCTTGATTTTCTCTTTTGCATCTAGTTTTAACAACTTATTATAAGTCAAATAGAGAATTTGCGTTGTTTGGGGAAATGCACAACATAGCTGCTGAATTGCAGTTGTTTTCCACTTCAATACAGGCATCCACGAGAATATTTTCTCCTAACAACGCTTTGTCTAAGAACAATCTTTGCTCATCAGACAAAGATACACTCTGTTTCTTCATATTTCTCTCCCTCAACTCAAAATTAGAAATTTTTTATAATTATATCATGCAATCTGTCTGAAAACAACTCCTGCTCTTTTTTAGCTGTTTACTTTCTCGCTAGTTTTAGATATGATATTAGCAATAAGACAAATCTAAATTTGCAAAAGCGGGGGAATAGAATATGGTCGATAAAAGATATTATGAGAAGCTCGGTGGGTTCTCATTTCTCTTGGGCGAGCTGAGAAAGAAGCTCGGCAGGGAGCAGACTGATGTTCTGGTCAATGATGCAGTGAAGCTTTGCAACGAATTGTGTGACCAATATAAGGGGCTTCCAGCAAAAGAAAAGGTACATACCGAACAGATGATCTTCCCGCGGGCGGCTATTTATCTTCAGATGATCAAGTACATTTCCCGCGAGGAGGCCATAGGCCTGATAGAAGAATCCGTAAGAATAGGTGTAGAGCCTGATAGGAACCGTCTGCACATTGCAACGAAGCTCCCGCTTATCCGACCGCTGTTCTTTAAGATTTTCCACAAGATGATCGGAACTATGTTCAACGGCGACGCGGGCTTCAAGTTTGAAGAAATTGAAGCCGACAGCAGGCATTACAGGGTCGATGTTCTTCAATGCCCCTATATGAAGTATTGCGAATTGCTGGGCTGCAAAGAGCTGACGAGTACTTTCTGTCTGAGCGATGACCGCGTCTATGGAAATATGTGCGGCATCACCTTTGAGCGGCACGGCACGATAGGCCGAGGCAGCGACAAATGTGATTTTATTTTTACATGGATTAGCTACGGGTGAGCACTGTGGACCACTTTTTCAAACAGTCTTATTGCATAAGTGCTGTAAGCCGGTTATGCTTAAGGCAGAGATGACCAAAATGGCCAACGAAGATAAAAAGATTTTAATGCACTGCTGCACTGCAATAAAGATATGTCGAAATTTCAAACTATTACAGATGCGGCTGGTATTTTAATAAATCGAAATTTGAAAGGATGACGATCATGAATGACAGCAGAGACTTCAAAAAAAGAATATAATGCCTTTTGAAAAAAGTTCCTTATCAAGCAGCAGTTATTGACGGTGTGGAGGTAAGATACCAATATGGCGGCAAAGATGGCGCACCGGTCATTCTCTTTTTAACGGATTAGAGATGCAGGAAATGTGGATGCCGTATGCCGAAAAGCTTGGAAAGGAATACAGATTCCTGATTTATGAATACCCGTTCCACACGACCAACGCAGACGAACAGATCGACTTTGCCGCAAAGCTATTGAAAGCCTTGTCTATTGAAAAAGTGATTCTGATCGGTGCAAGTGATGGCGGCGTGTATGCCCAGATTTTTGCGAAAAGACATCCGGAATCCGTTTTAACAATGATCCTGATGACTACCTTGACGATAGATTCCGATTATGTCAGAGACATCCAAAAAGAGCGCTTTTCAACTCCGTTGCTCCTTCTTTTACTGAAACTGGTTCCCGCAAAAACGGAAATGAACCTGCTCTTAAAAAAGAGCACAGATTTTTTGGAACCTGAATCGGAAGAGGATCGGAAATATGGCAGAGGGTTCTATGAAACAGTGGCTTCCGACTTGAACTATAAGCAGCGGTTTATTCACAGTTTTGAGTGTGTATACATGCTGAAGGACTATCCGCTTTTCAAAGAAAGCGATTTTGAGTATATGCGTGGAAAGATACAGGTTCTCCTTCCGGAGAAAGACATGTTCAAAAAAGAGGACCAGAACCGTCTTGCGGATCTATTCGGAAAACTGGATGCGGAAATTCTCAATGTTCCGGGCGGGCATGTAGGATTCATAGTTCAGTCAGAGTACTATATTGATTTGATTGAAAAGTTCTTGAGGAAAAACGGAGTCTGACAAACAGTTGTTTACACTTCTGCAACACGGACGGGAGTGCCTTGACGAATGAAAACTTATGAGTTCCGCAGTCCAGCGGACTGACTGCTCTCACGGAGGAATGGGGATTTCTACCTTTTTCGTAGGGATGGTTATGAATTTGACACCCGTTATGATAACGGTCGAGCAACGGCGGACATTGAACAAACTGCTATCTATTATGGAGGTAATGTGATCATGATTCTATGCTTTTCCGGAACCGGCAACAGCCGGTATATCGCAAAACGAATTGCGGATGCGCTGCAGGATGAGGTCGTGGACCTGAACGCCAAAATCAAAGCGGCGGATCGTTCGCCGATACAGGCAGGGCGCGACATAATCGTCGTGACCCCAACTCATGCGTGGCGCATTCCACGAATCGTATCGGGTGGCTTACCCAAACTGAACTGCTCTCCGCGGAGCGCATCTGGTTTGTGATGGACTGCGGCAGTGAAATCGGAAACGCGGCAAAATACAATCGCCAGCTTGCGGAGCAAAAGCACCTACGTTACATGGGTACAGCGCAGATCGTAATGCCGGAAAACTATATCGCCATGTTTGACGCGCCGGAGGCGGAGGAAGCCAGAAAAATTGTTGAGAAAGCGGAGCCGGATATTGACGCTGCCATTGCGCATATCAAAGCGGGACAGCCTTTCCCCGTCCCCGGAACAATCTCTATGACCGCATTGTTAGCGGTCCGGTAAACCCGATTTTTTATCAATTCTTTGTGAAAGCCGCCGCGTTTCAAGCAAATGATACCTGCATCGGCTGCGGTCAATGTGTCAAAAACTGCCCGACGAACAACATCAGGCTTGCAAGCGGGAAACCGATGTGGGGCAAGGAATGCACGCACTGCATGGCCTGTATCTGCTATTGCCCCACGGGCGCTATCGAGTACGGGAAAAAGAGCGTCGGCAAACCGCGCTACCACTTTGAAGCATTAAAGATACAGAAAGAGAGCACGCCTTGAACAAAGACATCAAATCAGTCTCGCCCCTCTTCATGCTCAATTTTTCCTTGACAAACTTGTATTTCTTGCTCTATAATTCAGCTAACTAATATTAGTTAGCTGAATTATTGTTGGAGGGAAACATGGAGCAGAGGGAAAATGGCGCAGGCGCAAACACAAAAGCGAGGATACTAGAAAAGGCGCTGGAGCTTTTTCGGCGCAGGGCTACGACGCTGTCAGCGTCGGCGACATTGCGAAGGCAGTCGGCATAAAGGCGCCGTCGCTTTATAACCACTACCCCAGCAAGCGCGCCATCTTTGACGCCATTGTGGAGGAGACCGCCGCGCAGTATGAGCGCGACACGGGCAGGATAGACATTCACGTGCAGGACTCCGCGCGGGACGTGCCGGTGTTCACGGCGATCACAGCGGATGCGCTGGTCGAAAAGGTGCGCCAGATCTTCGACTACTCGCTCCACAACGAGACCATCAGCCGCTTTCGCCGGATGATGACCATCGAGCAGTTCCGCTCGCCGGAGCTTGCGGAGCTGTACACCCGGCGCTATGTTGAGCGCCTTGTCGCCTACCACGCGGACCTTTTCCGCAGTCTGATAGCCGCCGGGGAGATCGTCGGCGAGGACGCGGACGCGCTGGCAATGATGTACGTCGCGCCGGTCATCACGCTCATCGGCATCTGCGACCGCCAGCCGGAGCGCGAAGCCGAGTGCCGCGAGAAGCTGGACGCGCACGTCCGGCTCTTCTTCCGCACGTATAACAGCGCATGCAGAAAATGAAAAGGACATTGACGCAGAAGCTTGGACTGCTGGGCGTGGTCAGCTTCCTTTCGTACACGGCGGCGGTCGTCTTTTCCCCGCTCTTCTATCCGGGGTATAACTGGATAGCGCAGGCTGTCAGCGACCTCAGCGCCGCAAACGCCCCGTCGCTTGCGATGTGGAACCGGCTAAGCGCGCTCTACAATTCCTGCGAGCTCGTGTGCGTGATGGCGGTGTGCATCGGCATACAGGGCAGAAAGACCCGTCTGCTGCGCGGCGGGATATACACGTTCGCAGCGATGGAATGGATATCCGCAGTCGGCTACCACATGTTCCCGCTCAGCGACAGCGGCTACGCCGGAGCGTTTCAGGACGTCATGCACATGGCCGTCACCGCGCTGGTCGTGGTTCTGTCGATTTTATCGCTGACGCTTATTATCATCGCCGGGGCAAAGGACAGAGAGTGCCGTTCATACGGCGTATGCGCGGGCGCGGCGCTCGGCATGATGCTGATCGGCGCGCTTGGTATCAACCTTGTGCCGAGTGAATACTTCGGAATTGCGGAGCGGTTCAGTGTCTTTGCCGCGACCGGGTTCAACGCCGCGCTCGGCTTACATCTGTACCTTGATATATAACACAGGAGGTGAACAACATAATTCCGTCATGGAAGATATATCCCCTATGAAGCCGATCATCGTCGATCCCCAAACCACCACCCGCGCCGCGGCGTTCGAGCTCTGGATGGATGCGCCGAACCCGATGGTCACGCTTTTCAAGACGCTGGACGTCACGCCGCTGCTGAAAGCAAGCCAACGGCAAACGCTGAAATTCAACATGCTGCTTTGCTGGTGCATCGGCATGGCAGCAAGCGGGATTAAAGAGTTTTATATGCTCCCCCGTGGGGCACAGCCTGATGCGGTATGACACGATCGCAGTCAACACCATCGTGAAAAACCGCCGCGGCGAGGTCAGTTCATGCGACATACCGTTTTCCGCTGACCTTGCACAGTTTGACCGTGATTATATCTGCCTGACGCGGCATGTCGCGGAGAGCTGTAAGAATCACGATCTTCCCGACAGCATGGTCATCGGCACTTCCGCTATCATTGATACCGAGATCGACGGCGCAGTCGGAATGTACAGCGGCATATTCAACAACCCCTTTATCATCTGGGGCAGGTATCACAAAGGGCTTTTCAAGACAACATTGACCCTGTCGTTCCAGTTTCACCACACGCAGATGGACGGCGCTCACGCCGGGCAGTTTCTGCAGCGTCTGCAAAAGAGCATTGACAGCATATAATTTATTAAAAACATGAAACGGAGAATTTTTTGAAGCTTATTACTTTATCATCGGAGCGTGTTGGCTGACCGGGAGGTCTGGCAAATCAACACACGCCATTCCTCCCGAAAGGCATCCAACGCGATTTCAGGAGGATAACAATGAACCGCGAGAACAAACGCAAAACATTTGAAAAAGGCTACTATAAGACCCACGCCTGTAATGACAGCTTCGTCTGCAAATGCTGCGGACGGCTGTGCACGCCGGAGAATGCCGGAAGCGAACACCGCAACCACTGCCCCAACTGCCTATCCAGTCTGCATGTCGACATTGAACCCGGTGACCGGGAGTCCAACTGCGGCGGGCTGATGGAGCCCATCGCCGTGTGGGTGCGCCGGGGCGGTGAATGGGCGATCATCCACCGCTGCCGCCGGTGCGGCGCGCTCAGCTCCAACCGTGTGGCGGCGGACGACAACCCGATGAAGCTCATGAGCATCGCCATGAAGCCGCTGTGCTCCCCGCCGTTTCCGCTGGAGCGCATAGA
>VOFG01003297.1_pt1 | contig 103752 bp, 75 predicted proteins | sample 5384171 | NCBI WGS metagenome assembly VOFG01 (sample SAMN12384726, study PRJNA508395) | human gut metagenome | isolation source: healthy gut F | host: Homo sapiens
AAGTTATCAAACCTGCCCTCACTGCCCTCACCGCTTTTCTGAAACGCCCTGCTCATCGGCATTGCAGCGGCGAGTGAGAGCAAATAAAAAGAGTGAGGGCAAAATTTGCCCTCACTCTTTTCAGTTACCCGGTTACTTGCTGCCACTCCCCCTCAGTACGCACGGGCTTTCGTCCGCCTCTCCCCCGTCTTTTATTAAGAAAAGCATATACATTTCTTGTGCTAGACACAGTGTATTGACAACGGCTCACTATAGTGGTCTGTTCAGCTCACTGTAGTGGTCTGTCTTGTTCACCTTAGTGAGCCGACTTGTTCACTGTAGTGGAGCATTGGCAAATCAAAAGGTTTCTCGGAAGAAACACGCATGCGGAGCACAACGAAACCATAGCCTTTACATCCATACTGACCGTGCTATTGGCAGCCTGCACTGAAACGACAAGTTACAAAACGGCTAAAAAGCATGATAAACAGCACTCCTTCCGATACATGAGACATGTATCATGCAAAATGAGACAATTCACCTCAAAAATGAGACATGCTTTATTGCGCAATAGATAAAAATTGGCTAACTTTGCCATAAGCCCAAAAGCAAAAAGCATGAAACAAGTCTTGTATCTTACCGCTTCAACCGTATTCTTTGGAATAACAGGTACAACCATCCCCCCTCCCGCTCCTTATTCAATACCATCATAAATTAAAATCTTGTACTTATGAAGTATTTATGTATCATCCTTTTTCTGGCAATAAGCATTTCATCCTGCCAGCAGCAAGCCGTCAATGAGAAATGCGAGAAGAACATTATAGTATGTTTCGACCATTATCATCCTAAACCATACAAGACGCCGGGAGGAGTGGGACACATGCCGATGCCTAAAGTCCTCTATACCGACAGCATAGGAACTCTTGTGGAATACATGCCCAACAAAGATTCCGATACCCTGACCATCTATTCCACTGAACACTTCAAGGAGTTGGGTCTGAACTATGGAGATTTTGAGTTCAACTACTACCCATTAATGAAAGGAGATACCGTTATTATTTCCATGGATAGCCTTGGCTACCCCATTTTAAGCAGCAAGCATCATCCCGGATATAGCAGAATCTATAACATGAACTATGAGTTGCGCAAAGGGAAGACCCATGCAGGACTGGAAGCAAAGACTTGTCTTGGGGGTGGCTGGGTGCGGATTGCCAAATCGATTGATATAATACGGGCAAATAACTGGACTTCATTACTAATGGATTACTGCCCTTTGGATTCATTACAATCCATGTTCGACAGTTACAAGAAGAACTATACAGATACCATCAATTCCTTTAAAGAACAGCAACTTATCTCAAGCGAGATACACGACCGTTATCAATGCCTGCTCAAGCTGAAAGACTATGAATCCCGGCGAATGCTGAATGAAGACACCGCCTTCTACCGTCAGATGGAACCCGAAATAGCTGACAAATATATCCGTTATCCCTCCTACCGTGAATTTCTGGACTACTACCTTTGGTTCTTCAACCAGCATATCCCGACGATACGCAAATCCCAGGGAGGAAGCAAGGACTGGCGTCAAACCTTCGATGAGCTATCTGCGAAAACATTCCAGCCAAAATCCAAGCAAGCCCTGCTTGAACGCTGCATCAAAGAAATCGGCGAGAACTTTTCGGCACAAGACGTAAACAGCTATCTTGACAAATATATCCACATCACCCAAGACACACTGCTGCCCGACAGGATAAGAGACCAATACAACTTGTCTGCCGATGCCAACCAGCTATTGCTGAAGGACATTCATGGAAAGCCTGCCAACCTGAACAGATTGCTGGAAAAGAACAGGGGAAAGGTCATTTATGTGGACTTTTGGGCAAGCTGGTGTGTGCCCTGCCGGGAAGAGATGCCTCCCTCGGAAAAGCTGAGAGAACTGTACAAGGGAAAAGATGTGGTATTCGTCTATCTCGCCTTCAAGGACCAGGAAAGCAGTTGGAAAATGGCGGTAGAGCAGGAGGGCTTATCAGAAGTACCCGACAATTTCTTCATCACAAATCCAAAGAACAGCAAAATGCTGGAAAAGCTAAAGCTGGAATTAATTCCCCGATACATCATTTTCGACAAACAAGGCAATATTGTTGAAATGAATGCTCCAAGACCAAGTGACAAACAAGTGACAACAACAATAGACAAGTATCTAAAATGATACATCAGCAAAAGTTTGAAGTATAATTAAAACTTTTCGGTATATGAACTTTCCACAAAGCCTGCCGCATCCTCACACAAGATGCAGCAGGCTTTATCATTCTATATCTTAACGGATTCAGCGCAATGCCTCCACCTCTTCCGGCGTCAGTGGAATTTTCTTACCCAGACGGCGCGCTCCCGTTTCGGTAACCAGATAATCCTCCTCATTGCGGATGCCACCGAAGTTGCGGTATTCTTCCACCTTATCATAGTCAATGAAGTCCATAAACTTCTTCTCTCCCCTCCACAAATCAATCAACTCGGGAATGAAATAAATGCCCGGCTCAACCGTATGCACAAAGCCCGGTTCCAGAGGGATAGCAAGGCGCTGGCTCTTTCGGCCGAACTGCGTACTCTTGGGCTGGCCGTCATAGCCTACCCAAACTTCACCGAAGTTCTCCATATCGTGCACATCCATTCCCATCATATGCCCCAGTCCGTGAGGATAGAACAGCGCATGGGCACCTTCGCGCACCGCATCTTCGGCATTGCCCTTCATCAAGCCCAGCTCTTTCAGCCCTTCCACCATCACTTGGGCGGAAAGCTCGTACACCTTCATATAAGGAATGCCCGGACGGAGGGCTTTGACAGACTCCAAGTGCATGGCGTTCTGGATTTCGTAAACGGCACGCTGGCGGGGAGTAAAGGTCTTGTCCGCAGGCACGGTGGACGACATGTCGCCACAGTAACCCGAAGGAAGCTCGGCGCCGGCATCAATCAGGAAGAGGTCGCCCGGCTTTACTTTATTTCCATGATAGTGGTTGTGCAAAGTCTGGCCGTTGACAGTAGCAATCGTGGCAAAAGACAGCTCGCAGTTGTTCATCTCGGCGATACGGTTCATTTCGGCCACAACCTCGTATTCGTACATGCCCGGACGAAGCACCTTCATTGCGGTGATGTGCATGTCAGCAGTCACGTCGCATGCCTTTTCTATTTCCGCTATTTCTTCTGCCGACTTGTAGTTGCGCTGTGCCACCACCGCACGGATAAACGGCACAGACCCTTCCTGACGTGCCGGAGGAACACCCAGCCAGTCCATCAGTTTCAACTTATGCTCGGCACGATAAGGGGGCAAATAATGGATGGTCTGTCCCTTCTGTACAGCCTTGTGCAGATAACCGACGATGTCGACAAAAGGACGGGTTTCGGAAATTCCCACAGCAGAAGCCTTTTCGTGAAGGGTGGGCTGGGTACCCATCCAGACAATATGGTCGATGGTCAGCTCATCGCCAAAAATGATTTCTTTATCTTCATCTATGTCGATGAGAGCTGACAGCCCGGCAAACGACAAGCCAAAATAGTAGAGAAAAGTGGAATCCTGGCGGTAACGGAAAGTATTGTCCTCATAGTTCAAACCTTGTTCATCGTTACCCAAAAACAGTAACACTCCGGAGCCTATCGTTTTTTTCAGCTGGGCCCTGCGCTGCACATACGTTTCTTTAGCAAACATAACGTTCCATTTTTTAGTAGTTATATGGCAAAGATAGGAACAAAAAAGCAACCAAGCTCCCGTTTTCTTGTTAAATATCATAAGAGAAGGTTTCGCGTTCCCGAACTATTCACTATTTTTGCGGTAGAAATTTCCCTTATTCGTAATTTGTAATTTATAAAGTATGGCACAAGGTTCCCGACAAGTACAGACTCAAGCGCAACAGCAGATACAAACACTGTCGCCGCAACAGATTCTGGTGGTAAAGCTGCTGGAACTCCCTGCCGTGGAGCTGGAAGACCGCGTACGTGCCGAACTCTTGGAAAATCCGGCACTGGAAGAGGGTAAGGAGGATACTCCCGGCGACGAATACCCCGACACTCCTGATACGGAAACCGGAACGGAAGACGGTGGAGACACCAGCTATGATTCTTTAAGCGATTATCTGAACGAAGACGATATCCCCGACTACAAGCTGCAGGAGAACAACCGCAGCAAAGGGGAGCAGGCAGAAGAAATTCCTTTCTCCGACGCCACCTCCTTCTATGAAACCTTGCGCCAGCAGCTCGGCGAGCAGGACTTGACTCCGCACCAGCGCGAACTGGCCGAATATCTCATCGGCTCGCTGGACGACGATGGCCTGCTGCGCAAATCGCTGGACAGTATCAGCGACGAACTCGCCATCTACGCCGGTATCGACGCTTCTCCCGAAGAGCTGGAAGAAGTATTGAAGATTATACAAGACTTCGACCCCGCCGGTCTGGGCGCCCGCACCCTACAAGAGTGCCTGCTCATCCAGATTCGACGTAAGGAAGCGCAACGGCCCATGCCCTCGCCTCCACAATACTATATAGAAGAAGATATTCTTACCCAGTGCTACGAAGAGTTCACCCGCAAGCATTGGGACAAGATTATGCAGAAATTAGGTATCAGCGAAGATACCCTGCAACAAGCCGTTAAGGAAATCTGCAAGCTGAATCCCCGTCCCGGTGCCTCGCTCGGCGAAGCCATCGGCAAGAACATGCAGCAGATTGTGCCCGACTTCCTGGTAGACACTTATGACGACGGTACCATCAACGTGACACTGAACAACCGCAACGTGCCGGAACTGCGCATGAGCCGCGACTTCACCGAGATGGTGGAAGAACACACCAAGAACCGGGCCAACCAGTCTAAGGAATCCCGCGAAGCCATGATGTTCCTCAAACAAAAAATGGATGCCGCACAAGGTTTCATCGATGCCGTGAAGCAACGCCAGAATACGCTGATGACCACCATGCAGGCCATCATAGACCTGCAACGTCCTTTCTTCCTCGAAGGAGACGAGTCATTGCTCCGCCCCATGATTCTGAAAGATGTTGCCGAACGTACCGGGTTGGACATCTCGACCATCTCCCGTGTGAGCAACAGCAAGTATGTACAGACCAACTACGGCATCTACCCGCTGAAATTCTTCTTCAACGACGGCTACACAACCGAAGACGGCGAAGAGATGTCTGTACGCGAAATACGCAAGATACTCAAAGAGTGCATTGACAACGAGGACAAGAAAAAGCCTCTGACCGATGACGAACTGACCGAGCTGCTGAAGGAGAAAGGCTATCCCATAGCCCGCCGCACGGTGGCAAAGTATCGCCAACAGATGAATATCCCCGTGGCAAGACTGAGAAGATGAGAGAAAAGGATGAGCGATTAGGGATTAAGGTTTAAAGATTAGTGCATTCAAATAGTAAATTGTAAATAGTCAAATCGTAAATAAAATTAGGTTGTGGAAGAGCATATTATAGCAGATAAAACTTTAATCAGAACAGCGAAAGTGATTTCGGCGGTATTCACACCGTTCTCCATCCCTTTCCTGGCATTTCTGGTTCTGTTTATATTCTCGTACCTGCGCATCATGCCGTTGCAGTACAAGTTGATAGTATTGGGCGTGGTGTATTGCTTCACCATCCTGATGCCTACACTGACTATCTTCATCTTCCGCAAAATCAACGGTTTCAGTCCGGAAGAACTGGTGGAACGAAAAAGGAGATACATTCCCTTTATTCTGACCATCACTTCTTATGTATTCTGCCTGCTCATGATGCACCGGCTCAATATCCCGTGGTACATGACCGGTATCATACTCTCCGCCCTGGTAGTGATGATAATCTGCGTCATTGTCAACTTAAAATGGAAACTGAGCGAACACATGGCAGGCGCCGGAGCCGTAATTGGCGGACTGGTAGCTTTCAGCGCCTTGTTCAGCTACAATCCCGTATGGTGGCTATGCCTCTTTATACTGGTGGCTGGCGTGCTGGGCACCGCCCGCATCATCCTGCGACACCACACACTGGGCGAAGTTATGGGAGGCTTTGCCGTAGGGCTTATCTGCTCGTTGCTGGTACTCCACCCGCTGAGCAACATACTGTTCCGAATCTTCCTCTTTTAAGAGCCTTGTTTAATTTTTAATTTTCAACTTTTAATTTACATAGTATCAACCCTTAAAAACTAATGATCATGAACTTCCCGACTAATGTAAAGTACACCAAAGAACACGAATGGATTCGCCTGGAAGGTGATGTAGCCTATGTAGGTATTACCGATTATGCACAAGAGCAACTGGGTGACATTGTGTTTGTCGACATCCCGACCGAAGGTGAAACATTGGCTGCCGACGAAGTGTTCGGTACCATCGAAGTAGTAAAAACCATATCAGACCTCTTCCTGCCCGTAACCGGTGAGATTCTGGAGCAAAACGAAGCCCTTGCCGACCAGCCGGAACTGGTAAACCAGGACCCATACGGCGAAGGCTGGCTCATCAAAATCAAACCCGCCGCTGATGCCGACTTCGACAGCCTGCTGGATGCCGAAGCCTACAAAGCGCTGATAAACGAATGAAATGAAAGGATTAGGGGTTAGCGATTAGCACCGGACGGAATGATAGCGCAGTCCCTAACCCCTAATCGTTAATCCCTAACCCTTATAAAATTAACCCTTTAATAATTTAAAGATTCATGTCTCCAATCGTTAGCATCATCATGGGCAGCACTTCCGACCTCCCCGTTATGGAGAAGGCCGCGCAATTGCTCAATGACCTGCATGTACCGTTCGAAATGAACGCTCTCTCTGCTCACCGCACACCGGAAGCAGTGGAGGAATTTGCCAAGAATGCTCGCCAACGCGGCATTAAAGTGATTATTGCCGCTGCCGGTATGGCTGCCGCCCTGCCCGGCGTCATTGCTGCCAACACCACACTGCCGGTAATCGGGGTTCCCGTAAAAGGGTCCGCACTCGATGGCGTAGACGCCCTCTACTCCATCATCCAGATGCCTCCGGGCATACCAGTAGCCACCGTTGCCATTAATGGTGCCATGAACGCTGCCATCCTTGCCGTACAGATGCTGGCATTGAGCGATTCCTCATTGGCTGAAACATTCGCCGCCTATAAAGAAGGGCTGAAAAAGAAAATAGTCAAGGCAAATGAGGACTTGAAGGATGTGAAGTACGAATACAAAACCAATTGAGGGATTAGGGATTAAGGATAAGGGATTAGTAAGATGAGATATAGTCACTAATCCCTTATCACTAATCACTTATCACTAAACGCTAATCACTTATTACCGTGGATTTATTCAACTATTCCCGACGGGAAACATCAGAAGTAAACATCGGAGCCACCCCTATGGGCGGCTCCAATCCTATCCGCATACAAAGTATGACGAACACCGCTACGCAGGACACAGAAGCCAGTGTGGCGCAAGCCAAACGTATTGTCGACGCCGGAGGAGAGTATGTACGCCTCACGGCCCAAGGCATCAAAGAGGCTGAAAACCTGATGAATATCAACATAGGCCTACGCCAGGACGGATATATGGTGCCGCTTGTGGCCGACATTCACTTCAACCCGAAGGTAGCGGACGTGGCAGCACAGTATGTAGAAAAAGTACGCATCAATCCGGGAAACTATGTGGATGCAGCACGTACTTTCAAACATTTGGAGTATACCGATGAAGAGTATGCTCAGGAGTTGCAGAAGATACACGACCGCTTTGTCCCCTTCCTTAATATCTGCAAGGAGAACCATACTGCCATCCGCATCGGCGTGAACCACGGTTCATTATCCGACCGCATCATGTCGCGCTATGGCGATACACCGGAAGGCATGGTGGAATCTTGTATGGAGTTTCTGCGCATCTGCGTGCAAGAGAATTTCACGGATGTAGTCATTTCCATCAAGGCATCCAATACAGTGGTCATGGTAAAGACAGTACGCCTGCTGGCAACCGTCATGGAGCAGGAAGGTATGCGATTCCCGCTGCATCTCGGTGTAACGGAAGCCGGAGACGGAGAAGACGGACGCATCAAATCGGCCTTGGGCATCGGCGCCCTGCTGGCAGACGGCTTGGGTGACACCATCCGGGTTTCCCTGAGCGAAGCTCCGGAGGCGGAAATCCCCGTAGCCCGCAAATTGGTGGACTATATCGTGCAGCGCCACGACCATCCTTATATCCCCGGAGCAGATGTGCCGGAATTCAATTATCTCTCTCCCACCCGCCGCGAGACTGCTGCCGTACACAATATCGGCGGAGACAATCTGCCCGTGGTCATTGCCGCACGCCTGGACGGGGACATGGACTTCAATCCGCAATTCGTGCCGGACTATATCTATACGGGACGTTCCATCCCCGAACAACTTCCGGAAGGCATGCAATGTATTATCGATGCCGATGTCTGGATGGAACAAAGCAACAGCGAGACAAAACCGGACAATGCCTGGCCCGCCTTTAAAGGAGACCAGCTTCCTTTCCTAAGCAGTTGTGGCGCTTCCTTGAAATTCCTCTTCATCACGTATATGGGGCTGAATGACGAAGCCATCGCCTGCCTGAAGTATCATCCGGAAGTCGTATTGATTTCGCAAAGCAATCATCCCAACCGGTTGGGCGAACAACGCGCTCTAGTACACCAGATGATGAAGGAAGGCCTAAAAAACCCGGTAGTCTTCTTTGAGCACTACGCAGAGAGCGAACTGGAAAATCTGCAAATCAAAGCGGCGGCAGACATGGGAGCACTCATCTTCGACGGTCTGTGTGACGGTATCCTTCTCTTCAACCAAGGAGAAACCATAAGCGGCAAAGTAGTGGATGCCACTGCTTTCGGCATCCTGCAAGCCGGACGTGTACGTACCAGCAAGACCGAATACATCTCTTGTCCCGGCTGCGGACGCACACTCTACGACCTGGAAAGTACCATTGCCCGTATCAAGGCAGCTACCGGCCACCTGAAAGGACTCAAGATAGGAATCATGGGATGCATTGTCAACGGTCCCGGAGAAATGGCGGACGCCGACTACGGCTATGTGGGCGCCGGACGAGGCAAAATCAGCCTCTACAAGAAGAAAGAGTGCATCGAAAAGAACATTCCCGAAGAAGAGGCGGTAGAAAAGCTGATAGAACTGATAAAAAGTAACGGAGATTACGCTGAAAGGACTTAAGTCTCAGCGCAGATATTCGTCAAAGTCCACCTCTCTGAACTTAAAGTTATGATGTTCGGAGGGGTGGTAGGCTTTATTCCAAGTCGAATAGGTCTTCACATCTATCTCCCTTGTCTTCCGGTTAAAAGTTACAATGCGTAAGTAGCCCTCACCTCCCAATCTACTGCCTTCCACACCACGCTGATAGTTTGCCAGCATCTGATACACTTTATTTCCCTCTTTCCCTATAGAGACCAGCGTGCCGACTCCGCTTTTCAAGACATGCCCACAAAAGACAGCTATCACATTGCGATGTTTGAGAAGCAATTTCTCCCAGATTCCAGCACCATCGTTCACTGTGCGCCCAGACTCTTTGCCGATGCCATATCCTTGAGGGCGCCACCAGTCTTTCCCGTCATGCAACGTACTGTCACAATACAAATAGGCGTGTGTATTCAATATGACAAGCTTATCCGGATGAATACCCACTATGGAATCGGCCCATTGCAGAGCCTCATCAGAAGGCCCGAATTCCAGATTCAAGACCAGCCAATCGGTATCGCCCGACCTAAGGTTTATGTAATAGTTATCCAATGTCTTTCCATCTGCACTGCCTCCCCAATAACTCTTCTGCTTATAGTCAGAAAGAGGGAAATACTTGTTGGCCATTGCAGTGTTATGCACGTCCGAAAACTTACCGGGCTTACTGCCAATATCGTGATTTCCCCATACGACAGAATAAGGTATTCCTGCTTGGCTGACACGATGAAAAGCTTTCTGCATATATGCCCATTCCACCGGAGAATTATCTTGTGTCAAATCTCCCACTTGGAACACGGCATCTATTTTCTTACGGTTGGCAACCAACCAGTCCACTTGCGAATCGAAGACCTCCGGACATTGCTCCAGATAAGTCTGCGTATCCGGCAATACCACAAAAGTACTTACCCGACCGGAAGTGGTGCAAGAAGTTAAAAAAGCGCCCCCTAAAAAGAGCGCTCCGATAACAGACAATATTCTCATCATTTTTTCTTCTGATTAAACAGCCACTCCATAAAATCAGGATAGTTGAAAGCCGGATTCCAACTACCATGATTACAACCAGGAAATTCAATATATTCCACATCGGCACCAATAGCTTTCAAGGCCCGATATGCTGCACGCGATCCTTCAGGAGTTACTACATTATCCGCATCTCCATGAAAAATACGGAACTTGACCGATTTGCCAGCCTTCAACCGTGCCGGATTCACTGTTCCACAAATAGGTATTGCTGCCGCAAAAATCTCCGGATAGCGGACAGCCATGTCAAATGTACCCATTCCTCCCATAGAAAGTCCCATAACATAGATACGGTCTTTGTCTATCTGCGGCATGGCCAGATAGAAATCCAACAACTCTTTCAACGTACGGAAAATAGGAGAAACAGGCACTTCCAACGGCATATCTGCCGGAGCAAAAGATGAAGGGCGCTCCGTATATGCCCAATATCCGGTTTCAGGACACTGCGGAGCCAAAATAAACGCCGGATACTTTTCGCGGTTTACAGGATTAAGCCACATCTGCCCACCATGAACCAATTGTTTCTCATTATCATTGCCACGCTCTCCGGCACCATGCAGAAAAAGCACCAAAGGATACTTTTCATCAGGTTTCATCACCTCTGGACGCAACAAACGATACAACAATGTATCTCCACGGGAAGAGATATAAGTTTCCTTTTGAAAGGTTTCTTGTGCAAACGAAAACAAGAAAAAGAATAATCCACAAAGGATGCCGATTATACGTTTCATCTTATTATTTATTTTACATGTTTAACTTCCGAACGTAAAGATACACCATTTTCATTGAAAGCCTCCACACAAAAATAATAATCCTGATCAGCAGTAAGGGTTTTCATCAATAAATCAGTCTTATCATAGACCATCCAAGAGCTGTAAAGTTTGTCCGGTGCAATGCCCCAAAGTATGTTGTAACCTTGTGCACCTTTCACAGCCTCCCAACGGATGGAGATGTCACGACGGTCTGCTTGGCGGTCAAGTACCAACTTTTTGGGTTGTTGCGGTGCCTTCCCCGTACCCAATCCAAAGACGCGAAGTTCAGATATAGCCAGATTCGGTGTCGGTATATCTATATTTTTATAACGGATATAACGGGCAGACTTGGGTAATGCCAGTTCAACATAATCATTCGGAGTATCCCTATAACTTTCCTTACGGTCCACCAATATATCCCAATTCTCACCATCAAGAGAACCTTCGATGAGATAACGGTGATGGAGTCCTTCGTAGCGACCGTACATATTACTTTGATAATCGTGATAGTTTATCTGAACAGCATACACATCAGCAGGTTTCTCTAAATCAATCATCACCCACTGCCGTTCGTCATTAGCCTCGGCAAGCCAAAAAGTTTTAGTCAGTTCATCCGTTAGGGCATCTGCCTTAAATTCGTCTTTTGTAGTAAAAGCCGTCACCGGCTTGCCATACGAGAGCAACATCCAGCCACGGAACTGTCCAGCCTTGCCCGGTACGGCAGGTGCATAACGGGGATAGTCTCCGAAACGGGTATCTACATACATAATGCCATCTTTATCAAACCCTGCCGGAAACATACAAAGGCGACGTTCCCAATTCACATTGATAGAGAGTGACATCGAAGCAAAATGCCAATACTGCCCCCCAGGACCAAGCACGGTACTTCCATGTCCGGCACCGTTCATATAACCACCCGGCTTGTAGGACACCGGATTATGCTTTTGGTAAGTATAAGGCCCCATCGGATAATCGGCCACATAAACACCATCGGCATAGACATTGAATTCCGTTCCCGGAGCACCGTATTGCATATAGTATTTCCCATTATGCTTCGTCAGCCAAGGCCCCTCAATATATCCGCCCAATACAGTATCCGTATGGTTTTCACCGAAACGTTCCCAGCCATGTTTAGGCATATCCAAATTGAAGAGTTCTTTCGTTTCTCCCTTCTTGATGAAACGCCGGTTCTTGTCCAGTTCCATTCCCCTGATAGGATACACATTGGAAGAACCCCAGAACATATACGCTTTACCGTCATCGTCAATAAACAAATCGGGATCTTGCAGATTATGCAAAATTGCCGGAACAGCTTCCCAGTTTCCTGAAGCCGGATTATCCGTATAAAGGATACTCATGGAACCGGAAGGATCACCGGTCACATAAAGTACCGAATCTTTGTAATTATGTGCCGCCGGAGCATTACACCCTTGCGGATACCAGTTCCTGCCCGGACGTACAAACTCCCAGTTCAGCAAATCCCTGGAACGCCAATAACCGTGTGAACGGGTGACAAACATATAATATTCACCCCGAAACTCCACCACGGCAGGATCGGCACCGGAACGGTAGGAGATACTCTTATCCGAATTATAAATCATATACGTGTAATCGATATTCAAAGGATTACAATAAGTATCCATACGCATGTCCTGTGCAGAAAGGAAATTCGCCAAACACAACAGCAGCACCAGACCACTTAATCTTTTCATCATATTATCCACATTTATATTTCTAAATATTCATTTATACATCACGAAATATGCACTATTATTTGCACAGAGATTCAGGAACATCATATTCTTCCTGCAGGCGGGCAAGTTCCGCTTTCAATTCTGCAGCAACCTTCTCCATCCCTTTTTCACCATACAAATTATGCATTTCTGCCGGGTCCTCCTTCAAATCATAAAGTTCCCACTTGTCATCCACATAAAAATGCATCAATTTATAGCGCTCCATCTTGACACCGTAATGTGCACGGACACTATGAAAACCGGGGAATTCATAATAGTGATAGTAAAGTGACTTCCTCCAGTTTCGTGGAGTATTTTCTCCCTCTACCAACCGACGAAATGACACTCCCTGCATGTCTTCAGGAATCTCAATTCCACACATATCGAGAAAAGTGGGAGCGAAATCAATATTTTGAGTTAATCCTGTTACCTGCGTTCCAGGCTTAATATGTCCCGGCCAGCTCATTACCATCGGCATACCGAAAGACTCCTCGTACATAAAACGTTTATCAAACCAACCGTGCTCGCCCAGATAGAACCCCTGGTCTGTAGTATAAACGACAATCGTATTTTTATCCAATCCGGTACGCTTCAAATAATCCAATATTTCTCCTACACTCTCGTCCACGCTTGCCACACAAGCCATATAATCCTGCAAATAACGCTGATATTTCCATTCTGCCACCTCTTTGAAAGTACGCTGTTTCGAATAAAATTCATTGTTCCGTTCACGATAGGCATCCATAAAACGGCGGCGCTCATCCGGCTCCATCGTACCAAGAAAAGCATGAGGCCACGGGTCGAATAGCAGACTGTCGCTATTCATACCCGCAACCATCTTCAAGTCGTGACCTTCGTACATATCACGGTATATATTCATCTTCTGCATTTGTGCCGCATAACGTCCTTCGTATGCATCATAATAATTGTCGGGTAAAGGGAACTGCGTGTGTTCGTACAAATGATAATGCCGTTCGGCAGGCACCCAATTACGGTGAATGGCTTTGTGATGCATCATCAAGAAAAAAGGTTTATTCTTATCCTCGCGCCCACTCATCCAGTCTTCACAATATTGAGTGATGAGGTCAGTTACATATCCTTTATGCCGAGTGGTATCTCCCTCGGTAATAAAATACGGATTATAATAATCTCCCTGATCATTCAAAATCATCCAATGGTCAAACCCGGTAGGCTTTGAAACAAGATGCCACTTGCCGATAATGGCTGTTTCATAACCGTTTGCTTGCAATATCTTCGGCAGTGTCTGCTGCGAACCGTCAAATCCTTTATTTCCATTCCTCATAAAACCATTCTTATGACTATGCTTACCAGTCAGTATGGCTGCACGACTGGGACCGGAAATGGAATTGCAACAGTAATTATTCTGAAATACCGCCCCTTCATGCCCAATACGGTCAATATGGGGAGTAGGAGCTATTTTACCTATGGGATGTCCATATATACTCATTGCTTGTCGGGCATGGTCATCACTCATGATAAAAATAATGTTAGGACGCCTGTTTCCTATTCCTTGTTTCTGTTCTTGTCCTTGCATCCAAACCGAAGGAACAAAGGGCAACAAGGCAATTCCCCAGGATAGTTTATTTTTCATGTATTCATTATTTGTTGTAATTTATCAAAGGCGTAACACCGTTTTATAATTTACTGATTATCAGTACAGTTAGAATACAGTGCATTCAGTATACGACTGAACCCTATTCAGTATACGACTGAATGGCATTCACTATACGACTGAATCAGGTTCAGTATACAAGTGTTTCTTGAGCCCTTATGATTTGTAAATAATGCAGAATAGAATTAGACGAGTGCCTCTTTACAGTTTCAAAGTAACCAATACGGGAGCATGGTCGGAAAGATAGCCATTGTCCGGCTTATCGCCAACTGTGCGGTAACGCTCCACCTCTACAGAAGCATTTACGAATATAAAATCTATCAGCCTGCGCTTCTCCACCGGAATACGTCCGAAGTCATGAAAGCTCCATGTCGGTCCGTAAACGACCTTTGCCGTGGAACAAGCGTTCCTCATTCCACCTTCCGTCAATATAGTGACCGGCTCGGAGTCTACCGTTCCATTAAAGTCTCCAGTGATAATTACCGGAAGCTCTCCCGCTATTTGCTTTATCTTCTCGAGTATTAACTTAGCGCTTTCTCGACGTGCCACCTCACCTACATGGTCAAAGTGGGTGTTGAAAGCAGCTACTTTCCTGCCACTCACCTTGTCTTTCAACACAGCCCAAGTCACGATACGCTCGCATGCCGCATCCCAGCCTTTCTTTCCGATGGAATCGGGAGTCTCACTCAGTCCGAAATCTCCGTTCTTTAAAAGCTCAAAACGCTCTGTCTTATAAAAAAGGGAGCAATATTCGCCTTTCTCTTTTCCATCTGCACGACCTACGCCAAGGGCAGTATATTGAGGAAGACGCTCCTTCAAGTCATTGAGTTGATTCTTTACCACCTCCTGCATGCCCACAATGTCCGGAGCATAATAAGCAATCATCTGTGCTGCATTATCCTTACGGTATTTCCAGTTATTCATACTGTCCGCTACATGATCCAGACGGATATTAAACGACATCACCTCCACCTTAGCTTCCGGTTGCTTGCCGCACGAGGCGACAAGCAATACGAAAGCAACCAATACACTATTGAAAAGCACGTTTTTCATGGTTATAATCCTTTTTAATCTATATAAAATTTACCAAAATCAAATCCTGCCAAACCTAATCAGCCTTATTCAAATAAGGAGACGTAAAGCCTAATCTCTTCAATCCCTTCTGTACATCGGGATGACTCATGAAAAGCTTCCAAATTAAACCGGTGCGATAGTTCTCTATCATCACAATAATCGGTCCCTGGTCAATGGCAAGATACGAAGGCGCAAACCAATCCTCAGTCAGATTAAATGCATCTTTGAACCCATATTCACCCCAAAGACGGTCACCCAGTTCTTCATAGAAATAGCGCATGGCCTCCAAAGAATATTCCGGTGTATAAGGGATGGATGAAAGGGCCGCAGTAGGCGTAATCACGCCGCGATCATTTCCGGGGCTATGGGCCGAATAGCCTTTATCACCGTCACTGGCTGTCAATCCCCAGCATTTCTCACCGTAACCCTTATATCCCTTCGGATTGTCGATACAATAGGCACGGTTAATCAAGGTATGGGCCTTCATTTGTTCCTCGTAGTCAGCATAGCGGTCCTTCAAGCCATGCGGATCAAGCCCCATGTAAGAGTAATGAGTAAAGAACAAAGGACCGCCCTTACCGTTATCGTTTCCGAGAGGAAGCCTGATGCCATAATACTCCCGACCATTCAGAAAAGTATTCGCATTGACCCAGCCTTTATGATAAACACTCTCGGCAATCGGATAAGTAGGAGAAGACGCACCTAAAATATAAATAATGTGGCACTCGTTATGACCTTTAATCTGATGGTTCATCGCCCACCCGTTATAGGGTGACCAATGCCAATACATCACATCTTGCCCCTGAGTGAAAAAATTCCACTCTGCTTGGCGCCACAGATTATTAATCATTCCCCGGATACGGTTTTCCGTCGGATTATCCTTTATAAAATACTGATGGGCAGCCAACAAACCTTCGAACATGAAAGCGGATTCTACAATATCGGCTCCATCATCCTTACGGCTGAAAGGAATGGTCTTACCGGTTTTACCGTTCATCCAATGTGCCCACATGCCGTGATAACTGTCGGTATTCTTGTCGCTCAAGAAACGAACAATCTTCAGTATACGTTCAGCACCTTGTTCACGGGTGATAAACCCGCGTTCTATGCCGACAATGATAGCCATCACTCCGAATCCCGACCCACCAATGGTAGCTGTCTCGGCACCACCGTTACTCCGTTCATGCGCCAATCCGGATTCAGGATGGGCAAAATCCCAAAAGTAACGGAAAGTTTGCTTCTGAACGAGGGTCATAAGTTCGTCGTCAGAAAGCCGCTTCTGCTTTTTCTGTCCCGAAATCAAATTAAAAGGGTATAGCAAAAGTATCAAATATATTAATATTCTCATCATAATCATTCTTTTAGTTTAAGCACGGACTCTGAAAGCCAAGCTTCTTCAGTCCTTGTTGGATTTCCGGTATAGACATAAATAAATTCCAAAGGAGACCTGTTCTATAATTCTCTATCATACAGATTATCGGCCCTTGGTCAATGGCTATGTACTGAGTATCGTACCAATCTGCCGTCAAATTAAAGGCATCTATAAAACCATAATCTTTCCAAAGTTTGTCTCCCATCTTATAATAGAAGAAATGCAGCGCTTCCATTGACTCCTCCGGAGTATAAGGAAATGCAGACAAAGCAGCTGTTGGAGCAATGACCCCTTTATCATTAGTAGGTGAATGAGCTGAATATCCCGTATCGCCGTCACTTGCCGTCACCCCCCAACAAGAAGCGCTATAACCCGTATATCCTTTAGGATTTTCCTTACAATAATTGTAATTAATCAACGTATGATTGCGATTTTGCATCCAGTAATCGGCATATTGGTCTTCCAGTCCTTGTGGGTTAATGCCTAGAAAAGAATATTGAGATAAGAACAGCGGTCCCCCTTTATCCGAACCTAAAGGAAGAGTGATGCCATAATAAGATTTTCCATTCCTGATTCCTCCATTTTTAGCCCAGCCCGCTTCATATACAACTTTATCGATAGCATGTGTTGGAGACGAAGCAGCAAGTATATAAGTAATCAGACACTCATTCCATCCTCTTATTGCCAGGTTCTTCTCAAAACCGTAATCGGGACTCCAATGCCAATATAGTACATCTTCACCATTTTTCCGGAACCAGGTCCAGTCAATAGCTTCCCAAAGACGGGTTATGTCGGCACGCAACCTGCTTTCTACTTCCGTATTTTCCTTGAAATAGGCTCGAGCGGCAAGCAAACCTTGAAATAACAAGGATGTCTCAACCAAATCGGCACCGTTGTCTTTCTCACTGAAAGGTTTGGTTGCTCCCGTTGCGCCATTTATCCAATGTGCATAAGCACCATGATAAGCCGTACATTCCTTATCAAGAAAAGTAACTATCTTCTGCACTCGTTCAACAGCTTGCTGACGGGTAATAAAGCCCCGTTCAGCAGCTACCAGCATGGCCATCACGCCAAAGCCGGTACCACCGGTAGTAACGACATCGCCCGAAGTAGTACGTTCGCGCGCCATTCCGGAATATTCATGCCCAAAGTCCCAGAAGTACTTAAAGGTCTGCTTCTGTACCAATGTCAACAAGTCCTCATCAGGGATACGCTCAAACTTGTCTGTATCATCCATTCCAGTCTTAATCATACAAACCTTGCCATTGGAAAGCAGTGTCCCGGAAGTGGATTTCACCCCCGGATTGACAATCAATTTATACGATGACAAGACTTTAAAGCCTCCCTTAGGAGTCACCGATACTTTTTTCTCTTGCAGGAACTCATAATCGCAGCTTACAGGAAGCTCCTCATGTTTCAAAGCAATATTGTTACGGGCTGAAGCCTCATCTACAGCATCCGAGAACTCCAAAACAATGGCTACATTGGGAGCAACATTCTCAAATGTCTGTTGGTTTTGTTGGTCACCCACAATGATATTCTTCAACTCGAAAGGCTGATTCACTTCAGGTTGATTATCACCACTGCACGCAACCAACAAAAGACATACTATGAAATATAATACTTTCATCCTATCATCAGATTAAAGTGTAGCTTCATTCTTTTCCAGAGTAAATACTCTGAATTTCGGTTGCCGTCAACACCTTGTCATATAAGCGGAACTGATCAAGCTGACCGGGAAAGTTCTTTGCCCAGGTTTGTGCTCCTGCACCCGAAGTAAGACTCGGAGTAGTGCTGAACTGAAATGCACCAACAGCCAAAGAAGCGCCTACATTATTAAACTTCAATTTCCCACAATCTGGCAATTCTTTGGTAAAGACACCCTCACCATTACGATAAACAGTAATGGTAGAAGTATTGCCATCATACACAAAAGCCAGATGCACCCATTCGCTACCAAAAATATCATCTATTTTTGCCTCAACCCATCTTTCATCATTCTCTTTTGCTGTCTGATTGAAGATATGAACCTTGAAAAATGCCTGAGTCTCGCTATTATTATTCTCCAAGAAGATGTCGAAGTTGCCCCAGAATTTAATAGAGTTAGGGATAGAGAACAAACCTTGCGCAGAAGTATTCTTAGTGGTTCTCATCCAGAAAGCTACAGTCAAATCACCGATAGTGGGCATGTTATTTTCCAATATAGAAGGAGTCTTGGCCAAAATGTAAGCATTCTCAGCACCTTGATAGGCCATGCCAGCGATTCCGTCTTCCGCAAACTTGGCATTACCGTTATCTGCTACCAAAAATCCCCATTCACCTTTATCCCGAATGTCCTCTTCATCAAAAGGAAGATACATCTTCAAAGGGGTAGTAGGTACTTCACCTGTACTCTCAGGGTAGTCGAAAGCAGGATGATCCATATCCTGAAAACAAGACTGCATACACAATGCAAACAGGCAAGAAGCCACAGATACTATATATTTTTTCATAAGTAGTTAGTACATTTATAGATTAATAATTGGGATTTTGAACCAATACACCATTCGACTTGTCAATTTCGTCTTGCGGAATGGGCAACAAAGCATGTCTGTCTTGATAACCGGTCTTGCCTGCCGCATGAAGTACCTCTTTAGCAATACCCCAACGAACCAAGTCGTAGAAACGGTCGAACTCCATACCTAACTCAACACGTCTTTCATGACGAATGGCCTCACGCAGTTCATTCTGGTTGTTGGTCGTCACTTCCGGTAGAATTCCGATATTATTGCCACGAGCACGAGCGCGCACCATCTCCAAATAGTTACGGGCAGAAGATAAATCACCCAATTCACAAGCAGCTTCGGAAGCCATTAATACCACATCAGCATAACGTATCAGACGAATATTTACCCAATATCCTCCCTTTGTGAATTTCAAACGCATCGCCGGGTCCGTATATGCCTTCTTGTTAAAGTATTTAGCTATAACATCAGCATTCGAAATAGGTTTCTCACCATAAGGCTTGTTAGCAGGTATGGACTCTGGATCGTCCTTGCCGTTGCGTATAAAATAAAGCAAAGTTTCGTCTTTTCTCGGATCTCCCTCTTCAAAAGCATCTGCCAATTCTTGAGTAGCGGTGTGTTGCCCCCAACCGAGATTCCACTCGCCTGCGCCACGTACACCCTGAACGGAAGCAAACTGGCTTCCTATGTCATTAGAACCTGGTTGTGATTCTGTTGCCGTACATTGCAATTCAAAAACAGATTCACTACAGTTTTCACCTTTTTCTCGGAATATGTCTTCATAAGGTGTTTTCAGATTATATAAACCGGAGTTAATCACTTCTTCAGCGGCAGCCTTCATATTCCCCCAGTCATTACGCATCATGTATGTGCGTGCATGAAGAGAACGAGCAGCTCCCCAAGTGAGACGACCTACATAAAGTTGCTCCCACGTTCTGGGCAGACTGTTTTCGGCTTCCGTAAGGTCAGAATCTATTAATTCATATATCTTTGCCACAGAAGACTTTGGAACATTTGCCTCAGCTGCATCATAAACTTTAAAGTCAATCAAAGGCACTTCACCAAAAGCGCGTACAAGGTTGAAATAACAGAAAGCACGTACAAACAAAGCTTCCCCCTTATTGACGAGGTCACCTTCTGTCAATGACGGATTTTGGCTCATCTCATCAAGCAAATCATTTACCTTATGTATCAATGAATAGTTATCATTCCAATAACTCTTAATCATCCCATTACTTGCCAAATATTCAAAGTCATCGAACATCTTGCCGGTAGCAGCTCCATCGGACAATGTACTTCCTTTCTCTGCGTCCTCAGAACGCATACCGTGGATTGCCAATGCAGTATTGCCGCTTGTCAAATGAAAACCGCGCAACTTGGCATACATATTAAAAACCTGTGTTTCATAAGTACCACCAGTCAAATCATCCTCTGTCTGTTGTCCAAGCGGTTTTCTATCAAACATATCCTCACACGAAGTTAGTGCAAAGCTTACTGCTAAAAATGCTATATAATAAAATATCTTCTTCATAGTCTGTCTCTATATAATTTTAGAAAGTCAAATTAAAACCAATCGTATAAACTGTAGGCATAGGATAGCCTCCACCATCAATACCAAACGAAATAGCACTTCCGCCCACTTCCGGAGTATATCCTCCATTACGGCTCCAGGTCTTGGGATTCTGCACATTGGTATAAAGACGCAGTGACTGTACCTTGATACGATTCAACAGTCGTTTGTCAAAGTTATACCCCAATTCGATATTACGGATTCTGAAGAAACTGCCATCTTCGATGAAATACGTGGAAGCCTCCTGATTTATTTTGTGTGAAGGGTCGAGCAAGGGCTCCCAATTGGAAGTGCCCTCTCCATGCCAACGATTCAATTGCTCTGTGCGATAATTCAGTTGTGCATAGCTACTGCTTCCCCAATTACGGTAAATTTCATTTCCATAAACACCCATCATGTCAACAGTCAGGTCCAGATTCTTCCATCCCAAATTAACATTAAAACCGTAAGTAAAATCAGGAGTTGGATTACCTATCATTGTACGGTCATTATCAGTAATTTTGCCATTACCGTCAACATCAGCAAATTTCAAGTCACCCGGTGTTACCGAGCCAACCGAGTTAATCGGAGAGAAACGGATGTCGTCTTCGTTCTGATATACACCCTCAACCTTGTAACCATAGAAATAGCCAATCGGATAACCTTCGGAAACACGTGAGGGACCACTGATAATATTATAGTCTTTGTTTACCAGTGAAAGCACCTTGTTATCAATAGTGCTCAAATTAGCACCTAATCCATATCTCCAATCTTCCCCAATCTTGTCGTTCCAAGAAGCACTAAGTTCAAAACCGCGATTGCGAATCTCACCCACATTCTGTAATCCGGGAACAGTACCTGCAATACCCGGAATGGAAGTCAACATATCTTTTGTTGTTTTGTTATAATAAACCGGAGAAAGCTGCAAACGATCATTGAACATATGCATGTCAAAACCTACTTCCCATGAATAATTACGTTCCCATCCCAAAGTAGGTGAAATCAGTTTGTTGGGGCCTTTACCCGCAATGATATTGTCACCGAACACAGCTGAACCCGAACTAACAATGGTGGCATATGCCGGATAACTGGAACCAGTATTCTGGCTACCCAACACACCCCAAGAGCCTTTCAACTTCAAGAAGTTAATTACATTCTGGTTCTGCATAAACTTCTCTTCGGTCATTACCCAACCGGCACCGAAAGAGTAAAAGTTGTCCCAAGTATTACCTGTCTTATAGAAAACAGATGAACCGTCCCTACGGAAAGAAGCATTAAGTAAATAACGATTCTTGTAGTTATACAATGCTCTGAACAAATAAGACATGGTAAATCTGTCACTCTGAGAACCGCCATTAGTTGCCGTAGATACATCGTCGATGGTAGAGAGCCACCATCTGTCCGGGTCGTCGCCCACCAAAATGCCGTAGCCCGCAAGCTGGCTGCGTCCACCACTCAAACTGGAAGACTCATTGTAATTGGTTGTAAGACCGGCAGTCAATGTCAATCCATGATTGCCAAACTGTCCGAGATAAGTCAACACATAGTCAGACTGTGCAGCAAGAGAGGTAGACTTGCTTTGGTTCACACTTTCTCTTTCAGTCAACCGTTCTTTCCCCCCCTCCACATCGGGATTATAAACATAAATCAGCGGAGAATATGAACGTCCCTGACTGGAAGCATAGTCCATAGAGAAAGTTGCTTTGAACGTAAGGTTCTTCAGAATATCTATCTCTCCGAACACATTACCTGCCACGCGATAGTTTTCAGACTTGTTGTGAGCACCGCGCAGCTCTGTTTCAATAAGAGGATTCCACACTTGTGCACGCTGGAAGTCGGGCAGCGTATGTATCAGTCCCGATTCAAGGTCATGAGTAGGAGCAATAGGAGCAGCCTTCAAAGCACCATCCACACCCTTTGCATCAGGATACTTGGCACGAACTCCATTAAGCTGGAAACCAAAACGCAGGAAATCGGTTACGCTATATTCACTGTTCAAGTTTACGGTAAACTTATTGAGCTTTTCCGTTTTAATGGAACCTTCTTCCATGACGTAACCCAAACCCAAATAAAACTTACTCTTATCCGTTGCACCCGTAATGCTCACATTGTTATTGGTCAGAAAACCTGTCTGGAATATCTCATTCTGCCAATCAGTATTACCAGTCCATTGAGTATAATCATAAGGGTCGCTTCCTTGAGATATCAACTGCTCGTTGTACAGCATCTTAAACTCTTCGGCATTCGTCACACCTACACGGTCATAAATAACCTTCCAACCCACTGAAGAGTTGATGTTGACCATCGTCTTCCCTATTTTTGCCCTTTTAGTAGTAATGATGATTACACCATTGGCACCACGCACACCGAAAATAGCCAAAGAAGAAGGGTCTTTCAAGATTTCCATAGATTCAATATCCGCAGTGTTCAGATAATTGATATTGTCCGTGAACAGTCCATCTACCACATAAAGGGGTTTGAAACCGTTAATGGAGTTCGTACCGCGAACACGGATTTCAGGGTCTTGTCCTGCACGACCCGTATTCACCACCTGTACACCGGCAACCTTACCCTGTATGGATGCCAGTGGATTGGTAGAAGGCTTAGAGGCAATCTCGTCCGCTTTCACAGTAACGATAGAACCGGTCAAGTCGCGTTTCTTGGCACTACCATAACCAACTACAACCACCTCATCAATGAGCTGGCTGTCCTCTTCCATCTTCACATTGATAGTTGAACGCCCATTTACGGCAATCTCCTGCTCACGCATACCTATATAACTAAAAATCAAGGTAGCATTAGATGCCACATCAACAATCTGATATTTACCATTTATATCAGTAATACTACCTTTACTCTCCTGCCCTTTTACACGAACAGAAGCACCGATAACAGTTTCGCCTGTCTTGTCCGTAACGACACCCGAAATCGTAATTTTGTTCTGTGCCATCGAAGTAATGGCAAACAATAACATCACACATGTAATTAGTAGATTTTTCTTCATTTTGTATTGATTTAAAATTCTTTTGCAAACATACCGGAGAAGTTGATATATGTCAAAAAACAAGCTACCACAAGAGTACCACAGTTCACCGGAGGGGTACATCATTACTACTACTGTATAACATAAACGACAGATTATAAGGAATATAAAAGTACAATAAATATTTAGGTACTATTCATATATATAGAGCAAGAAGATAGAAAAGCAAAGGGGGCTTTTATCCTATTCTGAAGTTTTTTATCCCATATTCAAGAACGTCATACCTTTCACTGCCTCAAAGCCGACCATAAGATTTCCATAACCGATTGCCATTATACGATAGATTATATACCAAGCAAATACTGCAAAACGTTTGCAGTGAAGATGTAGACAATATGCAGCAACAATGCCATCTCAACGCAGTGGCTCGAATGCTGCATATTGCCGTCTTGAGAATCAGTTAGAGTAACTTGAACGCTGCTTTCTTTACGTCCTGGCTATTTCTGCCAATCATCACCTCAAAGTCACCGGACTCGCATACAAAATCAAGATTGTAGTTGTAGAACTTCAGCAATTCGGGAGTAATCTTGAAAGATACTTTTTTAGATTCACCGGCTTTCAGGAAAATCTTCTCAAAGCCTTTCAACTCTTTCACCGGACGGGTTACACTTCCCACAAGGTCACGAATATAAAGTTGAACCACTTCTGCACCGTCTCTCTTGCCGGTATTGGTCACAGTCACGGTAGCAGTCAGTTCGCCCTTATCCGTCATGCTAGTCTTGTCCAAAGACACGTCGCTATAAGAGAATGTGGTATAGCTCAAGCCGAAACCAAAAGGATAAAGCGGTTCATTGTCTATGTCTATATAGTTGCTGCGGAATTTCTGGAACCATGCACCGTCGGCAAGAGGGCGGCCCGTGTTCTTGTGGTTGTAGAACAAAGGAATCTGTCCCACGCTCTTCGGGAAAGTCGTAGTCAGCTTCCCACTCGGATTCACATCACCAAACAGTACATCACCGATGGCAAAACCTGCCTCACTGCCCGCAAACCATACATTCAGAATGGCCGGCACGTTTGCCTGCTCCCAGTTCAGTACCAGCGGACGACCGGTAAACAGTACCAGTACCACTGGTTTTCCTGTTTTCAATAATTCTTGTAACAGCATGCGTTGGGTGTCGGTCATTTCAAGATTCGTGCGGCAACTGCTCTCTCCACTCATTTCCGAAGACTCACCGAGCGCAGCCACAATAACATCCGATTTGGCAGCCACGGCAAGAGCCTCGTCCAGCAACTCCTTGTCCGAACGATTGTCACGGTGTAAAGAACGTCCGAACATAGTGGCACGTTTCTCATATTCGGCATCACTCATCAAATTACAGCCTTTCGCAGTCAATATTTCGGCTTTATCGCCTGCTACCGCCTTCAAACCTTCAGCCAAAGAAGTTGCATTCTTCAATACAGCAGCCACACTCCAAGTACCCGGCATATTACTGCGGCTGTCTGCCAACGGACCTACCACAGCAATAGTGCCTTTTTTGGCCAGCGGAAGCACATTACCCTCGTTCTTCAACAACACCAAGCTCTCCGAAGCAATCTTACGCGCAACAGCACGATGCTCTTTGGTAAAGATTTGCTTCTTGGCACGCTTCACATCACAGTATTTATAAGGATTATCGAACAAGCCCAACTTGTACTTAGCTTCCAAAATACGGCGACAAGCCGCATTAATTGCTTCTTCTGTCACTTTTCCTTCTGTCAATGACTTCTTGAGCGTACCTACAAATGCATCGCTCACCATATCCATATCCACACCTGCATTCAGTGCCAAGGCGGCAACAGTCTGCGTATCGCCCATACCGTGGTCGGTCATCTCAGCAATTCCAGTATAGTCTGTCACCACAAAGCCGTCAAATCCCCACTGCTTACGCAGTATATCCGTCATCAACCACTTGTTTCCAGTGGCAGGAATGCCATCGACCTCATTGAAAGAGGCCATCGCACTGCCCACACCGGCATCAACCGCCGCCTGATAGGGCAACATGTATTCATTGAACATGCGCTGATGACTCATATCTACTGTATTATAGTCACGTCCTGCCTCACCGGCACCATACAAGGCAAAATGCTTTACACAAGCCATGATTTCATCATTACGGCTCATATCCTTTCCCTGATAACCACGTACCATGGCCTGCGCAATGGCTGCTCCCAGAAACGGGTCTTCACCGTTGCCCTCGGACACACGCCCCCAACGGGCATCACGGCAAATATCCACCATCGGACTGAATGTCCAGCAAATACCGTCGGCGCTGGACTCAATGGCTGCAATACGTGCCGATTCTTCAACCGCCTTCATATCCCATGTACACGACAATCCCAAAGGAATGGGAAACACCGTTTCATATCCATGAATAACATCCATACCAAATAAGAGAGGAATACCCAAACGACTTTCTTCAACCGCCTGCTTCTGTACATCGCGGATACGTTCCACGCCTTTCAGATTGAAAAGCCCGCCCACTTCACCGGCACGAATACGTTTGGCCACATTACTACTTTTAGCCTGACCGGTCGTAATCTCACCGGTAACCGGCAGATTCAACTGACCTATTTTCTCTTCCAGGGTCATCTTCTTCATTAAATCGTCGATGAAACGATTCATATCGACCGGAGATTTCTGCGCATACGCACTAGCGGCAGTAAACACCAACAAGACTAAAAATGATTGTAACTTGAAAAGTAAATGCTTCATGTCTTTCATGCTTTTAATTTATAGAAATATTATTTTGCTGCAAATAAAAGAAAAGCATGCGACAACCTCCACATCCCGCACTACAACAAAAGTACACCCATCACTAAAAAACAAAAGAGGAAGTACAATATTAGTACTTCCTCCATTAATATTTTACTGTAAAACAGTCATTTAAAATTTATAAGGAAATCAGTCAAACTTTCTTCCGGAAGCAAATTGAATTTCTTACGTAACCGGTATCTCGCAGCATCAACCCCACGTGTAGAAATGTTGAGCAACTTCGCTATCTCCTTTGTCGGCATATTCAAGCGGAGCAATGCACAAAAGCGTAAATCTCCTGAAGTCAAATCAGTATATTGAAGTTTCAGATTCCGGAAGAAATTTTCATGTATACGGTCAAAATTAGCTTGAAACATTATCCAGCTCTCTTCATCAGACACTATATTATTGTTAACCAAAGCGAGAAGCTTATCCAAATTCTTACGACTATGCTGTCCGGACAACTTTTGCTTCTGTATCTCCTCTTTCAATGAATTCAAAAACTCCTGATGAGCGATATTCATCATTACCACGCTGGACAATTCTTTGCTTTTAAAACGCAAATCGGCCTCAAGCTGTTCCTTTTCCAACTCGATAATCTTCTTCTCTTGCCGTTCAAGCTCTGCCTGATGGGCTACACGCTGCTGCTCAATCACACGATCCTTCTTTTTCTTCACAAAACGATAAACAATATATTGCAGCAAGGCCAGCAGGCACAACCCTATCAGAATGTAGCTTCCCACAGCCCAATAAGACAAATACCACGGAGACAAAATCTCAAAGGGAAACTCTACCGATGCCAAAACTCTACCAGTATCATATATCTCCGCCCGAAAAACATAACTTCCATAAGGAAGACGGGCATACTTTTTCTGCAAATTGCGTCCATCGGGTATCCACTGATCAGAATACCCTTCCAACCGGTATCTTACTTTATAAGTATAATCGTTATAAACCGGATAGCACAATGTAAAACTCACTGTATTAAACTCATGTTCGACCTTGACTCCCGACTGCACGACCAATGTTTTCCGTTTATCACTGAATTCCTCAGTAACCTGCATCTCTGAAATCCATAAAGAACGCCTAGTCTGAGATTTATATAACGAGGAACTATCTGTTTCAATACGGGCAATAGCATTATTCAAGCAAAGATAGGAATGATTATTTCTCTTGTCATAAACCACGCTTCCTCGTTCTTCCACAGCCAGACCGTCAAACAAAGAATATGGAATCCGAAGTTCGATATTGAAAGTATTTATCGCACACTTCACCAAATACACAGTCCTGTCGCCCACAAACCAATAGTAATCTCCGTTCGCATGACTCACAGTCTTGATTCCCTTCAATTCCATCAATTGTTCATTCATTGTTTCATAGGGAACAATCGAATCAGTCATATCTTCGTAAGTATAGAAATATTCCCCATTAGAAAAAACTACCCGACCATTGATTTTGAACAAAGTAAAACTCCCACCTTTCACTTCTCCCAAACTCTCATACTTCCGCACATCCTTTACCTGCTTCATATCCGAATCAATCCGAAAGCGATACAAACCATTCCTTAAATGTTTCGCCCAAATATTCCCTTGATGGTCCACTTCTATATGACGAATCATGTGACTGAACCCACGTAAGGACCGAGTAAAGCAATACTCTCCCGAAGCAGTCTCCGTATATAAATTCAGAAGCGCATAAGCTCCCTCCAACAAAAAAGATTGTTCCTTCAATTCAATTTTTTCCATACACATCCCTCCTTTTACATCAGATGCCAGCTTTGATTTCAGTCCTGATATAAGGAAAGTTCCCTTGTTGTGCCCACAGAAAATCTGTTTTCCCCATTCATCGACGAACCACGCTTGTTCTTCCAAACCCGGAACTAATTCAGTCTTTCCATCCCTAAGCCAATAAAGTCCTTGATTAGAAGCAATATAAGCTTCATTTTCCCTTACCAAAACATCATATACCATGCCTATTTTACGAAATGGAGGTTCATAATAATAGATTAAAGAATTGTTGTGTATATAGGCAATACCTTCATCCAAAGCTGTCCATATATTGTTGTCATCATCACAATACAATCTCAAAACAGTATTGTTCTGTAGTTTATTATCCGTATTGACCTTCCAAATCAGCTTTCCCTTTTTATCCAACGCATATATGCCATCGGATATTGTGCCAACAACGTAGCAACTATCTTTGGTCATCACCGCACGATTAATGGTATGCTTCTTGAATATATCATCACATTCAGTTTCCCATTTTTCTACCCTCCCATCTCGATACAGGAAACCTCCCTGATTACGGGTAAACATTAAAACCGCATCATCATAAGGGAGCCCGGCCAGGACATCACTATCTCCAAATGCTTTTCTGGGAATAAGTTCTTTCATTTCCCTACCGGCAAAGACATAAAGTCCACCGTTTATTCTTTGAGAATAAAAAGTATTTCCAACCTGGAACAAATTCAGTGGAAGGTTCTTCATTCGAATACCTTCTACCGAATTTCCATTATAAAAAAAGAGAGAACCGAATGATTGAAATACAATTTCTCCTTGAACGCAAGCAATATCCCAGATTTCGTCATTATGAAACGCAAAATCTTTCACCTTATTTTTCAATGAATGATATTCAAGAGTGTCATAAGGAGTACGGACAAAATAACCGAATTCTTCGTAAGAGCCTACATAAATTCTTCCATCTTCACTGATATATATAGCACGCACAATTCCTTTTGTCGGTAATTCATACAGCCGCCAAGCACTTCCATCAAATTCCAACAGCCCACTGTTATTACCGAAATACATCACTCCTCTTTCGTCTTGAGCAATGGCCCAATTCTGAATACCGGCATTATAATCCGACACCGAATAGTTCCTCACTATAGGAGAAAAAGGTATGGGTGAAGCTTGCAGCAAACTACTGAAAACCAAAAACAAGAGAAACGTTATTGCAATTCTCATGAGTACTGTTTATAGGTATTTACCAGCAAAGATAAAGCTTTTTGCGTTTTCGTAAAAACAAAATCGCAGATTATCCTCTTTTATAGAAAGATAACCCGCGACAACTGATAACTCACTTTATTAATTTTCAGCCGTTTTCTGTTTTCCCAAAGGAATAGAAACCCCCAAGTAAGCATTGACATTCTTCGTATTCTTGCCAAAGAACATATAGTCTGTTCCCGCAAAGAAAGGACCCAGTTTCAGTGCCAGACCGAAGGTTTTACCGGCTCCTTGAAGTACGGAATAGCTGGCAGCTACATTGAAAGCATTCGTCGGACGGATGCAGGCAGAGAAAGTCAGCTCATTCAAGGTTTTCGGTTTGGCAAAACGACCGGTATACAAGGCACCCACTACCAGCCAATCATTCAGTAAGGCATATTCAGCGCCAAGAACCATTGTAGAAGTCAATCCACGGGTACGGCTCTTCTCAGAAGCCTCCTCCGTCTTGAGCTGCAACATGTCATAGTTAAGAATCTCGCCGCTGTTCACAATATTCATGAACTCCTGCTGCGAGGCCGGGTCAAGAAGATCATAAGTCTGCTCTGCATTGGCTCGCGCTATACTGGTATTCGATTTAGACCATTTGATAAAGCCCAAATCAAGAACTGAAGCAGAAAGTGTCAATTTATCCAGTAACTTGTAAGATACTCCCAAATCAATAGCCCCACCATATCCGGCAAAACCAAAACTGCCAAAATCGATTTCATCGATATAATCGCCACTCTCATTCTCGGGAAGCTCCAACAGCTTTGACGAGTTCTCCAAAGTTGCATCCACTTGAATGGAAGCTTTACTCGTCATTCCTGAAGAGCCGACAGAAGGAGTTTCCACATGAATCTGGTTGATGTTCAGCTTTAAGTTACCAATACCCAACAGCATCTTCACCTTACCGCCTACAGCCAGCCGGTCTGTTATATTCCTTGCAAAGCCAAGGCCGACTTCCGCATAGGAATTTATCTCAAGCTTCTGTCCATTAATGGTTTCGTTAATACCCAAATAGTCAGAAATATTGTCACCAAACTCCCGGCTGCTCATGTTATTCATAAACTGGAACATGGTTTTCGGTATGGCGGCACCGATATCATTACGCAACCCTACATTGACTGACCAGAAGCTCTTCCCTTTATACCACCCGGCAGACAGAATGTCGGTACTCAAATTCACATTCAAGTTATTGGTAGCATCCAGTCGGTTCATAAAGTCATTGCTCATGAAATAGTCGCTGTCATCACTGTTTTCAATAATGTCCATAATATCCCTATACCCCAGGGAACTGGAGTTGACGGTAGCATTCAGCGAACCTATCACGGGAATATTCAGATAACCGCGTCCCGGCATCAAGGCCGGATTGAGCTGCATACGCTGGTTACTTCCTTCCATAAAGTAGGAAGTGCGTAGGAACTGGGCTTGTCCGGAAAGAGAGAAGCAAAGCAACAATACCACAGACAGCCATACTTTCAGAGAATTCAATTGTTTCATAACCTTGTCAATGTTTTCATTTTCACCTGCAAAAATATAAAACAAGTTAATACCTTACAAACAACTTAACCGGATAGTCGTTCATAAAAGGCTTATACAGAGACTATCCGGTATAAATTAAGGAGCAAATAAAAGAATCCTCTTAAGAGTGTCCTTATACTATTTCATCATAAACATGTTCATTTGCTCTCGTAGCGGTACTCAGAAAAACCGGGGCTGTCTCCTTTCTTTGTTGCAGAGACATTGACGTCACTGCCGGAGCACTCAACATTTCCTTGTATTTTTCCGGAGCAGTCCGTATCTTTACAGCCTCTTTCAAATCATCATCATCTTTCAACTGCTGGATAATGCTTCCACGCTGGAAATAATAACGTTTGATGATTTCTACCGCAATCATGCTCTTGATGTCCTTGGAGAAATGGTCAAGGTCACGGTCCAGATTATGCGACAATTTTTTCTCCAGCGCTTCAAACTCTTTCGAAGCATCAGTCAGATAGCCCTCAAATTCGGCCATCTCCTTCAGGTTCTTCAGCATCTTCTCTGTCTGCTGGTCGTATTTGAAGTCCGCCTTTTTCACCATCGCCTTGAAGTCCGCATAATCGGCATCTGTAATTTCAAACTTCTCTGCTGAAGGGATGGTAGGATGTTTCAGGCAATAGTCCGTGGCATAATTGAAAATAAGATTGTCATTGACAAGATAGAACAGAATGTTGGGCAGCTTCTCCTGCTTCACCGCAATGTCCGGAGTCACGCCTCCACCATCCCGCACTTCACGTCCGGCAGCCGTATGGAACACGGTAGTAAGGCTGTCGGAATACGTCCCACACTGCCGTCCTCATTCCGGTGCTTGTAGTCGATAGCCTGCACACAACGGCCGCTGGGAATATAATATTTGGAAGTCGTCAGCTTCATGGTACCACCGTATGGTAACGGACGGGTGGTCTGCACCAATCCCTTACCGAAAGTACGGTTACCGATAATGACCGCACGGTCAAGGTCCTGCAAAGAGCCCGCAAGGATTTCTGACGAAGAAGCCGTTCCGCCATTGACCAGAACAGCCAAAGGAATTTCCAGATCCAACGGTTCACGCAATGTCTTGTAGGTATTGCTGGCTTGCTTAATCTTACCCTTTGTCGTCACAAGTGTTTTTCCGCGAGGCAGAAAGAAGTTGGCTATCTCTATAGACTCATCCAGCAAGCCCCCCCCATTGTTCCGCAAGTCAATCACCAACGAAGTCATCCCCCGCTTCTTCAAGTCCAGAAAAGCCTGCTTGAACTCCTTGGAAGGATTCCCCGAGAAGGTGCTGAGATTGATATAACCTATATTATTATCCAGCACCGTATAATAAGGTATGAACGGCAATTGGATGGAACGGCGCACAATGTCGAAATCCAACGGTTTCTCTGTACCGGGACGTTGCACTTTCAGCTTGAAGCTGGTACCCACTTGTCCGCGAAGCATCTCGCTGACTTCCTGGTTGTTCTTTCCGGCAAGGTCTTTTCCGTCAATTTCCATCAAAATATCTCCGGCTTTCAGGCCTACATCGGCAGCAGGCATATTCTCGTATGGCTCAGATATCATGGAACGTTTCAGTTTCGGATTCCAAGTAATCACAGAACCTATACCACCATAGGAATTCTTCAGCATCTGCTCCAATTCGCTTTGGTCATCTTCCGGATAATACTCCGTGTAGGGATCCAGCGAGTAGAGCATGGCATCAATGCCTTCACGGATAGTCTTGTTCGGATCAATCGTATCCACGTAGAACATATCCAACTCTTTCACAATGGAATTGAATATATCCAGATTCTTTGCTATTTGGAAACTGCGGCTATCACCACTCTTAAACCCCCAAAAACAAACGGCTCCCGCTACAATCAGCAAGGTAACCATCCAGCGTATCTTTAAAATTCTTCTCATAATTATGATAATGTGCTAATATGCCAATGTGCCAATGTGCTAATAACCTGCAGCGTAATAGCGAAACAAATATTGCGTAGCCAATTAGCACATTGGCACATCAGCACATTAATTAATTAATAAAATTTCTTCCTTGATTTTTTCCCATTGTGCTGCCTGAAGCTCCGTACCCACCACTTGTATCACATCTTTGGAGAGAAGGGAGCCTATCTTGCCACATTTCTCCAGCGAGTAGCCACACGTCAGTCCATACAAGAAACCTGCCGCAAAATAGTCGCCAGCTCCTGTAGTGTCCACCACTTTCTCTACCGGAGCCGCTTGTACCTGCACCATCTCTGTACCTTTGCGAATCAGAGAACCACGGGCACCCACCTTTACAATGGCTATGCTACACATTTTGGCAATGATGTCCAATGCTTCCTCCGGTTCCTTACCCGTAAAGGCTTTTGCCTCTTCCTCATTGGCAAAAACAATATCCACATATTTGTTGACCAACAGAGAGAAAAATTCAAGGTCTCCTTCTATTGTAGCTCGCCATGTCCAAACATACTTGTAAGCCGGCCTCTTTAGCCAGCGCAATGGCAAGGAGAATCATATCATGGTCTTGCACCAGATACCCCTCTATAAATAGGTAAGCATATCCTTTGAACATATCCAGCGAAAGATCTTCCGCCTTCAATGTAGAAGCCGCCCCCAAATAAGTGCCGAAAGTACGCTCCCCATCAGGAGAAATGAAAGTAGAGGCTACACCGGACGGAAGGGTAGTGGAAAGCAATAAATTCGCCTCTGTCCCATGCTCCAGCAGGCTATCCGGAAAAAGTTACCGTAAAAGTCATTGCTTACTTTTCCGATGAATCCCGTACCCGCACCAAGGCATGCCATTGCCCGAATTGCGTTTCCGGCAGAACCTCCGTTAGCCAAGTGCGTCTTCATCCGGCTGAAATACTCACTAATTTTCAAGAACTTATCTTCATCAATCAGCGTCATGCTTCCTTTCGGAAGCTGCATCTCCGTCAAAATATTATCATCTTCAATGATTGCCAGCGCATCGACCAAAGCATTGCCCAACCCAATTATTTTATCCATCTTCGATATTTTTTTTGCAAAGATATTGCATATTTCAAAATATCCTATTACTTTTGCAGCGCATTTGAGAAAAAACAACATTCTTCCTTAGCTCAGTCGGTTAGAGCATCTGACTGTTAATCAGAGGGTCCTTGGTTCAAGTCCAAGAGGAAGAGCGAAAAAACTTGAATGCATATTCTTCCTTAGCTCAGTCGGTTAGAGCATCTGACTGTTAATCAGAGGGTCCTTGGTTCAAGTCCAAGAGGAAGAGCGAAAAGGTTCGTCAATTAGGCGAACCTTTTTTGTTTTCCCACATTATCCCACACAAAAGACAAACATTTCTATTTCATATTCAAAGATTTAACATACATTTGCCAAATGTAAAGTAAGGAGTTTCATAAAAGCACCTGTCTTTATTTATTAGAAAAACATATTTTAATCCAAACACCAAACTACAATGAAAACTCTTTTATTCTTTTTAGTCATAGGATTCAGCCTATGTACCGCTGGTAAAGCACAAACCTCTCTTGTTTCTACGCGAGAAAAATTCCGCCACCATGAAATATCCGTCAGTTACGGCTTCCTCCCCATTACCGACGCCAATAGTATAGCCGAAGAGTTTATTGCTCCGACAGCAAGTTTTGGAATCTATACACGCGAGAAGACCAGCTATTACGGCGCTCTGAATATCAGTTATATTTATAGAATCAACCGTAAAATCAGCCTAGGCGTAACCGGAGGAATAACCGGTAATAGAGGGACGGCCAGTAGCCTTTATGAAGTTTTGGATGAGAATAAGAACGATGACCGGCGCTATCTGTATATCCTCCCCACCTTCCGGTGGCATTGGTTCACCCGCCCCCAATTCTCCCTATATTCCTCTGCAGGGCTCGGCGCCTATTTCCTCCGGAACAGCTTTGGAGGAGACACTTATCACAAAAAGGAATTTGCCTATCAGTTCAGTTTTCTGGGTATCGAATATGGAAATCAGTTTGCCTTCTTCACCGAATTCGGCGTAGGATATACGGGAACAATCGTGGCAGGCGGACGTTTCCGCTTCTGATTCACGAACCCGCCACTGCCAGCGTCAGGATACTAACATGTACGCCTCCCACATCTTTAAGCGCATCGGCACATGCAGTTGTAGTGGCTCCGGTGGTCAGTACATCATCCACAATAAGGATATGTTTCCCCACAAAGCGTTCCGGATAGCGGAGAAGGAAAATACCGTCTACATTTTCCCAACGCTCGTAAGCAGACTTTCGGGTCTGCGTTTCCGTATGTCTTCTGCGCAGCACGGAGGACACATCAATAGGAATACCCGTTACGGCAGAAACGCCGCGCGCTATACATTCACTCTGATTGTATCCGCGCAACTTTTGTTTGCGGGGATGTAGAGGAACGGGGATAATTACGTCTATACCACGGAAAAAACCGGTAGCCGCCAGCTCCGCTGCCATAAAACGCCCCATTATTTCTCCCAAATCTTTCCGGCCTCCATACTTCAGTTGATGCAGGATGTGGCGGAAATCACTTCCTTTGTGATAATAAAAGAAGGAAGTGCCGCGTTCCAGAGGTATCTTCCCCCAAAACATACGCTCCACGGAGTTGTCTTCGCGAAGATGATAGTTTGTCCGTGGCATATTCATATTACACCTGATGCAAATGCCCTCTTCTCCCTCTTGCAAAGAGCTCCCGCATACAGCACACTGACGCGGGAAGAAGAGATGGACAAAGGACAAGAACCAGGCTTTAAATGTGTTTTCCATAAAAAAGTGTAATAAGGCAATAAGAACCGTATCAGAATGGCAGCGCCTCCCGTACCAACCGCAAAAACAACGGATGCAGCGGCCCGTTGGTGGCTATGATATGATGCCCTTCTATAAAGTTCTCGTTTCCCAAAAAGTCTGTTACCTTACCGCCGGCTTCCAACACCATGAGTGCAGCCGCAGAAATCCCACTTACCGATAAAAGCTTCCAGCCAAGCGTCAAAACGTCCGGCAGCCACATAGCAGAGGGCAAGCGCCGCCGAACCATTCATGCGAATGCCTGCAACCTTACCGTAAAGTTCGTGTATCAAATGTTCGCCCGTACGGGCATACTGCTCGAAATTGTAGGGTAACTCTGTCACCACAAAAGCGTCTTTCGGTTCACTGACAAGCGAAACACGCAACCGTTCTCCGTTCACATAGGCTCCTCCTCCTTTCCAAGCATAAAAACACTCGTCTCGGCAGGGTTCATAAACCACACCCAGCAAAAGCGACTGCTTGTCACGCAAGGCAATACTTACACAATAGGGAGCATTGTCGTGAATATAGTTCGTTGTCCCATCCAAAGGATCCACTACCCAGCAATACGTTTCGTCACTATAGGCAGCAGACCCTTCTTCGGCAATGAATCCGGCTTCGGGAAGCAATTTCCTAAGGGCAGATACAACCTTTTTCTCGGAAGCCTTGTCCACATAAGATACATAATCGTGCGCATGTTTTTCCTGCACCACCTCCCGACGGAAACTTTTCCGCTCTTCCTTCAAAAAATGCCCGGCTTCACGGGCTACACAGCAGACAGCCTCTGTCAACGCCTTCAAATTTTCCATATTCTTATATTATTTACCATTCGCATCTTCCTGATAAATGAGCCTCCCCCGTTGGCTGACCGTCCACTCACCGTCTTCCAGACGTACGTTTTTCGTATCATCATCTTCCACATTCCAGGCATATCCACCGGCAGGCAGACCTCGACGGTCCAGAATTTCGTTCGAAACACCTTCCTCCGAGAAAAACAACTCCACTTGCGTAGAGTCCGGACTGAACACCAAGAACAAAGTCTTCCCGGCATCATCCACTGCATTCATGCGGACACCTTTCTCCCACAAACGGATGCAATCTTTCTGCACCTCGCTCCACGTATATCCGGCAGAAGCAATACAACCATGTTCGTCTTTATCACTACCAACCACGGCCTCTTTTTCCTTTCTCTCCGAAGTTTCCGCTTCCTTTTTACCGCCGTTTCCACAACCGGTCAACAAAGCTCCGGCACATATCAGGCACATAGATACAACCTTCATATTCATACGCTTGTTTTTATTAGTTTTCAATTGACAAAGTTAAAAACAAATCGGCAGTACTAAAAGTTTCTTCCCTTTTTATACGCACGGCTCTTTCGTTTAAAGGAGTTATCGGGAGTCAGAAGGAGTCATCAGCCGGCAAGTCGGCTTAGGAGTTAAAGCCGATAGTTCTGTGAATACATACACAAGAGTATCGGCTGTAACTCCTAGCGGAGCAAAGTGATAACTCCTCTAACTCTCTTGCTTGTCATGGCTTGAGATATACCACTGTTTTTCCACTACCATATTTGCGAATAATACCTTCTTCCAGAAATAGGTTCAAATCGGCCACCGCCTGATGTTTCGCCTTTCCGGTCAGCTGTTCATAATCAGTACGCGTAATGCAGCCATACTTATTCAAATGCTGCAACAGTTTTTTTCTCCGCTCCTCCAGTGTCAATTTGGAATGAGAGATATAGGGAGATGCTTTCCGTTCCAGCTCCATCGTCTGAAAGCGGTTGCGGAATTTACTGCCGATACGCAAGTTTACATTCTGAAAATGCACGGACGGAGAGCGAATATCCTTTTTATTCGCCACGGCCTTGTCGCACTTCAATGATAACGAAAAGAATCCCAATTCGCCCACTTCAACTATCCATCCGTCTGCCAGCCAGCTGTGCAACTCATCCGTTATAGCCTGCAACGTGCCATCGAGAATGGCAGGGCTGAAACCGGTAGCCTTGTGAACCAGTTCGCGGAATTTATCGGCAGGAATGGTTCCTTTGGGAAGAATACGGGCGTGAAGCAGCTTTTCTTCACCGTCCTCCGGAGAAGGATTGGGGGTCTGGTATAAATCGTAATAAGCACTCATATAATTTAGAATATCAGTTGGGCAATATTATTCATTCAATGCTGCAAGAACAAGTCCTGATGCACCGAGTTTAATTCGTTAGACAATTGTTGCTGTTTCGTTAAACGTCCATCTTACGAAAGAACAACAATTGTCTAACGGAAAGAAGACATCTGTCTAACGAATTAAAAACAACGCCCAAAGGTATTAATAAAAAGGGAAGTAGGGATTAAAAAAGGGGGAAAATCGCTCTAATAATAGGTTCATTGGCATAATAAAAGATTTTATTCAGTTTGTTTTTAAACAGACTCTTAAATGAGCAAAGTTGAGAATAAAAAGTTGCCGTTCCAAACAAAGAAAGAATATTTGCCCACTTAATCCCATTTTGCAGCCACATAACCATTAAATAGAGCAAATAGCCCATTGCCATCTAAAACCGTTTTGTAGAGCTACACATATTTTGTATATTTACAGAACGTTATACTTCTACACATACAATAATACAATTAAAAAAATGAAAAAGACTTTATCCCTTTTAGTATTCTTATTAAGTTCCATAGTAATATTGGCACAGTCTGTAGAATATCAGACATTCATTTACACAAGCGATGATTTGGCTGATGAAATTCAGAATCTTTGTGAAGAAAGGAACTCCACCCGCAGCTATATGGGAGACTTATTCAATGCCAGTAAAGAATCTGTCAAAGGCATTGCATCCGGCTACGTAACATCCTTTATCGATTTGGGAGTGAATGCTATAGGCACACTGTTGACACGTAATTCGCGACTAAAAGATGAGTGGGAAGAGACAGTCAGGAGCGAAAACATTTATACCACAAAAATCAGCACTGTTTCAGAAATGAACGACTTTTATAAAGAAACCTCGTTCGATGGCGCATTAGACCCCAAAGGCATGAGATTCGACGGTATAGGCTGCCTGCGAAAAGATGGAAATGATACTGTTTTCTACATTTCCTGCCACATAGACCGGAATAAAATCAACCGTATCATAAACCATTCCAAATTCGAGTTGGCCCTCGACACACTGATAATCTGTCCCACCCGTTCCAATTTGCCCAACTCTATTCTGGATATTCCATTTTCATTTGAAGAACGAAAAAACTTCTGCCTTTCCATAACAATGAAGCTTACTTCATCCTGGATGAACGAAATAGTACAATTACAAAAAGACCAAGAACTTGGAGAATTTTCATTGGAAATACCTGTAGATTCGAGCCAGCTCGACAAAAATGGATTCTTTCGTTACGTACGGAAAGGGAAAGAGACTCCCAAATATAAAATCAGAGGAGAAAGCTTCATTGTTCCCCGTTCCTATATGGGCTTCCGTGACGAGAATGACGAATACAGAATCAGCTTCGGTACCGGAGAATACAAGTTATCCATGGAATTAAAAGAAACTTGCGATATAACAGAACAGTATCGCAAGAATTGGAAGAAAGACCGGAAGCGCAGAAAAGAAATGGAACCATCGGAAGACATATTAACCCGCAGTTGGCAAGTTGTTTCCAGCCAGCAATGGAATGAATTGACCAAGCAATGGGTTATTACGACACTGAAAGCACCGGCAGACATCATTACCAAAGATGTGATAGACAAGCTGGGGTTTGAAGCGGAAACGGAATATTAAGTTCATAGACTTTTTCTTCCTATCATGCAGAAGTGCACTCAATATAGCATACAACCCTAAATAAGCAGGTAGGCATATGAGATTATTTTTCCTTATTTTAAGTTTATCAATAGGCATCTGTGCCCATTCACAGAATAAGCAAGCGTTAAGCAAATCAGATTCTCTCTTTGCCAAGGGGGTGGAGCTTTATAATCAAGGGAATTATAAAGCTGCCATTCCTTTGTTTACCGAAAGCGATAAAATAGACAAAGCAGAACTTGACTCGACGAGTAACCGTAGAGAGTATTCGGCAATGTGGCTGGGAAGTTGCTATTATAAGTTGGGGGATGAAGAGAAGGCAAAAGAAATTGACAGTATAAGTTATTCCTTACCCCCCATAGACCGGAGAGTTACAGTAAAACCAGATTCAATAATGTCATCGGCTTCTAATTATATAAAACAGCAACAATATAAAGAAGCATTAAATAGTTTCCAACAAGCATTACAATCTCAAAGGGAACTATTAGGCGAGAAGCATTATAAGCTCTGGAATACATTTGCCCACATGGGAAACTGTTACTATTATCTAAAAGAATATGAGAAAGCTACAAGGTATTGGCATGACAGTTTCCAACTATTAGAAGAGTATTCACTGCAATATAAAATAGAAAGCAGCACTGTAATATTGGAGAATCTAATCCACGTATACTCCGAATTACAAAATTATCAGGCAAAAAAAGAATCACTTCTAAAAGTGATTCCCTTATATGAGAAAAGCCCCAAAGAAAAGGCTACTGAAGATTTAATTAGTTTATTACTAGAAATAGCAGATTGCTGCGAAAAATTAGAAGAATATAAAGAGGAGTCTTCATATCTTACAGAAGCATCTGAAAAGCTAAAAGCGTATCAAGGAGAAAATAACGAATCTTATTTTAGATTTTCATCGGTTAGACTTAACCGATTGAGGAATAAACTTTTAGCGAATTATTTGAAAAGTGGCGGTAACGAGTTAGCAACCGTGCGAATTTCAGCGTTTTGCGTTGCTATGCTGTCAAATAACTCTTTCATGTGCAAATATAGCATCTTTTTTCGAAAGTACGAACTATCGGCGGCAGTTTTATAAAATCGACTGGCGAAAAAACAAATAGAATTTTCCAAAATAGCTTGGGATAAGCCATTAACGAAATACTTTCTTTTAAGAGCACAGTGGTTTACCCAATAAAATTATATACCTTTGTAACAAGTTAAAGAAGATGTCGCATCGGATAAAAGAAGCATTGATTGAGGCGGGGATTAGTCAAACTGAATTGGCTAAACGACTTGGCAAAGGTTTTAATATGGTCAATCTATACGCCACGAACAGAGTGCAACCGCCTATACCCGTACTATACAGGATAGCGGAAATACTGAATGTGGATGTGCGTACACTTCTTGTACCTAACGAAATAAAAAAATAGACATATGGCAAATACTAATCTAAAAGAAGCTAAGGCGGCTAAGAATGATGAGTTCTATACGCAATTTCATGACATAGAGATTGAAATGAATGCCTATCTTGAATATGACCCGGACGTGTTTAGGGGAAAGACTGTATTGCTTCCTTGTGATGACCCCGAATGGAGTAACTTTACCCGATACTTTGCTGCCAAGTTCGATGAGTTAGGCTTGAAAAAACTGATTTCTACGAGTTATGCTCCGGATAGCAAAAAATACAAAACACCTTATCAGCCCTCTTTGTTTGAGCAAGAAGCGCCTCAATTCGACCCGTCCAAGGCACAGGTAAAAGGTAAGATATTCATCTTGGAACGAGACAAAAGCGGGGACGGGCGTATCAATATTGATGACCTCGAATGGAAGTATATGGATGGTGACGGGGATTTCCGAAGCAAAGAAGTTACCGAACTTCGTAATGAAGCGGATTTTATCATCACCAATCCGCCGTTCTCCCTCTTTCGTGAGTTCTTGGCTTGGATTGTGGAAGCTGGGAAGAAGTTTGCTGTAATAGGTAACATGAACGCAATCACTTATAAAGAGGTCTTTCCCTTGATAAAAGATAACAAAGTTTGGTTAGGTGCTACAGGAAATGGAAATGATATGGTTTTTGGCGTTCCTGACGGAGCTAAAGTAGATGAGAAAGACAAGGCTAAAGCTGCAAGATTGGGATATGTCGGTAATTATACCCGATTAGGCAATTCATGTTGGTTTACCAGCATAGAGCATGGTCGTCGTCATGAGCCATTGCCACTGATGAGCATGGCAGACAACCTCCGCTTTTCCAAACATAAGGAACTGAAAGGCAAAGCTGCCTATGACCGCTACGATAATTATGATGCCATTGAAGTACCTTTTACGGATGCCATTCCTTCAGATTATGATGGAGTGATGGGAGTTCCTATATCCTTTTTGATTAAGTATTGTCCGGAGCAATTTGAAATCTTAGGTCAGACACAAGGTGATTCAGGAAAAGAACTTGGTTTGCGTCCATACCCCCGTGAATTAAAGAAACTAAATCCCAGTTTACGAGATGGTCAGCTTTACTATTTAGAGAACGGAATACCTCAAAAACCATATGCACGAGTACTAATTAGAAAAATTGCGAGTGATGAAGTACTTTGAAATCTTAGGGATAACCGATAGGGGCAATCAATGGGGATTAAAAACCAAGGAATACACCATTTCCGACACACCTAACTTTGCGGATTTGAACCGTAGGGGAGCTATTGGGAGCAATGGCTCTTTTGGTTTCAACATATGCCCGATTACTCATACGCAAATTATGATCTGATATGTTTAATAAGAACTCTTGCATAAACTTGGGTATAATATTTCCCGTCAACCATATAATATGTTTCATTCTGAGGAACTTCGGAATGAAGCAAGACTGCCCCGTCATTGAGTTTCGTCACTTTCGTCTCTTTGCCATGACGGTCTACTTGAATCTGTTCTGGATAGACCTTGGAAGCACTACCATACCAAGTTTTAGTTATCCCCAAGATTTCAACTTAAAAACAAAAACAATAAATTATGACACAACATAATACCATCAAGCTTTTTGAAGCTAAAAAAGTCCGTACTATTTGGGACGACAAAGATGAAAAATGGTACTTTTCCATAGTGGATGTGGTGGCTGTCCTAACCGATAGCCCTAATCCTCGTAAGTATTGGAGTGTCTTGAAAACACGTTTAAAAAAAGAAGGGAGTGAGTTGACTACAAATTGTAGTCAACTGAAAATGAAATCGGCTGATGGAAAGATGTATTTAACCGATGTGGCAGATACTCAGCAGCTTCTCCGTTTGATTCAGTCTATTCCATCGCCCAAAGCAGAACCGTTCAAGCAATGGATGGCACAAGTGGCGACTGAACGTCTTAACCAAATGCAAGACCCCGAACTCTCTATCAATCAAGCACTGGTGGACTATAAGCGGTTGGGGTATTCGGATAATTGGATTAATCAGCGTCTCAAATCCATAGAGATTCGTAAAGACCTCACGGATGAATGGAAGCGGCACGGATTGCAAGAGGGAGTGCAGTTTGCTACGCTGACCGATATTATTTATCAGACTTGGAGTGACATGACCGCCAAGGAATATAAGCAGTTCAAAGGTCTGAAAAAAGAGAACTTACGTGACAATATGACCAATAAGGAATTGGTGCTAAATATGTTGGCGGAACTTTCCACCAAAGAAATATCTGAAAGTAAAAATCCGGAAACATTTCGGGAACACATGGATGTGGCGGAAGCCGGTGGTGAGATTGCCCGCAATGCCCGTATGGAGTTGGAAGCCAAGACGGGTAAGGCAGTCATCAGTCCGCTGAACGCCAAGACAGGCATTGCGCTCAATTCATCACCGGAAGAAGAAGACACAAAAGAATAATCCTATAAAGTGAATCAATATTATGAAGACAACATTACATACAGAATGGACTGTCGAAGACATCTGTAAAGGATTTACCTACAACGAATTGGAAGGTAAAGGTCTGTTTGGATTGGACGGGCGGCTCACTATCCAACCCGAGTATCAACGCCATTACATCTACAACGATGGGAAACGTGATGTAGCGGTGATAGAATCCCTGCTGAAAGGTTATCCCATCGGACTAATCTATTTCAACCGGACTGTGGACGGACGATTTGAAGTACTTGACGGGCAGCAACGCATCACTTCTATCGGTCGGTTCGTTACAGGAAAATTCGCCATCAAGGATGAAGCGGATAACGTGCAGTATTTCTCGGGATTGCCCGAAGAGCAGCAACAAAAGATTATGCAATCCTCTCTGCTGGTATATGAATGCGAGGGTGAAGAAAAGGAAATAAAGGAGTGGTTCAAGACCATCAATATTGTAGGCATTCCGCTCAAGGAGCAGGAATTGCTCAATGCCATCTATTCGGGCGAGTTCGTAAATGCAGCCAAGCGGGTGTTCAGTAATTCCCAAAATGCGGAAATACAGAAATGGAGTCATTATATCAAGGGAGATGTGAAACGGCAGGATTATCTGGCGGAAGCCCTCCGGTGGATTTGCGACAGTAAGGGGATGAGCATTGATGCCTATATGAGCATACACCGTCACGAGCCTTCCACGGGAGAATTGGAAAGTTATTTCCGTTCTGTGATTGACTGGGTATCGGCTACCTTTACTATGGTAGAGCGTGACATGTGCGGCTTGGAATGGGGACGGCTGTATGAAACGTACCATGCCACCCCTTATAGCACCGTCCATGTCGCGGAACGGGTAAAAGCCTTGCAAGCGGATGAAAGTGTGCGGTGTCCCCGAAATATTTACGAATATGTACTGGGTGGAGAAGAGGATAAGAAACTGCTTGACATCCGTATCTTTGAAGAATCAACCAAGCGGGCTGCTTACAAGCGTCAGACCGAAGCGGCTGAGAAACAAGGAATTTCCAATTGTCCGCTCTGTGCGTTGGGGAATAATGCCAACAAGACCCGTATTTACAAACTTTCGGAAATGGATGCCGACCATGTGACTGCATGGAGCAAGGGAGGGGCAACCAGCATGGAAAATTGCGAGATGCTTTGTAAAACCCATAATCGTTCAAAGGGAAATCGGTGAAAGTGTGTTATTTTGAGAGAGTTAAATCAATTAATTCTCTCAAAATATGAACAATAAAAAAACATTTCACGAAGTTTCCGAGATTTGGTGTGATGCAAAGCGTCCGATAGTGAAGCATTCCACCCTATGTGCTTATCAGCTTACGTTACAAACACACCTATTGCCACGATTTGGCGCTGCGGAAAATATAACAGAGAAGGATGTCCAGCAGTTTGTGATAGACAAATGTACTTCCGGATTAGCAAGAAAAACAGTCCGGGATATAGTGGCAGTGCTCAAATCTGTTATCAAATACGGGAATAAGCACGGGATTTTCCATTTTGAAGAATGGGAAATCGAATATCCTACCCAAACAGAAAACAAACTGCCGCCAACATTGTCATTAAATCATCAACGTATATTGATGCGTCACTTGCTGGAACAGCCCACTCCACAAAATATAGGTGTACTGTTGGCTCTCTGTACCGGAATGAGAATCGGTGAGGTTTGTGCTTTGAAATGGGAAGATGTGGATTTTGCACAAAAGACAGTCATCGTGAAGCATACTGTAGGCAGAATATATAACTGTGAGTTGAAATCTACAGAAAGGGTTCACTCTTCCCCAAAAACCAAGAATTCCTATCGTGAGATTCCTATATCCAAACAGCTTTTCCAAGCGTTGAAAATGGTAAGGAAACAATCTCAATCCCCATACGTGGTAGGCACTTCCACACAATCTAAAGAGCCCCGTTCTTATCGTGATTATTTTGGCAGGTTGCTAAAACGATTGGATATTCCCCACTTGGTCTTTCATGGACTTAGGCATACATTTGCGACCCGATGTATTGAAAGCCAGTGTGATTATAAAACTGTCAGTGTCATACTCGGTCACTCAAATGTGGCAACGACACTTAATCTGTACGTTCATCCTAATCTCAATCAAAAGAAACGGTGTATTGACCGTATGAGTAATTTCTTGGGAATAACATGAGTTAGTCTTGGACTCTATATATACATGGGGGACAAAAAATGTCCTCCATGTATGTGATGCGCATGATTGACTATAGCTTGAAGCCTTTATTCTTTTTCTGAATAGGCTTCAAGCCGACATTCTGTTGTAATCGTTCAAATTGTTTCTTGAACCATTCCCCGATATGCAGTCCGTCAATGGCAAGTATCAGCTTTCCATTGTTTGTACCAACTTTGGCAGTAACATCATTCGTCTTGAACTTACGCCTATGCTCATCGGAATAGAGTTCGCCGTTATATGGCAATGGCTTGCCTGTCATTAAATGGGCAGTCTGTTCATGGGTAAAGCCGACAGCAAGGCACAATTTCTCAATACGGAGCATAACACGAAACCAAGGAAACCATTCTGTGGCTTTTATCAACAAGGCGTTAAGCCTTGATACTTCCGTTTGATGTTTTGTTACCGTCTCGTTCTTTTCCAGCAAGTGCCGTTGCTGCATTTCCAGCACTTGGCGGCTGTGGTCTGCCCGTATGGTCTGTATCTCGGCTTGCAGGGCTTCGATGGTCTCCTCGTGTGTGGCTACCTTCCTATGCAGGGCGGTGTTCTCCCTCTCCAGTGTCTTGACCTTGTTGCTCCCGAAAAGAGAACCGACACTCTCGGCGATGTTGGCGGCTGCGGTCGTGGCTGCCCCTTTCAGCCGTTCGGTCTGTATCTCTTTTTTCGCCCGTTCAAGCTCTTCCCGTGCCGTTTCTTTCCGTTCCTGCAATTCCACCACTTCCGTTTTCAGTTCCTCTGTTTGTCGCTTTATGTCACGGTAATATTGCTGCGTGGAAACGTGCCTCGCTTCCGAACCGTCCACGCCCCGTTGTAAACCGTATTTTTTCATCGCAACAGCGTAGCTGTCTTGATAGGCTTTCAGTTTCAAGCGGCTCATGATGTCATCGGCGCACAGCCTCACGGTGTCGGTCGGCTTCTTGCGGTAGCATTTCTTCGCCTGCTCCTCCCTTTTCTTCCGCTTGCGTTCCCCCTTGACTATCGGCACAAGTGTGACGTGCATGTGCGGTGTTTTCTCGTCCAAGTGCAGGTGAGCCGCCACGATGTTCTCCTTCCCGAACGTGTCGGCAAAATATTTGAGGTTGTCGGCGCACCACTCGTCCAGCCGTCCCTCCCGTTCGATGCGTTCCATGTCTTCGGGTGTTGCCGACACGTTGATGCGGATTGCCCGCACTTGGTTACTTCCGATTTTGCGTGTCAGTCCCGCTTCTTCCAGCCTCCTTTGGATAGCCGCCGAACGGTCTTTCACTCCTTCGGGATATTCGATGAGTTTTCGGTTTAGATGCGTGCGTGTGGGGTCAGCGTTCTTGGGTATGATGAAACGCTCTATGTGGGCGGTCGTCCCGCTGTCGGAACCGTGCGCCTTTTCCATGTGTAAAACTACGAAACCCATATATTCTTCCTTTCTTTTTTGGCTTGTGCAACAATGATTTTTTTTGTATCTTCAGGGGCGGCAAATGCCGTCCCCGATGGGGTGTGCAGAGGGGCTTGCCCCTTGCCTTATTGGGGAATTTTCAGCGATACGTAGTATTGCGGCTCGGAAAATTCCCTAATAAGCTACGGTATTTTCTCCGTAAATACCCTGCGGCGTACCGTCCGTCTGCCTTTCTGCGGTGGCTATCCCTGCCGTCTGCTTACCCATATAACCCCACCCTTATTTTTTCCCTTTCGGTCGGTGGGTGGCGGGGCGGTCGGATACAAGGTTTTCCCGATAAATACGCTCGCAGCGAAGCGAGAGGAAGATTTATCGGGAAACGGCGCAGCCGCCTGACCTTTTAGCCGACATAAAGCCCCGTGCTTGCTTTGCCTTTGTAAACGGAAATGATTGCTCCGCTTTCCTCTGAAAAGAGGAATAGAACCTGCAATATATATCACCATAGTGATATGTTTGCATGTTGGTATGTTGATATATCATCATGCTTTCCAACGGCTGTTGGGCTTGCCGTCCGAAACAACCGACACGAATACCTTCGTTTTCTCTTTTCGCCCGTGTATAATCCTTTCCAACAACACTTTGCGGACTTTCGCCGCCCCGAACGATTCAACACGGAAAGCGAGGGCGGCTATCGTTTCGAGGTTGTAAACCTCCGCGCTGTATTTGTCCGATATGCGGATAATGCGCTTTATGTCATATACGCTCAAAACTCCGCTTTTGCAGAGTGCCTTTATCCCTGCCCGAACCGTCGGGGCGATAACCCCGAACAGTTCGCAGATTTCCCGCTCGGTCATGGCGGTTGCACCTATATCGCTCGGCAGGGAGATATTGCCCTGCCCGTCCATCGTGATAATGTTCCTTTCTTCTTTCATCGGGATTCTGTTTTTAATTAGATGGCTCGGCAGATATTCTTCTCCATATCCTCCAACTTGTGCGACAAGGTTTCCATGTCTTGGCTTATCTTCTGGGCGGTGATTTTGGCGTAAATTTGGGTGGTTTTTATGTTCGTGTGTCCCAAAAGGCGGCTCACCGTTTCGATGGGTACGCCGTGCGACAGAAGTACGGTCGTGGCGTTCGTGTGGCGTGCCACATGGTAGGTCAAACGTACCTTGAAGCCGCATTGTCTGCCTATATCTTTGAGTATCTTGTTGCAGCTTCCGTTACTCGGAACGGGGAAAACATGACCGTCCCTTGCCAGCCCCTTGTACTTTTCGATGATACGCTTGGGAACGTCCAAAAGGCGGATGTTTGATTCGGTGTTGGTCTTCTTTCTTCGGGTGATTATCCACAGGTTGCCGTCGAAGAATGTTTGCAGGCGGTCGACGGTGAGGTTCTTCACGTCCGAATACGCCAAACCCGTGAAAACAGAAAAGACGAACAAGTCCCGTACAAGCTCGTGGGTGGCGTTCTTCATCGGTGCGTCCATGAGCGTCTGTATCTCCGTTTGGGTGAGGTAGCCCCTATCCACGCTTTCGGGAGAGTTGATATATCCGGCAAAGGGATTGAACGGCAAACGCCCGTTGTTCCTTGCAATGGAAACGATGTGTTTCAACACAATCATGTAGCCCCACACGGTATTGGTGCGGCATTTCTTCTCCGTGCGCAGAAAATACTCGAAATCGTTGATGAACGTGAGGTTGAGTTCCTTTAACGGAATATCCTCACGCCTGTAGGTATGGGGCAAAAACTCCCGAATATGGTTGCAGACCGTCCGATAACGGGTAAATGTACCCTGCGCCCTGCTGTGCCCGACTTTCTTCTCAAACTCGGCGTTGTGCTGCTCGAACAGTTTCAGCAAAGTTTCCTGCTTGACGCCGATACCGAGATAGGCGTCTTTGAGTTTGGCGGCGGTAACATAACCGTCCGTCTGCATTAACTCTTGATAGCGGCGGTTTACCTCCACACGGATTTTATCTACCGCAAGGTTGATTTTCTGTGCTTCGACGCTCTTGCCCGAAGCACGGCTGTTCTTCACGTCCCACAACCGTGGGGGAACGTCCATCTTGCAACTGAACTGTTTAATCTCGCCGTCCACCGTGATACGGCACATTAAAGGCAGGTTGCCGTTCGGCTTCTCGCTGCCTTTCTTCACGTAAAATAATACCTTGAATGTACTACGCATAACTCACTCCTTTTTTTGATTACAAAATTAGTTATTAGTGAGTTACCGACAGCTATGTAAATCTACGCAAAACGCAGAAACAGAACTGTTTAGCAAGAAATCTGCACCCGTTACGGGAGTAACGAGGTGGTAACTGAACTTCTGCACCGTTTGGCTTCGAGGTGGTATTTCGTTGGCTCTGTCCCATAGAAAAACAAAGCGTAACGAACGCTCTATCAGCTAATTCGCTACGCTTTGCCCAAATTTACTTTTCGCTATGTGTTTATTTTATGTAATCACTCATTTTTTTTAAATATAGGCAATAGGTTATAGCATAAGACTTTCCATGTCGTCAAATGGCTAAATACAACGTTAAAAAAAGTCGTTCAGTCCCGTTAAAGCACCATGCCGTTTTTAAGTGTTGTAACTTCGCACCGTGGTCACAAAGAAACAGGTCTCGCTAACTGACGAGTGAACGAAACCGCAAGTAACAACCATTAAAAACAAAAAACATTATGGCATTTCGTTATGTAGTAAAAAAGAGAATGGTAGGCATTGGTACCAAAACCGAGAAGTATGTAGCTGCTTCTTATTCCGTAGCAAATATTGACTTTGATAGATTATGCGACCAGGTGACCAGTCAAGGGATGGTGCCAAGAGGTATCGTAAAAGCCGTATTGGACGGTATGATTGACGCGCTCTGCACCTATGCCAGCATCGGTGCAACCGTACGGCTGGGAGACTTCGGAAGCCTCCGACCGGGATTGAACGGCAAAAGCCAGGAGGATGCAAAGTCTGTAACGGCTGATGTCGTTTACCGCCAGAAACTGATTTTCGTGCCGGGACAACGTTTGAAGAACATGATGAAACAATCGGGCATCACACGGTTGGTAACCGGCTCTGAAATCGTGCCGGACAATGAAGAAAATCCCGGAGGAAACGAAAGCGGAGGCGGCGGCAATGATGGTGACCAAGGTGAAAATCCATTAGGATAAACTGATAGAGTTTTATCAAGGAAACAAACAATTCCACAGAGGAGGCTTCATGACAAGTCTCCTCTGTTTATTTATATGACCTGTTTCGCTATCCATGCACAAGCCTCAGCATCAGCCAACGCATGATGATGATGTTCCAACTGATAGCCACAGCAAACAGCCACTGTATGCAACTGATAGTTAGGCAATCCCTTTATAGCACGACGTGATGCCTGCAAAGTACAATAAAACTCATAATCCGGATAATCCATGCAGTAAGTACGGAAAACAGCTTTCAGGCAGCTTTCATCAAAGGCCTTGTTGTGCGCTACCAATGGCAAGCCTTCAATGCGTGGAGCTATTTCCTGCCACACAACGGGAAAGATAGGAGCATCCTGGGTATCTGCCAACGTCAGACCATGCACGCGGGTATTCCAATAAGTGTAATACTCCGGTTCGGGACGGATGAGGCTATAATAATGGTCCACAATCTCTCCATCACGTACGATAACCACTCCTACACTACAAACGCTGGTACGCTGTTCGTTGGCCGTTTCAAAATCAATGGCAGCAAAATCTTTCATCCGATATGGTTTTATAGTCGCCAAAGATACGAAAAATTCACTCTGTTCCTTTCATTCTACACCTGGTTTCCATTATCTTTGTCCCCCGGACAAAGGCTAAAATATCATGGAACATCCACTTTCGCAATTCAAATATTGTCCGAAATGCGGTTCAGCCCATTTCGAAGTTCATAACGAGAAGTCGAAGCAGTGCGCCGACTGCGGTTTCGTCTACTACTTCAACCCCTCTTCCGCCACCGTCGCCTTGATACTGAACGAGCGCGACGAGCTGCTGGTGTGCCGCCGCGCCAAAGAGCCTGCCAAAGGGACGCTAGACCTCCCCGGAGGCTTCATCGACATGACCGAGACCGGTGAGGAAGGCGTTGCCCGCGAAGTAAGAGAAGAAACCGGCATGAAGGTGGCAAAGGCCGAATATCTCTTCTCCCTACCCAATATTTACATCTATTCCGGCTTCCCCGTACACACGCTGGATATGTTTTTCCGTTGTACGGTGGAGGACACCTTGCACTTCGAGGCGATGGACGACGCGGCAGACCTCTTCTTCCTCCCCTTAAAAGATATCCGTACGGAAGAGTTCGGGCTCGGCTCCATCCGCAAAGGAGTGGGTATCTTCCTGGAAGACATGCGGAAGAACAAAAGCGAATGATTATTCGTTCCTATTATGGTATATATCCTAAAAAAGCCAAACAAGTGTAACATTTCCGGGGTAAAACCCGTATTTTTGTAAAATACCTATTCTAACAAAAGAAGATGAAACATAAAATCTCCCGAATATTGTGCACAACACTCTGTTGCGCACCTTTACTCGCCTCAGCACAAACAAGCGAGAAGAGTACTTCTCCCAAGCGACTCTACCAGGAAGGACAAACGCTGTTCCAGCAAAAGGCCTATGCTGCCGCCATCTCTCCGTTGCAAGCCTATGTACGCCAGATGAATGCAGACGGCAAGCCTCTGCCCGATACCGGCGAGCGGCAAGAAGCGGAATACATGCTGGTATGCGCCGCATACGAGCTCAGAGACCCCAAAAGCATAGACCTGCTCCGTGCCTTCCTGGACGAATATCCCGATACTCCCCATGCCAACCGCATCTACGCCCTGATTGCCTCCGCCTACTTCTTCGAAGGCAATTATGACGATGCCCTCGCCATGTTCAACTCCGTCCGCCTCGACCTGCTGGGTTCCGAGGAGCGTGACGACATGACCTACCGCCTTGCCACCTGCTATCTGAAGACGGGCAATGTAAAGGAAGCAGCCATCTGGTTCGAGACCCTGCGCAGTACCAGCCGCAAGTATACAGCGGACTGTGCTTACTACATCTCTTATATCCGATATACCCAAGGACGGTATGACGAAGCGCTCAGCGGTTTCCTGCCTTTGCAGGACAATGCCAAATACAAGGACTTGGTTCCCTATTACATCGCCGAAATCTATCTGTTGAAGAAACAGTACGACAAGGCAGAAATTGTAGCGCAAAATGCTTTGTCGGCCCACCCCGACGGTCTGAGCTACACGCACACGGCGGAGCTGAACCGCATCCTCGGTACAGCCGAATACCATTTCGGGAAATATCACGAAGCCATAAAGTCCTTCGAGCAATACCTGGAGCACAATGCCGAATCTGCCACTCATAGAAGAGATGCCCTCTACATGCTGGGTATGTCCTATTATCAATGCGGCGTGTATTCCCAAGTTCCTGCCATCCTTGGCGAAGTGACTACCGAGAACGACGCTCTCTCCCAAAATGCCTACCTGCACATGGGACTGGCTTACCTGCAACTGGCCGACAAGACCAAGGCACGTATGGCCTTCGAGCAGGCTGCCGCTTCCAATGCCGACCCGAAAATCAAGGAACAAGCCGCCTATAACTACGCCTTATGCATTCACGAGACCTCCTATTCCGCTTTCGGCGAATCGGTGACCGTCTTTGAGAAATTCCTAAACGAATTTCCAAACTCTCCTTATGCCGAGAAAGTCAGCAACTACCTGGTGGAAGTGTACATGAATACACGCAGCTACGATGCCGCACTCAAATCCATCGACCGCATCTCCCATCCCAGCAAAGCCATTCTGGAAGCCAAGCAGAAGATTCTGTTCCAACTCGGGACCCAGTCTTTTGCCAACACGCAGTTCGAGCAAGCCATCGGTTACTTCAACCAAAGCGTCACGTTGGGGCAATACAACCTCCAGACCAAGGCAGACGCCCTCTACTGGCTCGGCGAGTCTTATTACCGCCTGAACCGGATGAGAGAAGCCGCCCGCAATTTCAACGAATATCTGTCACTCACCCGGCAGAGGGATACGGAGATGTTCGCCCTTGCCTACTATAACCTGGGCTACATCGCTTTCCACCAGAAAGACTATTCGACGGCAGAGAACCGTTTCCGCAACTTTGTCCAACTGGAGAAAGGTGAAAACCCGACCGCATTGGCAGATGCCTACAACCGTATCGGTGACTGCAACCTGCACGTCCGCCGCTTCGACGAGGCCAAGCAATACTATACAAAAGCAGAAAGTCTGGGAACACCTGCCGGCGACTACTCCTACTATCAGCTGGCCCTTGTAGCCGGCCTGCAAAAAGACTATTCCGGAAAGGTTACTTTACTGGACCGCCTTGCCGTCAAATATCCCAATTCGCCTTATGCCATCAATGCCCTTTACGAAAAAGGGCGCTCCTACGTACAGAGCAACAACAGCCCCCAAGCTATCGCCGCCTTCCGCGAATTGCTCGGCAAGTATCCCGAGAGTCCCGTCAGCCGTAAAGCCGCCGCCGAAATCGGTCTGCTTTACTACCAGAACGACGACTATGACCGTGCCATAGAAGCCTACAAACATGTAGTCACCCAATATCCCGGAAGCGAGGAAGCCCGCCTTGCCATGCGCGACTTGAAGTCCATCTACGTAGATGCCAACCGCGTGGACGAGTTTGCCGCCCTTGCCGCCCAGATGCCGGGAGAAATCCGCTTCGAACCCAGTGAGCAAGACTCGCTGACTTACATCGCTGCCGAAAAAGTATATATGAAAGGCGAAGCCGTACCTGCCAAAGAGAGTTTCACCCGCTATCTGCAAAGTTATCCGGGAGGCGCTTTCAGCCTGAATGCACACTACTACCTCTGCGTCATAGGCAAAGAGCAGAAAGATGACGAGGCGGTATTGGAACATGCCGGAAAACTGCTGGAATACCCCGATAACCCATATTCTGAAGAGGCTTTGCTGATGCATGGAGAAATTCTGTTCAACCGCCAGCAATATGACCTGGCATTGGCCGACTACAAGAAATTGCAGGCCAAAGCCACCACGGCAGAGCGCCGCCAGCTTGGCGCTATCGGTGTACTGCGCTGTGGAGCACTGATGCATGATGATGCGGAAGTCATCAACGCCGCCACAGCCTTGCTTGCCGAAGCCAAGCTGTCTCCGGAGCTCCGGAACGAGGCGTTGTACTACCGTGCCAAGGCATACCTCAACCAGAAAGCCGACAAGAAGGCAATGGATGACCTTCAGCTGCTGGCCAAAGACACCCGTACCCTTTATGGAGCCGAAGCCAAATATCTGGTGGCATTACAATGGTACAATGCCGGTAATTATGCCTCTGCAGAAAAGGAAATCCTTAATTTCATCGACCAAAGCACACCGTATGCCTACTGGCTGGCACGCAGTTTCATCCTTCTGTCTGATGTATATGTAGCCATGGACAAGAAGCTCGATGCACGCCAATACCTATTGAGCCTGCAGCAGAACTACCAGGCCGATGACGATATAGCAAGCATGATTAACGAAAGACTGGAGAAATTGAAGTAAGAAATATAGCACATTATGAAAAAGATACAATATATCCTCGCAGGAACTATGCTTGTCTCCCTCTCTTTGGGAGCACAAGCCCAGACACAACCCCAAGACACCACCATGAACCGTACGGTAGTCGTGGAACAAGAATATAATCCGGACATCATGGATGCCTCCAAAGTGAACGTGCTTCCCAAGGTGGAACCTCCTACCGTCAGCAAAAAGGCGGTGGAATATGACGCCACCCCGATGCCGGCAACCCATATCCCGGCAGGTATCATGCAAGCCTATACCGGAAAAGAGACGCAGGCGAAAGCGCTGCCCGGATATGTACGCTTGGGATACGGTAACTACGGTAACCTCGATGTACGCGCCAACTACCTCTTCTCCTTATCCCCCAAGGACCGCCTCAACCTGACATTCACAATGGATGGCATGGATGGCAAACTGGACTTGCCGGATAATGGCGGGAAGTGGAATTCATTCTACTACCGTACCCATGCTGCCATGGATTATGTACATGCCTTCAGCAAAGTCGATTTGAATATTGCCGGAAAGTTCAACCAAAGCAATTTCAACTTCCTGCCCGACTTCGTCAGCAACAAGCAGAAATTCGTTTCGGGTGATGTACATTTCGGGGTAAGTTCCACGAGCGACGATATGCCTCTCCAATTCCGTGCCGAAACCAATTTGTTGGTCTACCAGCGCCAACACGACCTCATGGTGAGCAATATCAAAGAAAATATCGTGCGTACCAAAGCCGATGTCACCGGTTCCATCTCCGATGAGCAGACCATCGGCATGGCTTTTGCCATGGACAATACATTCTACAGCGACGGACGTTTCGAGAATCACACAGACGTAGACTTCAATCCATACTATCTCTTTCAGAATGACGACTGGAAAATACGTCTCGGCGCACACGTCGACCTGGCTTTCGGCTTCGGCAAGAAGTTCCGCGCCGCTCCCGACGTAGAAATACAATACATCTTCTCGGACAGCTACATCCTCTACGCACAAGGTAAGGGAGGACGGCTACAGAACGATTTCCGCCGTCTGGAAACCATTACGCCTTATGGCATTACAAACCAGCAGCTTGACAATACCTACGAACAGCTCAACGCAGCCATCGGCTTCAAGGCAAGTCCGGTCAGCGGATTGTGGTTCAACCTATTCGGCGGGTATCAAGATTTGAAAAACGACCTGATTGACACTCCGACTGTCAAGTCCGACGGGATAAGCAATGTTTTCCTCACAGAAGACACCAAGAACCTCTACGCCGGAGCCGACCTGAGCTACAACTACAAGGATGTTTTCTATCTCGCCGCCAATGCCGTCTATCGCCATTGGACAACGGACTCAGACGGTTCTGATGTCGTAGTAAGTTTCAAACCGGCCGTAGAAGGCAATCTCAATCTCAAGGTACGCCCCATCTCCCCACTGCTTGTCGGCATCGGCTATCAGCACATCTCACGCCAAGGCGTGGAGGGCAACAAGGCAGACCCCGTCAGCAATCTCTATCTAAACGGCAGCTACGAACTCTTCAAAGGAATCTCCGTGTATGCGCGCGTGAACAACTTGCTGAACAAAGATTACCAGTACTACTGGGGATACCCTTCAGAAGGTCTCAGTTTCTTAGGTGGAGTAAGCTTCCTCTTTTAATAGAGGTAGCACAAGCCGAAGCTCTAATTTGAACAAAAAAGGTCATTTTTGCTAAATTCTCCTTATATTATAAGGTGGGAAGAATCTTTTTTTCCTACTTTTGCGGGCGAATTCAGTGGCGGGAGTCACTAAAAAACAGAAATTTATGCAGAAAAACCTTGTCATAGTCGAGTCTCCGGCGAAAGCAAAAACCATCGAGAAATTCCTTGGAAAAGATTTCAAAGTCCTTTCCAGCTACGGCCATATACGTGATTTGAAAAAAAAGAATTCAGTATTGACGTAGACAAAGACTTCAAACCGCATTACGAGATACGGCGGATAAAAAGAAACTCGTAACCCAGTTGAAAGAAGAAGCCGAGCAGGCAGAAACCGTATGGCTGGCTTCCGATGAGGACCGCGAAGGGGAAGCCATCGCATGGCACTTGTACGAAGTGCTGAAACTGAAACCGGAACACACCAGACGTATCGTCTTCCATGAAATCACCAAAGGTGCCATCCTGAAAGCGATAGAAAATCCCCGTGACATTGACATCAACCTGGTCGATGCCCAGCAAGCCCGACGTATCCTGGACCGTATCGTAGGTTTTGAACTTTCACCGGTATTGTGGAAGAAAGTGAAACCTGCCCTTTCTGCAGGCCGTGTACAGTCCGTAGCCGTCCGTCTCATTGTAGAGCGCGAACGCGAGATACATGCATTCCAAACCGAAGCATCCTACCGTGTTACCGCCGTATTCCTCGTTCCGGACACTGACGGCAAAACAGTGGAAATGAAAGCCGAACTGGCGCACCGGCTCAAGACAAAGGCAGAAGCCCGGAAATTGCTGGAGAGCTGTAAAGCAGCTACGTTTACCATCAGCGACATCACTACCCGTCCGCTGAAGAAAACTCCCGCCGCCCCGTTCACCACCTCTACCTTGCAGCAGGAGGCTGCCCGCAAACTGGGATTCACCGTGGCACAGACCATGATGGTGGCGCAACGTCTGTACGAATCCGGATTGATAACCTACATGCGTACCGACTCCGTCAACCTTTCCGAACTTGCCGTCAACGCCAGCCGTGAAACCATCTCCAACCTGATGGGCGAACGTTACGTACACAACCGCCACTTCGCCACCAAGACCAAAGGAGCGCAAGAAGCCCACGAAGCTATCCGCCCCACCTATATGGAGAATGCCAAGATAGAAGGTACCCCGCAGGAAAGAAAGCTGTACGACCTCATCTGGAAACGTACCATCGCCTCGCAGATGGCAGATGCCGAAGTGGAAAAGACAACCGTAACCATTGCTATCAGCAACGAGACGGAGACTTTCACTGCAACCGGCGAAGTGGTGAAATTCGACGGTTTCCTCCGTGTCTACCGCGAATCATACGATGATGACGTAGAAACCCAGGAAGATGAGGCACGCCTACTGCCCCCTCTGAAAAAAGGACAGAAGCTCGAACATGAAGGTATCACTGCTACCGAACGTTTCACCCAACACCCTCCCCGCTACACGGAAGCAAGCCTTGTGCGCAAATTGGAGGAACTGGGTATCGGACGTCCGTCTACCTATGCTCCTACCATTTCCACCATCCAGCAACGCGAATACGTGATAAAAGGAGAAAAAGCAGGTGAAGAACGCACCTACAATGTGCTTAACCTGCAGGGTAATGAAATAACGGACAACAACCATACAGAAATCACCGGAGCTGAAAAGTCAAAACTGATGCCGACAGACACCGGTATTGTGGTCAATGACTTCCTCGATAGAGTACTTCCCGGACATCCTTGACTACAACTTCACTGCGAGCGTCGAAAAGCAATTCGACGAAATAGCCGAAGGTGACAAGCAATGGACCGCCATTCTGAAAACATTCTATAAGAAATTCCATCCTTCGGTGGAGAACACGCTTGCCGCGAAAACCGCCCACAAGGCAGGCGAACGGATTCTAGGAACAGACCCCGTCAGCGGAAAACAAGTGTCTGTAAAAATCGGACGTTTCGGCCCAGTAGCACAGATAGGTACTGCCGAAGATGAGGAAAAGCCCCGTTTCGCCCAGGTAAAAAAAAAGAAATGTCCATCGAGACCATTACGCTGGAAGAAGCGCTGGAGCTGTTCAAACTTCCCCGTACTCTCGGAGAGTACGAAGGTAAGAATGTAGTCGTAGGTGCGGGACGTTTCGGACCTTATATCCAGAACAACGGCTTGTATGCCTCATTACCCAAGACAATGGACCCGATGACCGTTACGCTGGAAGAAGAACTGGAAATCGAATGGACGCTATGGCCCTTACATCGCTTATAAAGGCAGCAACTACAAGATTCCTAAAGACATCATCCCTCAAGACCTAAGCCTTCAGGCTTGTCTGGAGATTGTGAAACTGCAAAGCGACAAGGATACGGGCAAGTCTAAGCGGACTGCAAAGGCAACCAAGGCCACAGCCAAGTCAACAACGAAAACCAGTAAGGCGACGAAAGCAGCGACAACCAAGGCCACTTCAACAGCCAAGAAAAAGTAAAATGAAAGTACATGATACAAAATCCTCCTTTGCCGGACAAAATATCCGGCAAAGGAGGATTTTCTTTTTTCTTTCATCTTTCCCTTCCAATTTAAGGTTGCTTTTTACCGTTATTCTCATAAAAGAGCTCCAAGACGGTCGAAACAAGTGAAAGTTTTCTTTCTATATCAAATAAATATATATATTTGTGCTAAAGGCAATTACAGCAAGCAAACAAACAAAAAATGAAAGGTATGAATAAAATTTTCTTTACCAAAAGAACTTCCATTCTGTTACTGGCAATATCTCTATTCAGCAGTTGTATGGAAAAAGACGTGTATCAAGGAGATAAGAATACACCGTTGAATCCCACAGAGATATTCGATTTCAGTCTGACGAAAGAAGTAAAACTGAACGTCGACTATGGTTTCACCAACGACTATTACATTATTTTCGAGCTCTACAATCAGAATCCCATGAAGGAAGAGAACAACTCTTGGATAAAAGATGAGAAGCTCTCCCCATCTATGCAGCCTCCACAGACAGAAAAAAAGGGCAGTACTCGGGGGAAAATCACCATCCCCTCCGACATTACGGAAATATGGATTTACAGTGACTATCCCGGTGCCGTTTCTCCGGTCAAGTTAGCAGTGTCCAATGAAGAAATCAATTTTGACCAGGCGGAATATATAGCATCCTTGCAAACCAACACAAGGGCAACAACAGCAGGCGGCTACAGCTATCCCCGACGATTGGAAACTCATTCCGGGTACGGATTGGGATGTTTATGGTCTTCCAGTCAATATAGAAAGTATCTTGAGTATGCCACCGGCTGAAATTCTGTACAGCATCAAAAAAACATATACCAAGGTGGCCAAAGAAGGAATAAAAGTCATGCATCCGGAATGGCTCAACAATAACACAACATCCGAAATCAAAATCACTAAAGCGACGGAAGTGAGTCTTGTATTCATTAGCAGTGGTGCCGGATGGAACAATACCATCGGATATTTCACCTATCCGACCAACGAAGTCCCTACTGAAAGCACGGTCCAGAAAATCCTTGCATTCCCTAATGCGTCCCCCATCAGCAAGTCAAGCGGAACGGGCAGACTACTCTGCGGCCATGAAATGAAACTGAAATATTGGAATGAAAGTACACAGCAGTTCGAAGATAAATTCCCTGCCGGCGTTACTCTAGGCTGGTGTCTGGAAGGAATGGGCTTTAACAACGGAAATATCAAGAAGACCGGTCACACCCGCTTTTCTTACAGTTCTATGAACAGTGACAATGCACAACGTGTGGTAGCCCTGCGCGATGGAGGAACAAACCAGATTGTAGCCATCGGATTCGAAGACAATACAGACTACGACTACTGTGACGCCACATTCTATGTCAAGATAGCAGAAGCCAATGCCATTGACCCTGAAGGACCAGAACTGCCTCCGGTAGATCCGCCCAGCAACCTGGAATATACTGTTTATGGTACACTGACCTATGAGGACCAATGGCCCTCTGAAGGAGATTATGACATGAACGATGTAGTGGTCGAATACCAATCCACCATCTACAAAAGTGCTCTGGACGATAAGATATATAAGATTATGGATGAGTTTACCCCTATCCACAATGGAGGGAGCTACGTTTGCGGATTCGGTTACCAACTTTCCAATATCGACCCGTCCAAAGTAAGGAGCATCAATGTCACCGGTTCAGACAGCTGGGAAATGGAAACGGGACAGTCACACCCCACCATCACTCTTTTTAACGATATCAAGAAAGTGCTGGGACAAAAAATCACTGTCACCACTGAAGTGATAGACATCTCTTCCAAAGACAACTCTGTGAATCCTCCTACAACCCGTTCATTTTTGTCAACGACAGAAACAGAGAGGTACACTTAGTGAATTATCCGCCCACCAACAAAGCCGATATGGAGCTCTTCAATACCCAGGACGATGTGTCGAACACCTCAGCAGGAATCTATTATATTGCACGCTATAAAGAGGAAATACAACTGATGCCCTTCGGAATCAACCTCCCCAACATCGTAGATTTCAATATACCTGCAGAGGGCGTAAAGATATACAACACATATCCCGACTTCATCGAATGGGTCAAATCGGACGGAAGCACCCACAAAAATTGGTATAAGAAATAAAGGACATGTTGCAAAGCCAACAATAGAACATAAAACAGAAAAACGGAGCATAGCCGAGAATCAATCCGGCTACGCTCCGCTTTCATTTATAAGAAACTTGCGTAAAGTTACATTCTGTCAGGTACCTCAATTCCCAGTAAGCCCATACCTAAGCGTACCACCTTGGCTACATTTTCGGACAATGCAAGGCGGAATATCTTCACTGCTTCGTTCTCCTCACGCAAAATGCTGAAGTCATGGTAGAACTGATTATATTCCTTCACAAGGTCATACGTATAGTTTGCAATGATGGACGGGCTGTAATCCTCACCTGCCTGCTTCACAATAGCGGCAAAGTCGGCAACCATCTGTATCAGCCCCTCTTCCTTCTCACTCAGTTCAATGCCGGCAGGCAACTGGGCAGGGATTTCGATACCGGCCTCTTTTGCCTTGCGGAGAACAGACTGGATACGTGCATAAGTATATTGGATGAACGGCCCCGTATTACCATTAAAGTCGATGGACTCTTTTGGATTGAATGTCATGTTCTTGCGGGCATCCACTTTCAGGATGAAGTACTTTAAGGCACCCAGACCAACGATACGGGCGATATTGTCTGCCTCTTCCTTTGTCAGACCATCCAGCTTACCCAGTTCATTGCTGGTTTCCTTGGCTGTATCAATCATCTCCGCCATCAAGTCGTCAGCATCAACTACTGTACCTTCGCGGCTCTTCATCTTGCCCTCGGGAAGTTCCACCATACCGTAAGAGAAGTGCACCAACCCTTTACCCCATTCGAAGCCCAGTTTGTCGAGCAGGATGGACAATACCTGGAAATGGTAATTCTGTTCGTTGCCTACCACATAAATCATCTTGTCGATGGGATAATCTGCAAAGCGGAGTTTGGCAGTACCTATATCCTGCGTCATGTAGACGGATGTACCGTCCGCACGCAACAGTAGCTTGTGGTCCAACCCCTCACCCGTGAGGTCTGCCCATACAGAGCCATCTTCTTTCCGGTAGAAGAAGCCTTTCTCCAGGCCCTCCATTACCTTCTCCTTACCTTCGAGGTACGTGTTTGATTCGTAATATATCTTATCAAAAGTTACACCCATCATACGGTAAGTCTCGTCAAAACCTGCATACACCCAGTCGTTCATCTTCTTCCAGAGCGCACGTACTTCCGGGTCATTGGCCTCCCACTTTACCAGCATTTCACGAGCCTCCTTCATCAAAGGAGATTCAGCTTCCGCCTTGGCTTTGGCTTCTTCCTCATTCATGCCTTCGCTTTGGAACTTGGCCATCAGTTCTTTCACTTCCGCTTTATAATGCTTGTCGAAGGAAACATAGTAATCGCCAATCAAGTGATCTCCCTTCTTGCCGGATGATTCGGGAGTTTCACCATTTCCGTACTTCTGCCATGCCAACATGGACTTGCAGATATGAATTCCACGGTCATTGACAATATTTGTCTTTACTACCTTATTACCGTTGGCAGCCACTATATTAGCCAGCGCATTTCCTAAAAGATTATTGCGTACATGGCCCAAATGAAGCGGTTTGTTGGTGTTGGGAGAAGAATACTCAATCATCACCAATGGAGAGTTGTCAGTAACAGCCACGATACCGTACTGCTTGTCCGCATGAATGCCATTCAACAATTCTATCCACGCAGAGGAGGCAATGGTCAGGTTCAGGAAGCCCTTGATGACATTAAATGCTGCAACCGAAGGCTCGTTTGCCTGCAAGTATTCACCAATTTCCTGGGCCGTCTGCTCCGGTCCTTTCTTGGACATACGGAGAAAAGGGAATACAACCAGCGTGAGGTGTCCCTCAAATTCTTTCTTGGTTTTCTGCAACTGCACTTGTGCGGCAGGAACATCCTGTCCGTAAAGCGCTTTCAGTCCGCCGATGACGGACGATACCAGTTTCTGTTCTATATTCATGATTCAAATGTATTTTCCTGCGTGCAAAGATAGCGTAAACCGAAATCAGTACAAAACAAGCAGGCTTGTTTTTATGGCCTCACAAGATATTCAACATACAAAGAGGGGACGCTCCTTGTAAAACGTCCCCTCTTTGTATGTTGAGTATACTGTTCTTATTCAGCTGTCAATTCCGTACCTGGTTTGAATTTAACAACTTTCTTTGCAGCAATCTCGATAGGCTTTTTAGTAGAGGGGTTGATACCCATACGCGCTCCTCTTTCCACCACACTGAAAGTTCCAAAACCAACCAATGATACTTTATCACCGGCCTTCATTGCCTTAGTGACTGATGCGATAAATGCATCCAATGCTTTCTTTGAATCAGTCTTTGACAAACCAGACTCCGCTGCCATAGCGCTAATAAGTTCCGCCTTATTCATAATGCTTAAAATTAATTAATATGTTACACAAAAGATATTTTTACTTTTCATCACAAACCTCCACAAAAATAGAGCAATATTTCTGAATATCAAATAAAAACATTAAAAAAATATTGGAAAACAACGAAAAAGAAGGAATAGAATCTGCTTTTTTCTGTTATAGAACAGAATTTATTCGTATTTTTGCCGGAGAAAGCAAAAACAGACAACTGTTTTTGAACTGTAAAATGAATTGAAACAACAGATTATGAATACTATACCTACTGTAACCAAAAACCTTTTAATCATTAATGTGCTGATGTTTCTGGGTACCATCGTCGCCCAAAGCTACGGCATCGACCTCGCCCAATATCTGGGATTGCATTTTTTCCTTGCCGAAGATTTCAATGCAGCACAATTGATAACATATATGTTCATGCACGCCGGATTCGCGCACATATTTTTCAACATGTTTGCTGTATGGATGTTCGGACGTATTTTAGAGCAGGTATGGGGGCCAAAACGATTTCTGTTCTACTATCTGGTGTGCGGTATAGGAGCCGGAATTATCCAGGAGGTGGTACAGTATATTCATTATGAGACAGTACTTTCCGCCTATGACAGCGTAAATACTGGCATGGCCATCATCCCGATGGAGGAATATCTCAATATGATGACTACCGTGGGAGCTTCGGGAGCAGTATACGCCATTCTGCTGGCATTCGGCATGTTGTTCCCCAACCAGCAAATGTTCATCTTCCCGTTACCGGTTCCCATCAAGGCCAAATATTTTGTTATCGGATATGCCTTGATTGAACTTTATGCCGGATTTGCAAACAGTGCAGGAGACAATGTGGCTCACTTCGCACATCTGGGTGGTATGGTATTCGGCTTTATCCTAATTATGTACTGGAGAAAAAAGAATAGAGGAAATGGCTACTATTATAACTGATTTGAAAGAAACCTTCCGTAGGGGGAACATTTATATCCAACTGATTTACATCAATGTAGCGGTATTCATACTTACTACGCTAACCGAAGTCATGTTCCAGTTGTTCAACCGGAGTATAGCAGGCGTATTCGAATGGTTGGAACTGCCGGCATCAGTCCTACGCTTCATCCTGCAACCATGGTCACTACTGACATATATGTTCATGCATGCAGGATTCATGCACATTCTTTTTCAATATGCTGTGGCTTTACTGGTTCGGTGCACTGTTCCTGAGTTTCTTCTCTGCAAAGCATCTCCGGGGTGTATACATTCTGGGAGGAATTTGCGGCGGTCTGCTCTATATGGCCGCCTATAACATTTTCCCGTATTTCCGTCCCATGACAGACTATTCTTTCATGCTGGGCGCTTCTGCCTCTGTACTTGCCATTGTAGCCGCCACCGCCTATCGCGAGCCCAACTATCCGATACGGCTACTGCTGTTCGGAACCATCCGGCTGAAATACCTGGCACTCATCGTTATAGGCACCGATTTACTGTTCATCACCTCCAGCAATGCCGGTGGACACATCGCACATTTAGGAGGTGCGCTGGCAGGGGTATGGTTTGCCGCCAGCCTCAGCAAAGGTAGTGACCTGACCTCATGGATAAACAAATGTCTGGATACCTTAGTTTCCATCGTCAGCTTCAAACCTAGAAAGCCGAAAATGAAAGTACACTACGGTACTGGCAAACAAAAAGATTATGATTACAACGCACGGAAAAAAGCCCAATCCGACGAGATAGACCGCATTCTCGACAAATTAAAGAAATCGGGATACGAAAGCCTTACTACAGAGGAAAAGAAAAGCTTGTTCGACGCGAGTAAACGTTAAACCAATGGAAAATGGAAAACGGAAAATGAAAAATGAGAATATAACCGCCACTCTTATTTTCAGTTTTCACCTTTCAATTTTCAACTATTATAATGAAGCATCTCGGTAATTTTGTCGCTCTCCGATTTTAGCGGTCAATGCCTTATTTACGGGCCCATTACTGTTCACCGCCTATAGTCCGCACATCCAGCCGGTCACACATCCGGTGCAATCGTGCCTGGGGCTGACATTTCCCGTGTTCCCGATGATAAATGCCGGCTTCCTCATTTTTTGGCTGGTCATCCAGCGCTATAGGTCGGCTTTGCTGCCCCTAATAGGGATGTTGCTCTGCTATTCGCAGATACGCACCTATCTGCCCATCAACTTCCATACAGACCACTTACCGGAAACAAGTATCAAACTGCTCTCCTACAACATTATGGGATTTGACGGTGCCGCCAAACAAGATGGCAAAAACCCGATATTGACCTATTTGAAGGAAAGTGGCGCCGATATCCTCTGTCTGCAGGAATATTCCACAGTACAATCCTCAAAGCATCTTTCGCAAAAAGACGTAGAGCGGGAACTCAAGGCATATCCATACCACCGCATCAACACAGTGGGTAGCGGAAAGGGACATACCAACAAGATAGCATGTTACTCTAAATTTCCGATTCTCTCGTCACGCATATTGGATTATCCCAGCGAATACAACGGTTCGGTACTCTATGAAATCAAGATTGGGGAAGACACGGTTACCCTCATCAACAATCATCTGAGTCCAACAAGCTGACCAAAGCCGATAAAGTCGTGTACGAAGACATGCTGAAATCTCCCGAAAAGGAAAAAGTGAAAAGCGGCGCACGCCTGCTCATACGCAAGCTGGCAGAAGCATCGGCCATCCGTGCCCCGCAAGCTGACACTATTGCACATGAAATAGCCGCTTCACCGCATCCTTACATTATTGTATGCGGCGATTTCAACGATACCCCCATCTCCTATACCCACCGCACCATCGCCCAGGATTTGGACGACGCATTCACCCAATCAGGACGGGGGCTGGGCATCTCCTACAACCAGAACAGATTCTATTTCCGGATAGACAACATACTGACAAGCAAGAACACGAGAGCCTACAATTGTACAGTAGACCGCTCCATCAAAGAGTCAGACCACTATCCGATATGGTGCTATATCACTAAGAGATATTGAAAATTAATACTTAACCATTTAATACTTAGAAAACAATGTTCAAGAAATGTATTCTAATTTTAGCAGTAAGTTGTATGATGTACTCCTGTGCCACCCAGACGGAAAGCAATCCGTTCCTTACCGAGTTTCAAACACCCAATGGCGTGCCTCCATTCGATAAAATCAAGTTGGAGCACTATGAACCCGCATTCCAGAAAGGCATGGAAGAGCAAAATGCCAACATCCAAGCCATCATTGACAATACGGAAGCCCCTACTTTCGAAAATGTCATTGTTGCCCTTGACAACAGCTCTCCCACCCTGGACCGTGTAGGCGGTGTATTTTTCAACCCGACGGAGGCCGAAACTACCGATGAACTGACAGCCCTTTCCATGAAACTGGCTCCGACATTGGCCGAACACGAAGACAACATCTCCCTCAACCAGGAGCTTTTCAAGAAAGTGGATGCTGTCTACAGCCAGAAAGATGCTCTCGGCCTGACCCGCGAACAACAAAGGCTGCTGGAAAAAACCCATAAGAAATTTATCCGTTCCGGCGCCAATCTTCCGGCCGACAAACAAGCCCGTCTGCGTGAGATCAACAAGCAGCTTTCCACACTCGGAATCACGTTCAGCAACAACATCCTGAACGAAAACAACGACTTCAAGCTTTATGTAGGAAAAGAGGAAGACCTCGCCGGACTTCCCCAATGGTTCCGCGAAAGCGCCATGGCTGAAGCCCGTGCCACCGGACAGGAAGGCAAATGGCTGTTTACCCTCCATAATGCAAGCCGCCTGCCTTTCCTTCAATACTCTGCTAACCGGCCGCTACGCGAACAGATGTACAAGGCCTACATCAACCGCGGCAATAACAATGACAAGAACGACAACAAGAAAATCATTACCGACATCGTACGCCTGAGACTTGAAAAGGCGCAACTGCTGGGTTTCGACTGTTACTCCAACTTTGTATTGGACAATACAATGGCAAAGAATTCCACCGCCGTGATGGACTTCCTCAACAACTTGTGGAGTTATGCACTCCCCAAAGCAAAAGCCGAAGCAGCCGAACTGCAAAAGCTGATGGACAAGGAAGGCAAAGGAGAGAAACTGGAAGCATGGGATTGGTGGTACTACACCGAAAAACTCCGTAAAGAGAAATATAACCTCGAAGAAGAAGAGATTAAGCCCTACTTCAAACTGGAAAACGTACGTGAAGGCGCCTTTGCCGTTGCCAATAAGCTCTATGGCATCACGCTGACAAAGCTCGAAGGTATCCCCGTCTATCATCCCGATGTAGAAGTGTTTGAAGTGAAAGCCGCAGACGGCTCACAAGTAGGTATCTTCTATGTAGATTACTTCCCCCGTCCCGGCAAAAGCGGTGGTGCCTGGATGAGCAATTACCGCGAACAACAAGGCAGCATACGTCCATTGGTATGCAACGTATGCAGCTTCACCAAGCCCGTAGGCGACACTCCTTCCCTGCTGACTATCGACGAAGTGGAAACTTTGTTCCATGAATTCGGCCATGCCCTGCACGGATTATTGACCCAATGCCAGTATAAAGGTACTTCAGGCACCAATGTCGTGCGCGACTTCGTGGAACTCCCCTCTCAAATCAACGAGCATTGGGCTACCGAACCCGAAGTGTTGAAAATGTATGCCAAGCATTACAAGACCGGCGAGGTCATTCCCGACAGCCTGATTGAAAAGATACTGAACCAGAAAACGTTCAACCAGGGTTTCATGACTACCGAGTTGCTGGCCGCCGCCATCCTCGACATGAACCTGCATAACCTGACTGATACCGAAGGTCTTGATGTCGTTGCATACGAAAAAGAAGCGATGGACCAACTGGGGCTGATTCCGGAAATAGCTCCCCGCTACCGTACCACATACTTCAACCACATCATCGGCGGTTATGCTGCAGGCTACTACAGCTATCTCTGGGCCAATGTTCTGGACAACGATGCCTTCGAAGCTTTCAAGGAACACGGTATCTTCGACAAGCAGACAGCCGACCTCTTCCGCCAGAATGTTCTGGAAAAAGGAGACAGCGAAGACCCGATGACTCTCTATAAAAACTTCAGAGGAACTGAGCCTCAATTAGACCCGATGTTAAAAAATCGCGGTATGAAGTAAGATTTGTGAAAAAAAAGCTATATTTGCAGCCTTGTATGCAACAGAATTTAATTAAAAAGTAATCATAATAAACTAAAAGTAACATGCAAAACAAAGGATTTGTAAGGGTTTTTGCGATATTGCTCACACTGGTGTGTGTGTTCTATCTCTCCTTCTCTTTTGTAACTCGCCATTACACAAGTAAGGCCAAAGAGTTTGCAAAAGGCGATGTGAAAGTAGAGCAGGACTACCTCGATTCTCTGGCTAATGAGAAAGTGTATTTTGGCAATTGGACGCTGAAACAATGTCGTGAGATGGAAATCAGTTTAGGTTTGGACTTGAAGGGCGGTATGAACGTCATCCTTGAAGTTTCCGTACCCGATGTCATCAAAGTATTGGCTGACAACAAGACTGACGAAGCATTCAACCAAGCATTGGCCACTGCCGCCAAACAAGCTACCACAAGCCAGGATGACGTAATCACCCTATTCATCAGAGAGTATCACAAGCTTGCTCCGGGTGCTCCGCTGTCACAACTGTTCGCAACCCAGCAATTAAAAGACAAAGTGACTCAGAAGTCTACCGACGCAGAAGTCGAGAAAGTATTGCGCGAAGAGGTAAAGGCAGCCGTTGAGAATTCCTATAATGTACTCCGTACCCGTATCGACCGTTTCGGTGTAGTTCAGCCTAATATCCAAAGCCTGGAAGACAAGATGGGGCGTATCATGGTGGAACTTCCGGGTATCAAAGAGCCCGAACGTGTAAGAAAATTATTACAAGGTTCTGCCAATCTGGAATTCTGGGAAACATACACAGCCAAAGACGTTACTCCTTATCTGCAAGCTGCCGACACCAAGTTGCGTGCCATCGTTGCAAGCGAAACTCCGGCAGAAGAGGCAGACAGCGCAGCTACCGAAGCTCCTGCCGTAGCCCAAGCTACCAGCACAGCCGACAGTCTTGCTGCCGCTTTAAAGGGTGAGAACAAGGCACAAACTGCCGACTTTGCCCAAATAAAGAAAGAACACCCACTGCTCGCAGTACTGCAAGTCAACCCCAGTGGACAAGGTCCGGTTGTTGCTTATGCCAACTATAAGGATACTGCTGAAATCAACAAATACCTTTCTATGCCGGAAATTCAGGCCGAAATGCCGAAAGACCTGCGTTTGAAATGGGGCGTGTCTCCTTATGAATACGATCCGAAGGCTCAGACTTTCGAACTTTATGCCATCCGTTCCACAGAACGTAACGGCAAGGCGCCTCTGGAAGGTGATGTAGTGGTTAGCGCCAAAGACGAATACGACCATTACGGTAAACCTGCCGTAAGTATGTCTATGAACACTGACGGTGCACGTCGCTGGGCTCAGCTCACCAAACAGAATATCGGCAAGAGCATCGCTATCGTGTTGGATGGTTATGTTTATTCCGCACCGAACGTAAACAATGAAATCACTGGCGGTAACTCACAAATTACCGGTCACTTTACTCCGGAACAAGCAAAAGACTTGGCAAACGTGTTAAGATCAGGTAAGATGCCAGCTCCTGCGCACATCGTACAAGAAGATATCGTAGGTCCTTCACTGGGACAAGCTTCCATCAATGCCGGTATCATGTCATTCATCGTAGCATTGATTCTGCTGATGGTTTACATGTGCTCTATGTACGGATTCATTCCGGGTATGGTTGCCAACGGCGCTCTGGTGCTGAACTTGTTCTTCACGTTGGGTATCCTTTCTTCTTTCCAGGCAGCATTGACGATGTCCGGTATTGCCGGTATGGTGTTGGCGCTGGGTATGGCTGTGGATGCCAACGTATTGATTTACGAGCGTACCAAAGAAGAACTCCGTGCAGGCAAGGGTGTGAAGAAAGCATTGGCTGACGGTTACTCCAACGCCTTCTCTGCTATCTTCGACTCCAACTTGACGTCTATCATCACCGGTATCATCCTGTTCAACTTCGGTACAGGTCCTATCCGCGGTTTCGCCACGACACTGATTATCGGTATCTTGATTTCGTTCTTTACTGCCGTGTTCATGACACGTCTGTTCTATGATTATTTCATGGGCAAAGACAAATTGCTGAACGACATTCTCTTCCAAGATTTCCAAGAACGATGGCGAACGTACACTTCGACTTCATGGGCAGAAACAAGCTGTGGTTGACCATCACCGGAGCTGCCGTAGTTGTATGTATCGCTTTCCTCGCTACCCGTGGACTGAGCCAGAGCATCGACTTCACCGGTGGACGTAACTTCAAGGTACAGTTTGAGAACAAAGTGGAACCGGAACAGATTCGTGAACTTATCTCCAGCAAGTTCGGCGATGCCAATGTCAGCGTTATCGCTATCGGTACAGACGGCAAGACTGTACGTATCAGCACGAACTACCGCATTGAAGAAGAAGGTAACAACATCGACTCTGAAATCGAAGCATATCTGTATGAGACTCTGAAGCCGGTATTGACTCAGAACATCACTTTGGAAACCTTCATCGACCGCGAAAACCATACGGGCGGAAGTATCATCAGTTCCCAGAAGGTAGGTCCGAGTATCGCAGACGACATCAAGGTTTCAGCCATCTGGTCTGTTGTACTTGCATTGATTGCCATCGGTATCTATATCCTGATCCGTTTCCGCAATATTGCATACAGTATCGGTTCAGTAGCCGCATTGGCTTGTGATACCATCATCATCCTGGGTGCCTACTCCATCTGTTGGGGCTGGATGCCGTTCTCTCTAGAAATCGACCAGACCTTTATCGGTGCCATCCTGACAGCTATCGGTTACTCTATCAATGACAAGGTGGTAATCTTCGACCGTGTACGTGAATTCTTCGGTCTCTATCCGAAGCGTGACAAGTTCCAGTTGTTCAATGACTCATTGAATACAACTTTGGCACGCACCATCAATACTTCACTGAGTACCTTGATTGTATTGCTGTGTATCTTCATCCTCGGTGGTGACTCTATCCGCAGCTTCGCATTCGCCATGATTCTGGGTGTTGTATTCGGTACAATGTCTTCTCTGTTCGTTGCATCTCCTATCGCTTACATACTGATAAAAGGCAAAAAGAGCAGTGAACTTAATGAAGTTTCAGAATAAAAGGATTTTACTATAATAATATCCCTAATTAAGGGGCTATTCGAAAATAGATAGCCCCTTAATTAGGGATATTCAGTAAATGTCATAAAAAAGTAAGATGGCATATGCAGATGATTTGCTCCTACCATCTCATATGCCATTTTATTGTATTTTCTCTCTCTGAGCTAAAATCTTATCCGTTTGGAAGAAGCCTAACAACTTCCTCTATAGGATTTCTGTTTTCCTGTTCCGTACTTTAATTTTCGATAGTGAGTAATACTGTTTTTGTGTACCGAAACGGCCTTCGAACCTGGTGGCTTTGAAAATTCTATAAACAGAAGTTACTTAACACCTATTCAATACAAGCGATGATATTCAATTCTAAAACTTGAAGCATAATTGTAAACTTCAGCATGGCCAAGCGAAGGGTTACATTTGCCAAGTTGAGATTGATAGGGCCCGGTACCTTTCACTGAAAAGATCTCTTAATCAAGCTTCATATCAGAATGAGAAACACGAGACCTAAACAATGCCAGCTAGGCATAAAACTGATTGGTCATTTCGACTCCTCCTTGTGATTAAGCCATCAGACAAACGTTACTTATGAACATTTTTAAGTGTTTTCCCAGGGACATCATGCAGTTTCGGGCGACTTGGACGTACGTTATAGATGCTCATCCATTTCTCAAGAATATCGCGTAATTCTTGCAGTTTCTGGCCATATGAGTTTTCCATTATCAGGTTTCTCATTTCCCCTCTGTCATTTTGCATATCAAACAGCTGTTCGCGATATCTTCCTTTATCGTAAAGCACATATTTATAACGTTCGCTACGTACTACCCAGCCCCTCGTCTTGCTACCGTCAAACCGTGTTTCGGTGATGATATATTCTTGATGTAAAGCTTGCGGATTTCCTTCCTCTGCAATTTTCCGGAAAGACTTTCCTGCTGCTCCCTTCGGCATTTTGGCACCTGCCCAGTCACACACGGAGGCAAAGAAATCTACACCGTTACTAATAAGCTGGGGTAACACTTTGCCTGCATTCTTCTTGCCTGGCAGCGTTACAATAAGAGGGATATTGATAATCTCCTCATATAAAGCAGACTTCTGGTTCCAACGATGGGCACCTATACCATCGCCGTGATCGCTGGAAAAGATTACCACTGTATTTTCCCAAAGATTATTCCGATCGATGGCATCAATAATCTTTCCTATTTCTCTATCTACTTTTTCTACCAAGCGATAATAAGTATATCGGTACATACGCCAGTCTTCGGGGGTAAAACCAGCGGTTGGATATACATTGTAGTTATTGATTCTTTCACTTTCAATGACGTCAGCATCATACGGGTTTTTGGCAAAATTGGCAGGCAATCCCGGACAATCCCGTATATCAGGTATATCAATATTTCCATAAGGGAAGTTCTGACGACGTGCATATTCGCAGATATTATGTGGGTTGTCATAGGAAGCCACCAAAAAAAACGGCTTTTTATGTTTGCGCGAGAGATATTCGGCACAAGCTTCTGCCAGCCCATCATCACTATGTTTATATATATTGTCGAAGCCATATTCTTTGTCTGGAACTTCGAGTAAAGGAAGATGCCATTTACCGCCATAGGCACAATCATAACCGGCATTCTTTATTAAAGTGCCCAGTGTTTGTGCCTTAAGAGAGTCGGGCATCGGTGATCCGTTGACAGACAGCCCTACTGCATCCGGATAGTACCCTGTAAACATAGCTCCACGTGAGGGGCCACTGAGTGGAGCTGTACAATAAGCGTTATTAAATAGTATACCGGCCGCTGCCAAACGGTCAAGGTTGGGAGTGTGCAGATCCGGATTTCCGGCACAGCTCATGGCGCTGGCCGTTTGCTGATCGGTGAAGATGTAGATGATGTTAGGACGTTCGATGGCAGAAGCCATAGAAGAGCATAACAACGAAAAACAAGCCAAATACTTCATTGAATTTTCTTTTACCATATTATTTCAATAATTCAATTTTGTTTTAAAGTGATATCATATTTCAAGTTCCGGTAAGGCATCAACCAGCCTTTTTTCTACTTTCTTTCCGTCTACCCGATCTATGATGGTCGTAGCACCTTTGTTTGAGTCATAATTGAAGTCCAGCGAAACACCGTTCTGTTTATTCTCTATATACAAGAACGCATTACCTTCACCTTCCAGATTACATTCGATAACCCATTCTTCTACTGTTATGCGGTTCCTTTCACGATTAATTACAGCATCGACACGGTTGTTTCCATGTACATCAATCACATTGAGAAAACAGATTTTGCTGCAAGAAGCTGTCGTTGCTGTAAAATGATAATGATTGGAGAGAGTTTTGCCAAGTCGTTTTTTCCAATCAACAGCAGCCACAAAAAAGGTGTCTGTTTGCGCATAAGTCATTTTCTGTGAGGAGAACAGATGAGCTATAGATACTCCGTCTGCCTTGTTCTTTCCTAAGATGCGCAATCCGTCTTTCTCTTCAGCGACTTCCATGGGCAGTTCTACCGTATGCAGCAGATAATTCCATTCTACCGGTTCTTTACCAACCAGTTCGTCATAAACAACGAACAAACCCGAACGTCCCAGCTGAACAATATGTCTTCGAAAAAAATCCAGTTTATTCTCATCCCAACCTTTCTCCGGTGTATACTGAGTACCAGACAAGCGCCCACGTTCCAGCCACAACGGAGAAACCACTTTTCCATAAGCGTTAGAAGCATCACCTACAACGTAGGAGATTTCTTCTCCTTCATAATAGCGAGGAATCCATCCATAACCTTCCGTTCCAATCTTTTGTCCCATACCATTCACCAATATGGAATTATGGGCGCGAGTATTCCGATAAGCATACATGCAATGGTCATCTGTAAAGCCGGTACGATGTCCACTGCTATAGAAAATTGCCTTTCCACCAAAGAAAGTATTGAAGGCGTTTTGATTAGCTAAAGCATGGGAAGTGGCACCATAGGGGCTGCTACGGAAAGAGAGCATGGCATTGTTGGTGTGATGTCCTATGTCTGTGTTCATCAGTGCAGTGCCTGTCTGGCTGAAAACTTTGGACTGAGGCAGCTCCAACAGCTTGCTACTATAAGCAGGCCTCTCCTTTTTTGTCGTACAACGATACCAGGTCAAGTCCGCCGGTTTGGCTTCAAAAGCTTTCGACAGAATATCAGGGTCTTCCTGCATAATTTCGTGTACATAAGCTGCCGCCCACGGATTGTTACATTCGCGTGCCAGCGCATCTGCATATCCTACGCGACCTCCATTCGGAGTGCGCTGTCCCTCATGCGAATTGCCATGTCCTCCGGATTTGGAAAAGGGAGGTTGCTGGTAAATGACATATAAAGCATTGTTGTTATACCACGGATCGGCAAAGAAATTGAAACCGGATATACGGGAGAAAAAGGCCGGTACCTCTATCAGTGTGCGTATATTTACATGAAAATATGAATCTCCATTATGCCAAGCACCATCCTTATTCAGTCCCGGAAGACGGGAGATCCATTCATTATAGCAATAATCTGCCCACACGGATGCTTCCGGAATCTCACCAACTGTGGCAAAGGCCGCCATTGTAAGAATGCGGAAAGTCATTTGCCATACATGATTGTCTGCAATACGGTTCTCCAGATGATTAACGTATTCATTATAGAATTTATTCCCGATATTCCGGATATTATCTAATAATAACTGTTTTTCTGACGGAGACAACAGGTTGTAGAACCCGTCGTACGCCGATGTGCTCATAGAGAGCAAAGTGGATAGATTGAAGTCACCTGCAAAGTATTTGCTTGTTTGCCAGGAAAGGATTTCACTCAACCGGTTGATGCCTTCACGATAATACTTCTTGTCTTTCGTCAGCAGATAGGCGCGTACCAATGCTTCCACATTGGCTTCTTCTCTATCCACAATCTTACGGCTCTCGCGGATAAGGGCTGACTCACGCTGTACTACATTGGTTAATGTAACTACATTTGTTGTATCTATCTCTTCCTGAAGATGCTTCAACGGATGAGAAATGCACCGGGAAGCTTTGTCCATATAGGCCTGAGCTTCCGGATTATTTTTATTCTTCGTTATAATTTCCTCCCAATCATCCGCATCCAATAATACGCGTGGGTGGTGAGACGTATATTTTGCCAAGACTTTCTCCAATGTGGGCGGATTAAATTCCGGTGTATCTTTACCTATATGGAATTGATAAACCGGTGACCATTCTTCTTTACCTCCAGGAGTGACGTAAGCATATTGCCAGTACCATTTTCCCTGAGCCAGGCACTGGAAAGGATTGAAAAAAGCCCAGGCGCGTTCCCCAATCAACACTTCCTTTTGAAAGTTCTTGTCCTGAGAAATACGAATCCGATAGACTACTTTCGGTTTTTCATCCACTTGTCCCGGAACTCCATCCAATACCGGACCTAAATGCGGGAATTTATCCGGCCACATAAAGCGCGGCGGATTCATCTTAACGCAAGCACCATTCGCAGGAGAGGGAGTTGCACGAACTTCGTGCATCAATGTCTCGTCGGAAACTGTTATGACAGCAGATTGCTCGGAACTGCCACATGCCATCAATAGGCAAAAGGCGGGTAAGCCTAATAATATCTTTCTCATTTCAGTATTTTATTTTTGTTTTTGAAACCAACCAGTTCTTTCAGGCTGACTGTCTTATTGTTGACCAGTGGATGTGCCCAAAAACCGATAAACGTAATATATCCCATGAAAACCAAGATAAGGAGCATTCCTATGCGTAATGAAGTGGTATCGGATAGCAGACTGACAAACAGCGGACCTCCTGCGCCTCCCACAATTCCGGAGCAAAGAATACCGGCAAAAGAACCGTGATTCTGGGCTACTGTGTTCAGAGCCAGTGAGAATACGATGGAGTACATCATTGAAATGCAGAAACCGATTGCCGGAAATGCACATACCGCAACTTTTGCAGAACCGAACAATGCGATCAAGAGTAAACTCATGGAAAGCAGTCCTGATATTTGTAGGAGACGTTTACTGTCTATCAGCTTCAGCAAGAACATACCAAATAGGCAACCGACGGTCATCGAACCCCAGAAATAACTGATACTTTGTGCACCGACAGTTTTTGGATCAATGCCATGATACTGTTCCAAGAAGGTACTCATAAAAATAGAGACACCCTGTTCTGTACTGACATAACAGAAGATTCCCAAAAAGAAAAGCCATACGTATTTTTGACGGAACAATTTTTTATAGGAAGAGGAGGAACCACTGCGTTCATCATCTTTCAATTCAATGCGCGGAAAATGAACGAATGACACAACGAGCAGCATAGCCAACAACAGTGCTGTAAATACCCAATACAGAGAAACCCAGGGAAGAGTAACCGGAGTAACTTTTGCCAGAATATCCAGCAAAAAGTTCTGTCCCTGCTGATAAACTTCCGGTTCCAGTGCATGTATCAGCCAAGTGTAAACCAAGGGACTGATAAAAGAGGCTACTCCGAATACAAACTGTGCCAACTCTGCTATAAACGCATAATTCTCCTCTCCGCCGACAACACGTTGCAAAGGGTTGATTACAGTTTGCAACATGGCCATTCCCAAACCAATGATGAAAGAAGACAGAAGCAGTATCAGGTAAAAAGGGAAACATGCAAACAAGGTAGTACCTATAAATGGCATTAGGAAGCCGGTAAATAGCACCGGCTTTTCTCCATATTTATCTATTAATATACCTGCCGGTATCGACATGATGGCATAGGCCAAGAAAAAAGAGGTCGGAATAAACCCTGCCATTGCCAGATCCTTCAGTTCAAAGTTATGGATAATGTCGGGGATTAACGGCCCGAGAATATTCGTAATGAATGAAATAGTAAACCAAAACATCATGATTAATGTCAGCATACTCCATTTCTTGTTACTTTTCATGATATATCGTTCATTTTAAGATTAATGATGCCGCTCCGATAAATCCGGCTTTATTACCCAATGATGCGGCTACAATTTCTGTATTTAAGGCACAATCGGCTATAACATGCTCTCGAACCACTTCCCTTATTTTCTCTAAATAGAAAATACCGGATTCTGTAACCCCTCCTCCCAATACAATCCGTTGAGGGCTGAATATATTGACAAATCCGGCAATTCCTCTTCCCAAATAGTAAAAGTGTTCACTCATGCATTCAACAGCCATCGGAAAATTTTCATGATACAGGCGGACTATTAGTTCTCCGTTTATTTCCATATCAAAACTCAGATTCCGCTCTTTAGCCAACGTGCTGAAATGCCTTACCAAAGCAGAAGTCGAGGCATAATGCTCCAGGCAGCCGATCGCTCCGCAGGCACAACGTTCACCGTTAGCAATCAATGGCACGTGTCCCAGCTCCGTACCCCGATTGGCATAGCCGTTGAATAATTTGCCATCAATGATGACGGCTCCACCGATGCCGGTTCCCACTGTCAGAAACACCACGTGGGTACACCCCCTCCCTGCACCATATTTCGCTTCCCCCAACCCCATCAGGTTGGCGTCATTTCCAACGACTACCGGTAGTTTCATCTGTTCTTCCAAAAGAGAAGCCACATCTATGTTTTCCCAACCGATAATATTTTCTGCACCTCCCAATACGATACGGTTCGTCTCATCTACAATTCCGGGTGTACCAAGCCCAATGCCCAATACTGTCCAGTTTTGTTTGGCAGCTTCATCTTTTAACAACATGACAGCTTTTATCAACTGCTCTATTACTTTTGCAGCTGAAACAGAAGCAAAAGAGGGTAATTTTCCCTCAAAGAAAGAATTACCCGCTTTATCCACCAAAGCATATTTTATAGATGTACCACCTAAATCAATGCCAATTGCATATTCCATAGTTTATTATATCAAATAAGGAAGCATTATGTTCTTTCTACCCATATAGGAGAACTCCATGCCCATTGCTGGTCACGCTGGCGAACCCTGACATAGTAATAGTCCGTATCTCTTTCGGGTTGGGTATCCTCCATATAATGCTCAACCGTAAAGCAACTTTCCGGCATTGCACGGTTGAAGAGAATAGCCTCACTGAGCCACCCTATCATGAAATGTGAACGGGAACCTTCCAAAAGTTCACCCAACGAATGCTCAAATTTCTTGCCATTGAATTCGGCTGTAATCACGCCATCTTTAGGCATAGTCACATCCAGAATGACAGCTTGCGTGGCAGGAGTCGTGGTATTGGGGTTTTTGGAACTGTACATATCCAACTCTGCATCCTTACTTGTAACAGACACAATACGGTTAACTTTTGTCTCAAACTCAGATTCTCCCGGTTGCGGAGAAGTGAAAGCGGCGCCACGGAAGCAAGGTTCCACAGCATTGATAGTTCCTTTATTTATGGACAGCTTTCCTTGCCAATGCACATACTGCTCTTCGCGGTTCCAACCGAAATCAACTTTTACCTTGCAGCGTACCATATCTCCTTCCGGCATCTCGGGCAACAACGGACCGCTTAAACGAGCAATACACTTTCTGTTCTTAACGATGTCAATATAATCAATACAGCTACCTCCCTCCACATTCAGATAAATGCGGCGACTGTTTCCCCGTACGACATCGCCCGGGAACGCATCATTCAAACGAAAATCTATATTGATTTTATCACCGGTGGCACAGCATACATGACGGTTCTTCATGGCATCCCAGATTTTATCACGGCTCAATGATTCCGCAAGGATACCTATGCGACCGTCACCGTAACTTCCCGGATAACCTGCATGTTGGTCGGTCGAACCCATAATACCGAATTTTTTACCTTGCTCCAATCCGCATTGAATAGTACCTTCCCATTGGCGAGGACCCATGTCATGCAGATAACTGTAATCTCCCTGATCGCTTTCTGCCAGTCCATGGCGCGAATACATCTCTACAAACGGGGTCTGGTCTCCTTCCGTAAAGAAGTTCCAGTTGTATCCGCGATAGCCAGTCTGATATCCCATGTGATGCGGAGTTATGAATACCTTATGTCCGCGAGCTTTCCGTTTCCAGTCTTCAATGGAAGTACATTCCACCAGCGGTGCGTCCAAATCATAATTCAGAGCCACATGGTCACCATGTTCCATACTGTGCGCCTCATAACCAACAAAAGTCAGGAATTCTCCTTCCTTATTGTATTCATTGGTCATGGTGACATATTTCTCATAACCTCCCTCCCGCAAACGCTTGAAGGCACCCGTATGATAATCAATCACCCACTTCAGACGGGGATCATCGGCACCGGGAATATCCGGCCACATGGCATGAGGAGTGACAGATACAAAATCCAGTTGTTCTTTGGCGGCCTCGAACGCAGAACGCATGTCGCCATGACCGTAGGTTATGTTACAATGATTATGCAAGTCTCCCCAGAAATATTTCAGATTACTGGCAGAGGGCATGACTTTCTTTCCTGCGGCAGTTCCTTGCTGACATGCAGACAATAGGCTACCGGAAGCGGCCAGCCCGATAAAAGACCAACCGGTATACTTTAAAAAATTTCTTCTGTTCATTGTATATTATTTAGATTATCTGTTTTTCATCAATCGTCTGTCACCTTTGAACAACTCTTTGACTTTTTCATCGGGGTCATCATCCTTATACTGTTTTTGAGTCTTTTTCAGCAGCGACATGAGTTCTGTCTGTTTGTCGGCATACTCCGGTTTACCAAACACATTATTCAGTTCACTAGGGTCATTCTTCAAGTCATACATTTCCCATTCGTCCACATCGTTATAGAAGTGAATCAACTTGAAGTCAGCGGTACGAATGCCGTAATGCCTTTTTACCGAGTGCTCTGCCGGATATTCATAATAGTGATAATAGGCGGCTTTTCTCCAGTCAACCGGTGTCTTCCCCCCATTCTCCAAAATGGGCCTGAGAGACTCTCCTTGAATATCTGCCGGTATATCTGCTCCGGCAAAATCCAGCAGGGTAGGAGCAAAATCCACATTCATGGTAATAGCATTCGATACACGACCCGCCTTAATGGCCTTCGGATAACGGATAATCAGTGGCATGCGCTGGCATTCTTCATACATAAAGCGCTTGTCGAACCAACCATGTTCGCCCAGGAAGAAACCTTGGTCCGAAGTGTATATTATGATTGTATTGTCCAATTCACCGCTTTTCTCCAGATAGCTGAGCAGCCTTCCTATATTTTCGTCCACAGCTACAATAGTTGCCAAGTAATCGCGCATATATTGTTGGTACTTCCAACTGATTAGTTCTTTCCCGCTTAAGTTGCCGCTACGGTATTCTGAAATACGTTGGGCGTATACCGAATCCCACTTATCCTGTACATCAGTCGGCATACGCTTGTAGACTTGATAGAGGCGGTTTGTCGTATCCTTCAGCATTTCTTCACGGGTCAGCAGTTTTAGATCCCAGTCATTGGTCAATGTATGCTCGATGGACATATCCTGCTCTCTGGCAGCAGAGCCTCTGCCTTCGTATGTATCGAAAAGCGTAGCGGGTTCGGGGAATACGGTATTGTTGAACATTCCCAAATGACGGGGGGCGGGCATCCAGTTACGGTGGGGGGCTTTCTGGTGATACATCATACAGAATGGTTTGCTTCTGTCTCTGTGTTCCAGATATTCGATGGCCTTGTCTGTGATAACGTCAGTTGTATAGCCTTGCTCTACAATCTGCTTTCCGTTCTCGTTGAAATCGGGATTATAATAGTCCCCCTGTTCATGTTGTCCGGTCAGGATGCACCAATAGTCAAATCCCTGAGGCTCGGTAATCAGATGCCATTTGCCGACAATTGAAGTCTGGTAACCGGCGGCCTGCAACAATTTAGGGAAGGTCTGTTGGTTACCATCGAAAGTGCTGGCATTGTCTGTGAATCCATTGATGTGGCTGAATTTGCCCGTCAGGATACAAGCTCTTGACGGGCCGGATAAAGCATTGACCGCATAACAATTGTCCATACGAACACCTTCATTGGCAATCCTATCCATGTTGGGAGTCTGAAGGAAACGTCCACCGTAACATGACATAGCTTGCGTAGTATGGTCGTCCGTCATCATAAAGATGATATTCGGACGTTTCACTTCCTCTTTGCCGGAACTGCAAGCGGACATTCCGATGGCAGTCAAAGGCAGAAATATGTATGATAAACGATTCATTATAAAAATCTTTTATAACCCGTTGGCGGAATTTAAGAAAATCCGGACGATTGTGAACTGCAATAAGGCACGGAACAGCAATCTGCATTCCTTACAAATAATACAGATGCAAGAAATAGCAGTATACTGAACCTAATTCAGTCGTATATTGAATGCCATTCAGTCGTATACTGAATAGGGTTCAATCGTATACTGAATGCAATGCATCCAATAGGTACTGATAATCAAAATATTACAAAGCAGATTCATACCTTCAATATATTACAACAAACCATTAAAGTATCATTGCAGTCATTCCGCAGCGGTAATGAATTAATTCCGCCAACGGGTTATTATAGTTTATATTCCAATTGACGTTTCTTTCCGCCAACAGATATTTCTATTTTCACCCCATTTTCGTCAAATGCCTTGTTCAGGAACTTAGCTTTGAATATAGGGAAGGAAGCTGTATTTTTCGACGGATAAAGAATAGTTATGTAACGTACAGCGTCCGAATCCTTTTTATCTATATCAAAAGATACAGTTGTACGGGGTACTCGTAAACGATAGGCAGTTGAACGCCAGCCTTCTTTTTCTTTCATTGAAATTTTCTTCTCGGCAAAGCATTGCAGTTTCACGTTGCTTGGGCCGTCATAAACTGTAGTCAGCATATTATTCTTTCTGTCTATATTTACAGTACCTTCACACAAATGGTAGTTCAGATTCACTACTCCTTGGGCGTTTCCCACGGCTTCATCTACAATTACAAAATAAGATTGGTCTACAAAGAAAACAGAACGTCTGTGTTTCAAACCATCATAATGCGGATTCTCAGTCACCAGAATCTGCTCATTGCCTTCGGGCTTCCATAGTTTGGTGACAGACTGGGTTGTTTGCAGGTTTTTCCCATCCAATGTCAACGTATTGTGAGAACTTGTCCGGCGAAACCAATTACGAAGTTTCATTACTTCATCATCACCGGCATAGACGTAGGAACCGCTATCCGGGAAGAGATTCCGGCCATTGAACCAAAACTCAAAAGTTCCGTTGTCCGGCTGGCAGTGCCATTCCCCTTTGGGACCGGCCTTTACAACCATTACGGTAGCATCCTGCTTCCAGCCGTTTCTGAAAGTAAAGAAGCCGGAAGTCTGCGCACCGTGAGAAAGGTTGGGCAAGGGAGCGCCTTCACGACCTTCTGTGGCATAATAACGAATCCACTCACAATCAGGAAATAGCTTGAGCCAATCCTGATAATTACGGATTTCTGCCGGACGGTCTCCCAACTTGGCATCACTGAAACAAGGATTGCTGTAATCCGGAAAACAAATGTTGGCATAAAACTCAATCATGCTCTTGACTGTATTCACGTATTCGGCTGGAAATTCCTGACGGAAGCCATTAACATCCGCCATACGCAAAGCCTTGCAGAAAATATTGATTGCCGCCAGATGATAATGCGGGTCCAATTCATATTGACCACCATCCGGATAGACTTGTTTTTTAATTTCGCGGTTCAAAATGCTTATCCCACTTTTTCTCCATTCGCTTGCTTCCTTAAATTCGGGGAAAAACGCACCCGCATATACCATGCGCTGAGCTTCAAACAACAAGTGGTTACCCTGATCCGAGTAATTGCCAAGAATATGCAGTGCATGCCGGTGATAATTAATCAGAAATTCAGTCAAGAACTCCGGAGTGAAAGCCTTTGAAGAAACGAACAACAGGAATTGCAGCGTTTGATCCTGCAAACGGTTGCTCACCTCCAGAGGACGCCATGCAAAGCGTACATTTTCCGCATTTCCCTTTACCTCGCCTGCGCTGACCAGTTCGTATTCTTCTTTCTCTACCGCTGTCAAAGGATTCTTTTTAATCCAATCCATATATTGGTATGCCCATTCTTTAGCATATTTCTCGTCTCCAGAGATTCGATATGCCTTACCCATTGGGGTGAACCATTTGTGGCGGTGCAATTGCCAGCGCAACTCATTGTCTTGTACCGGCCAATATTGCCAGTTGATATCTTTGCCGTAATTATAAGAAGGCTGATATCCTTTGTGCACAAAAAACGTATGTTCCAAGGCATCATCCGCCCATTTCTGTTCTTCCTTGGAAATCTTGATATTCTGCATATCGATATCAGGGTGTCCTATGCCAGTACGTTGGCGATAATAGTCCAATAAGGCTTTGGCTGCCTCGTCCCATTGTTGTCGGTCATATGCGGCTTTCACTTTCTCCAATCCCGGATAATCCAGATTCAGCAAGCCGAAAGCTTCCTTCCGCAACTGCTGTGCTTCCGCACATAATACAACCAACAGAAAAATAAAGCTAAGAATATACTTTGTTATCTTCATGGTATATTAATTTCGTTTATAGCGATTTATAATCAATTCCTTTTACTTGCATATATCGGACTAAAGCCTCCAGATAATAATAATCGGCATAATTGATAGGTGTATCAATTTCAGAACCATTAGGCAATGAACCTGTAGAGTGCATCAGAATAAATCCCTGGTTGGTGCCGACTTTTGCCAAGTAAGCATCGGAAGAGAGAGACTTGAGCAGTTTCTCGGCGTAATCAAAATAGACTTGTCCGTCCTCTACAAGAGTACTGAGCTCTATCAGGGCAGAAGCTGTGATAGAGGCGGCAGATGCATCACGAGGCGTCTCCGGTGTGTTCGGGGCATCGTAGTCCCACAAAGGAATCGCATCGTCAGTCTTTACACGTTCCATGATTAATGCCGCGATATTTTGGGCTTGCTGTAAGAAGGCTGCATCTTTCGACTCACGATAACAGGATGTATATCCATATACTCCCCAAGCTTGTCCGCGCGCCCATGAGGAATCATCATTTTTCCCCTGATGCGTACATTTCATTTCTACGCTGCCATCGCTATTGTAGCTTACTACATGGTAGGACGAATGATCGTTTCTAAAGTGGTTTTTCATTGTTGTCTCAGCATGTCTCAATGCGACTTCTTTATACTTGGAATCATTCGTAAGATGATTGACGTAAAACAATAAGTCCAGATTCATCATATTATCAATAATCACAGGGAAATTCCACTTCCCAAAATCCCAGGAACGGATACAGCCTATGTTCGAGTCGAAACGACCGCACAAATTATCAGCAGTCTGTACCAATATCTGACGGATAGTGTCGGCAGGAGACAGACGGTGCGCATTACCATAACTGCAATTCACCATGAATCCGATATCGTGTGTACCTTTATAATCTTTCAACGGATATAGGTAATTCGTAAATTTCACCGCATCTTTTTTCAAGTCTTCTATACCAGTCAACTGATATGCGTACCACAAGTTTCCGGGGAAAAAACCGCTTGTCCAATCATAGATGGAACTGCAATATCTACGGCTTCCCAAGGCATCTTTCACAGGTTTCATCCGCAAGGAGTCTTTAAAAGTTACAGGCTCTCTTTGTAACTGGCTACAGAGAAAATCCATATCGTATCCCGTCCAGATGGAACGGGGCAACAAGACTGAATCCCCTACATCCGCCACTGTTTCTTCCAGTTGTTGCACAGAAGTGTCTATCGCGTTTTTCAACCAGCCGTAATCTTCCTTTGGTTGACTGGGTGAACAGCCAGAGAATCCCTGCAATGTAGCAACTGCGTAACAAAATAATAAAAATTTCTTCATAAATATATGCATATTCTATAGGTTATATCTGCTCAAATTATCATCCTTACATACAAGGATGGAGAAACAGTAAGATGTTTATACTTTCTCCATCCATTGTCAGTTCATACCCAGAAAATGAAATTACTCAAATCCCGGATTGTTTTCTCCATTCAAAGCCGCGTTCGATTGGATTTCGGCCAATGGAATGGGGTAAAGTTCATGCTTGCCTGTGGTAAAGTTGTGGCCTGCTACGTAATTGGACTTAGCCCATTTCACCGGATTCCAATCTTTACGTGCAGCATCCGTTATATATTCATCTGGTCCCGGAATCCATGATTCCATGTAGTTCTGAGCAGCTTTTAAAGATGCTTCCAGAATACCCCATCGTAGTAAATCATATTTACGTTGACCTTCGTAGCAAAGTTCAAAAGCACGTTCCCAATACAATGCTGTACGGAATCTGCCGGCATCATCACCATCCGGAATAAATGGCAAATCATACAATTTCGGAGCCTTCAACAAGCTTGAATAATTGGCTGTACTTATAGGAGTAGCACCGGCACGTACACGGACGTCATTCAATAGTTTCCATGCTTCGGTTGTGTTGCCGATTTCGTTATAAGCTTCAGCTGCCATCAGAACAGCATCAGCATAACGCAACGGAGCATAATTGACGCCTGTATTGTTGGGATCCACAAAACCCGGAGCCATCCATTCTCTGCGCCATTTGCCCGGATATCTGTTCAGATTTTTGTTGATATCGGCAGAAGTATGCGATTTTTCCTGAGTTTCTTTATTTTTGTCCCACTTGATAGCATAATCCACGAAATTCACGTCACGACGTACATCTTTTATGCTTCCATCCTCATTTGACTCATAGAAAGACTTCCAATATGGTAATACCACAAAGAAAGCATTGGCACGTCCCATATAACTGCTTGTGCCGGGATAACTTCCCGGAGCATCTACAAGTGGTCCGTTGTAAGTTGCCCATACACCGGCATTGTCCTTCAAACCTTGGTTGGGTTCGAAAGCGATCTCCCAAAGAGATTCCTGATTGTCCAATGTCAGCTGAGAATAGTTCTTAAACAGTTGCTCATAACCACCTGCATAAAAACCATGGTAGCCTTCAGCCTTCAGAGCTTCCCATTCTTTAATCACCGCTTCAAAATATCCCTTTCGGGTAGTATCATCCGGACGGGTCAATTGACGCGATGAACAGTTCAGGCTATAGCCAGCGCGTTGCAAATAGACACGCATCAGTAAAGTATGGGCAGCACCGCTACAAGGTATTTCAGAAGAAGCCACTTCACGACCAGATTTCAAATATGTTTTTGCATAATTCAAATCTTCGATGATTTGGTCATAAATCAGCTCACGGTCGGTACGAGGTTTGGATGTATTAGCAAAACCATTCGTATATTCCGTGCTGAACGGTACATCACCAAAGAATTTCACTAGGTCAAAAGCTATGTAGGCACGGAGGAATCGAGCTTGCCCGTCAATTTCCTGCAGGTTTTTGTTTTCTGCAAAACCTGACATAGCCTCGATGCTGGCAATAGCCACATTGGCACGATCGAGAGCTTGGTAAGCACATCTCCATACACTAGCAATCCAAGTATTAGAAGCATTGTACAGATAGTGGGATATGTCACGGCGAGTTCCGTCCGAACCGGTTCCACGTACCATGAACATGTCGTCCGACCCAAAGAACGGCATGATATTTTGTCCATAATAGTCTGTAGTTTCAAGACAGTCATAGATTCCGACTACAGCCATCTGGGCTTTTCCTTCTGTCACGAAATAAGTATCTTTCTCGTAGAATGAGCTGGGCTTTTCAGTCAGGTCACAAGAAGTAACCCCTACAAGCATCATTGCGCCAAGCGCATATATCATTTTGTTTTTCATCTTATTATTCCCTTTTTAATTCTAATTAAAATGCTACGTTCACACCAAATACGAAAGAGCGGCTTCTGGGGTAAGCACCGAAATCGACACCGGGAGTTAACGCGCTACTCATGGTAGATACTTCCGGATCGAAACCGGTATAAGGAGTCCATGTAAACAAATTATTGCCCGTTGCATACAGACGCAATTTGGTCAGACCAATTTTATTTATCACTTTCTTGGGGAAGGTATACCCTAAAGTGATATTACTCAATTTCAAATAAGAAGCATCTTCAATGGCCCAAGAATGAATGTAGGTGTTGTTGGATCCGTTATCACCGAAATGAGCTACTGTTTTTCCCTGGTTCACTGCTGCCAGTTCTTCCGGATTCGTAATCAGTTCACCATTGGCATTAATAGTCACCCAACGATGAGCATCATCAGCTACCGACAGAACGTTTTTATTAGTAAGGGCAGTCTTGGTATTGGTCAACTTAGTAGCATTCAGTACTTCCGCACCATAGCTGTAAGTAAAGAAGATGCTCAAGTCAAAATCCTTCCAACTGAAAGTATTGTTGATACCGCCATAGAAATCAGGCAAGGCATTACCAATAATGGTCTTATCACTTTCAGTAATTTGGTTGTCTTCACTACCGTCCACGTTCTTAAATTTCCAGTAACCTGGCTGGATATTCTTCTTGTCGCCATGATAAGGTACACCGTCCTTCAATGTATAAGTTTTGGTTGTAGCATCGTAATTGAAGTCTTCCACCTGATACAATCCGTCAGTCACATAACCGTAGAATTGTCCCAATGGTTGATTTACTCCAATCTGATGGGATGCCCCCGCACCACTATAACCAAAGTTGGCCAGATACAACTGTACATCTTCACCTGTCAGTTTCTTAACCTTGTTCTTGTTGTGGGAGAAAGTAACCGAAGTGTTCCAAGTAAAATCTTTGGATACGATGTTTGCCGTATTGATAGTCAAATCCACACCCGAATTTTGAGTTTCGCCTGCGTTGATAACCATACTAGTATAACCGGAAGAGTTAGGCAGTTTGGCATTCAGCAGCAAGTTGCTACTGCGATTGATGTAGAATTCCGGCGAGAATGTGATACGCTGGTTCAAGAAACCAAAATCTATTCCTACGTTGAATGTCTTATTTGCCTCCCATTTCAAATCGGGATTAGGCACCTGACGAGAAGCATAGCCTGCTTGTGCACCGTTGCCATTGGCAGCAGTAACAGAATTCATAAGAGCAAGACTTTGATAACTACCAATACGATTGTTACCCGCAAGTCCATAACCGATGCGGAATTTTAAGTCGGAGAAGATTCCCAGATCCTTGATAAATTCTTCTTCGCCTAAACGCCATGCAGCCGAGAAAGCCGGGAAATATCCCCACTTGTTGTTCTTACCGAACTTGGAAGAACCGTCAGCACGGACTGAAGCAGTAAAAAGATATTTATCCATCAGGTTGTAGTTTATACGTCCAAAGAAGGAAAGCAATTTATCATCGTAGTTTTCACTGGAAGTGGGAACACCTGGAACACCCAGTGAGAGGTCTCCCAAACCTATTTCATCATTCGGAAACTGACTGGCACTTGCAGAAAAGCTGCGTGACCATCTTTCCACATATTCATGTCCGGCAATGACTGTAAAGTCATGAATTTTGTTTTTCCAAGAATAGGTCAAAACATTGGAAGTCTGAAAACTGCTATTTTCCAAATTAGTAATTGAACCTTGAATACTGGAACGCTTACCTGTAATAGACTCATCACCATAGAATACATCATTACGGCGAGTCTGATAGCGCATACCTACCGTACTACGGAAAGATAGTCCTTTCAGCAGCTTAATGGTAGCGCCACCATTGGCCTGGAAAGTACGCCATTCCCTATCGTTGAGCTCTTCTGCTGCCGAAATCAGCGGATTCTGCATAACGTTGCCATTATCATCTGCCAACAGAGGATCTTCGCCGTATAATAAATCTTCATCTACCCCCATAATACCTACTGTAGGACGATACTGCAAGATGTGCTGCATCTTGTTGAAGCGGTCACCACCTTCTGATGTACCCATGCCTTCCACACGCATCTGGTCGTAACTGATACGTGAATTTACCGTTAACCATTTGTTTATCTCATGATTCATGTTGAATGAGATGTTATGCTTTTTACTACCGCTGTATACCATAGCACCTTCTTCGTTGTAGTATGAGTAAGCCAGACTGTAATTCATCTTCTCCGTCTTTCCGGATACACCTACACGATAGTTTTGAGTAATAGCATTACGACCCAAGGTTTCATCTTGCCAGTCGATACCCTTGCGACCATTATATATGGAAGCGAGATCGCTGAACTTACCGTATCTCTCTTCCCATTTGGTCATACCATCCGCACCGGAATCTCCTGTACCCATTCTCCACAATGTACGTTCGTAATCCAATCTGGCAAATTCACCGGCATTAAGTACATCCAATTTGTTTGCAATCTTTTTGACACCGACATAACTGTCAAAAGTCACTGTAGCCTTGCCACCTGATTTACTACCATTCTTCGTAGTGATTACAACTACACCATTGGCACCACGAGCACCATAGATGGCAGTGGCCGAAGCATCCTTCAACACGTCAATGGTTTCAATTTCAGCGGGGTCGAGGGTAGACATACCGTCTTCACTGGGAAAGCCGTCGATAATGTAAAGAGGTTCGTTACTTTGTGTGATAGAGATACCTCCACGCACACGTACGGAAATGGAAGCACCCGGAGTACCTTCACTCTGCTGCACCATCACACCTGCCATGCGTCCGGTCAAGGCTTGTGTAACATCACTTACTGGCACTTTAGAAAGTTCTTTGCTGCTAACGGAGGTTACCGACCCGGTCAAATCTCTACGAGGAACGGCAGCATAACCAATTACCACAACGTCTTCCAGTAATACGGCATCAGCCTGTAGAGTCACATTGATTACACTTCGGTTATTGACTTTCACTTCTTGCGGAGTCATACCTACATACGAGAAAACCAATACATCTTTGGATGCATCATTCACTTTCAGAGTATAGTTACCATTTACGTCGGTAACTGTTCCAACACCGGCAACACCTTTAATGGTTACACTACCTCCAATCACTTCATATCCTTCACTATCAATCACCTTACCGGTTACTGTCAAACTTTGTGCGTATGCAGCCAAACTGACAAAAGCGAGGATAAACATTAAAAACAATTCTTTCAATTTGTACATAATAAATAATCTAAGGTTTAACTTTAGAATTTTTCTGATGACAAACATACGACAAGCACTAAAAAAAGTGCAAAAGTATTGTTTTTGTTACTTTTACTTTTACACCTTTTCCATACCAATATTGTTCACTACACACTATTTTTGTGCAAAAACAACTTCACAGATTACCACAAAAGGAAAATCATCCGATTAAGCAATAGCTTTATCTGCTTGGATTGCACGAAAAACAAATTGTACAAAACATCTTTTCAAGGCTTATTTCAAGAAATCAGCTCGTATCGGAGCAAAACAGTCAATCAAAACTCCAGGCTCCAGACAAACGCAGCCATGCAAAATATCCGGTTCAATATAAATACCGTCTCCCGCTTCCACAATCTTCTTTTCATCACCCACTGTAAACTCAAATTTACCACTTACCACATAAGTCGTTTGCGTGTGGTAATGCGTGTGAGGAGTTCCTATAGCCCCTTTCTCAAATTTGACTTTAACCAACATTACTTGCCCATCATAGCCCATAATCTGTCTGGCCACACCTTCACCTGCCGGCTCCCACGCTTTTTCTTTCTCTATAATAAAAGTATTGCTTCTTGTTTTCTTAATAGGACTATCAGGCACTCTATTATTGGCATTCAAACCCGTTACCGCAAAAAGAACTACTCCAATCATACATACACATCTTTTCCATGTTTTCTTTTTCATAATTAGTAAACTTTAGTTGATTAAATATATTATTCTGATATTGTTTCAAATTTATAAATAGTGACCTGCCGATATATTTCTCCCGGCAACAAACTTGTAGCAGGAAATTGAGGATTATTGGGAGCATCGGGGAAATGCTGCATTTCAAGACAAAATCCATAATATCTGCCATATTTCTTTTCACCATGACCAATAAGATAATCCATATTTGAATTTGGAATATAAAATTGCATTCCCGGTTCAGTAGTGTATGCTTTCAACACTCTACCGGATATAGGTTCCACTACGATAGCTGCCAACTCTAACGAACCTGGGTATTTATCCAGTCTATAATTCACATCATATCCTTTTCCCATTTTCTGTACTCTTTTTTCCACCGATTGTGGAGAAGTATAATCATATACAGTACCCACCACAGGCATTAACTCTCCGGTAGGGATACCCATGGAATCTGTAGGAGTTATGGAATCCGCATAAATCCTATAAATATGATTCAACACGTTTCTGGTGCAACCTGTTAGATTAAAATAACTATGATTTGTAAAATTAACTACCGTAGGCTTATCCGTAGTAGCTGTATATTCCAGAACAATCTCATTATGATTAGTCAGTTTGTAAGCCATTGAAAGTTCCAGATTACCGGGAAATCCTTCTTCCAGATGAATACTGCTATATTTAAAAACCACAATAGCTGTATCTTTTACAACATAAAATGTATCCGTTTTAAAGATCCGATGACTAAAGCCGTTTGTTCCACCATGGATAGAATGCCCATTATTATTCTTTTCCAGGTGATAAGTCTGCCCATTCAAACAGAATTCCGCATTTTTAATTCTATTGGCAAATCTTCCTACCGTAGCTCCCAATTTTGGATGTCTTCCCAGATAACATTCCAGACTGTCAAATCCCAAAACCACGTGTTCAAAACGCCCTTGTCTGTCAGGAACAAAGACGTCCGTCAGCGAAGCGGCATAATTCGTCACTTGAACAGACATTCCGTTCGCATTTACCAATGTAAACATTTCTACAGTATCCCTTCCGCTAAGGATGCTACTGTTCTTAAATACAGATAGCTGGCATAAAGAGGTTTGCCCACACGAAACTGATAAACATGAGATAATTATTAACGCCCCAATTACACATGCCTTCATAACCAAGTAACTAATATCATTTCTTTCCATATTCTGTAGGCAAACAACCGATATACTTCTTGAAACGTGCCGCAAAATAAGAAGGAGTGTTATAGCCCACCATAAAACTGATTTCTGAAACGGTATACTTTCCTTCTTTCAATAACTGACATGCTCGGTTAAACCGTATCTTATGTATAAAATCAATAGCAGATTTTCCCGTTATCGCCTTTAATTTCAAATGAAGATTCGAACGGCTCATATTCATCTCACGCGCGAACTGTTCTGTAGAAAATTCCACATTATCCATATTTTTCTCAACAACAGCAATAGCCTTCCGCAACAGTTCCTCATCCATCGTATTGTTCGTAAGCTTTTCCGGTTTTATTTCCGTCATATTGGAATATCGCTCGAATATACGATAACGTGTACGCAGCATATTCAGAATCTTGGTTCTCAACACTTCCATAGAGAACGGTTTGGCAATGTAATCATCGGCTCCTACCTGTAAACCTTCCAACTGATACTTGATATCTACTTTGGCAGACAACATATAAACCGGAATATGGCAAGTACGTAGATTCTGTTTCACTAACTTGCATAACCTAACGCCATCCATTATAGGCATCATGACATCTGTTATAATCAAATCTACATCCTTGTCTTTCAGAATATCCAGCGCTTTTTGCCCATTCTCCGTTTCCAACATATCAAACAGCGCAGACAGACCGTTCACCAAGTACCGTCTCAGTTCCCTATTGTCCTCTACGACCAAGATAGTACCACGTTTACCGTTTACTTCATCCGTACTATCCTCTTCCCCGAACTTTTCGTCATCACCGATATAAATGTCATTTGCATTGGTGGAATATACACGTTGTTCTCCTTCATTCCCACTTCCTCCAAGCAACTCTTCTTGCGTATATACGGATTCATCCTGCGGCAGATAAATCGTAAAAGTAGAACCTTTACCAACTTCACTCTGTAGAATAATCCGCCCATGATGTAATTCCACCAGACGTTGAACCAATGAGAGCCCGATACCACTCCCTTCACGTCCATTTTCCACCTGATAAAAACGTTCAAAAATCTTTTCCTGCTTCTCCAATGGGATGCCAATGCCTGTATCTATCACTTGCAAGACAAGATTGTCACCTTCTATGTAAAGTTTCACAGTGATACTTTCGCCGACTTCGGTATATTTAAAGGCATTCGAAAGCAGATTATTTGCAATTAAATCCAGATAGTTCTCATCGAAAAGAACATTTTTATCTTGCAACTCTGTATAGAAGTTATAGTCTATATCCTTCCTTTTAGACAAACTTTCATAATTCATAAAACAGTTCAATATCCGCTTATAAGCATTGGAATACACAGCCCTGAGTTCAAATATCCCTAACTCAGCACGCCGGAAATCCATTAACTGATTAACCAAATGCAAGAGACGGTTGGTATTCCGCTGCACATAAAGCAACCGTTCATGCTCCCAATGCCCACTGATACGATCAAGTAATTCCTGCAAGGGCGCAACAATCAAAGTCAACGGAGTCCGTAACTCGTGCGAGATATTAACATAAAAACGGATTTTCATCTGGCTTATCTCTTCCCGCTTTTCTTTATCAAGCCGTTCCATTCGTATTTCAGCCTGCATACTCTTGCGTAGCCAGAAGAAGCGTACGATACCGAACACCAACAAAGCAAACGACAAAGCAAACAAGGAAAGCGCCCACCAAGTAGAATACCAAACCGGCAATATATGTATATGAAGTATGGCGGGTTCCTCATTCCATTTACCATCATTGTTTGCTGCTTTTATACAAAAAGTGTAATCCCCTGCCGGTAAATTGGAGTAAGAAACAAGGCTGATATCATTCTGCTTATACCATACATTATCATATCCCTCCAGTTTGTAGGTAAATGTATTATGTTTACCCGCTATATAATTGGAAACGACAAAAGAAATGGCGAATGAATTCTGAGATGAAGATAAAGTTATACGATTCACGTATGTAATACTTTCCTTTAAGATTCCGGTTTCATCATCCGGTAATACCTCCTTATTATGAACAAATAATTTATTGATTACAGGTTTGGGAGCATAAGGATTATCAATCAACGTTTCAGGACGGAATGAAGTAATGCCGTTGACTCCACCAAACAACATGTAGCCATTGTCTTTTCGACAATAAGCCCCAGCATTAAACTGGTTGCCTTGTAATCCGTCCATAATCGTGAAATTACGAAACTTCCCACTCTCCGGATTCAGGCAACTCAACCCTTGATTCGTACTTATCCATAAACGCCCGTAAGCATCTTCCAGAATTCCATAAATAACATTACTCGGCAGACCGTTTTCTGTGGTATATTGCAGGAACTGCTTATCACTCTCTTTCAAAGCAAACAATCCGTTACGTGTTCCAATCCACAGATATCCGGAAGATGTTTCATAAAAACAATTCACAAACGCTTGCTTCAACACAGAAGCTATCTGAAAATCCGTATTAGGGAGCAAAGAGGTACCTACCTGGTTAAAAACAGAAATTCCCATTTCTCCCCCAGCCCATATACGTTTCTTTGAGTCACAAAACAACAAGCGATTGTATTGCTGCAATTTGTGCCCGTCCTCATCTACATCAACAATCGTAAAGTTGCGTTTATCTATATCAAAATGCAATAAATATTCCAGCGATGCCACCCAAAGCCCCCCATACCCGTCTGAAATGATAGAATAGATATTATTGCTCGGCAAATTGCTATTGTGACGATTATAATATTCTATGTAACCGGATTTACGATGCAAAACCATCATTCCTCCGGCATGTGCCCCCACATATATTCTATCTTGTACCTCATCTACATACACCGTCTTGATATCCTTGAAAGGTACATCCAGATTGCCCGAATTGAATAGATAATTCTTATATAGCTGAGAGGCATTATCATAGTAATTCAAACCGCCATCGCTCGTGCCAATCCACAAATTATGCTTGTTATCCTCAACAATGCAACTGACCACATTATTACTGAGTGAGTTCAAGAACGGGACATGTTTGATACGCTGGAAACGGTTACACAAAGGATGATAATAATTCAGCCCTCCCCAGTAAGTACCCAGCCACATGCCACCCTGCGAATCTCTGAAAATACTCCGGACCGAATTCTGCGATAAACTTCCTTCCTGAATCTCAGAGCTTTTAATGGACGAGAAACAGTCTGATCCCTCCTTGTAGATATTCAATCCACCATAGGTTCCCACCCATAGGCGATTCTCTGTATCCAGTGCTAAAGAACGCACATAGTTTGAGTTCAATCCTGATTTCCCATCTTCATAACGATAATTCTTCAGCTCCTTTGTCTTCATGTCGTACAGATAAAGTCCATCTCCCTCCGTAGCCAGCCATATTCTATTAAACATCTGGCACAGAATGGCATGAACCCGGATGCCGGCAGGCATATCCACCAGTTTCTCCAAAATACCGTTTGACAAAGTATAAATATATACACCTTCCTCAGTACCTATATAGATACAATCATCCTGACGTACCAAAGCTGCCGGCTGCAATCCATGCAAAGAAGAGGATAATGTATCCGAAAGGAAACACTCTTTCTTTACATCAAAAAGCAGAATGCCTTCGGCAGTACCCAACATCAACCAATCTTTTTTTATCGGGATAATACTGGTCACAGCTACGTTCAAGCCATTTCTCTTATAATAATAATTGGAAAATTCATCTTTATAATGATTGTAAAGAGACAACCCCTCACGAGTTCCTATCCAAATCCGGTCTGAATCATCCATTGTGATGCAACGGGATATATCGCTGGCAATACTATTGGGATGGGTATATTGATGGCGATATACAGTAAAGTTGTAACCATCATATTTATTCACACCATCATACGTCGCAAACCATAAATTCCCTCCCTTATCCTGATTAATCGCAAAAATCGTACTATGCGACAATCCTTCCTCCAAACCAATATGGGAAAAGTGAATATCTTCAGTGATATCGGCATTCAACATGTAGGGGAATAATACTTCTAAAAGCACTAACAAATATTGCTGTATTTTCATGTTTGTAATCTATTATGAGGCAAATAAATAAAATACATTAGCAAAAGTAAATATTAATCTGTATTTTCTTGCCAATACTTTCCGGTATTATTCGCAAAGGTGCAAAAGAGAATCCTGGAACCGGATTAAAGATTCGTCCATCACTATCTGTCGGTGCTACATCTATATATCCTGCTTCGCAAGTGATGTACAATATCCCCTTATTTTTTTTTATGGAAGCTTCTCGCGTACTTATCCTCACCTCTTCTTTGGGCGACGCGATAACTGGCAACACAAGGTAAGCCGAGTCATTGCAACGTTCCACGCTTATGCTCACTCCTTGTTCTGAAAATGCATAGTTCACCTCTACCAGTACTTCTCCCTGCTTTGGAGACTGTTGATTGATATTAACCAAATGAGAATTTACATTGAATCGGCAGAACCCGTTTTCTATAAAACAAGTAATGTCCGTATTCAAATCGTCCAGATTACTATATGCAACTCCATCCTGAGTCAATTCAACCCGGGGGGTACCTCCCATCAGATATTTACGGACATTGTCCTGCATATTGGGAGCTTCAATCAGTTTATACTGGTTCATAGTCGCAGCAAATATAGGTCCTGCCTGAGCATGCCACAACAACGAAAGGGCACCTCCCATTGGATGAGTCCCTTTCACTTTATATTCGGCATCATATCCGGTAAATGTGGCACGCCAATCTCCTTGGGATAAAAGCCACGTACGAATATCCTTAAAATGCTTCACTCCGTAAACGGAGTCACGGGGAAGCTTTTCCAAAGAAGTCATTTTCACAGGAGGCAGTTCCAAAAAAGAAGCCAACGCCTTGGCATGCCCAAATGTATGATGAATACAAGGAGAAACACCGGATGCAAAATAATGCATTCCTCCATAAAGAAGTCCACCATGAGTAGCCTTACTCAATAAACGGATATTGCGGCGAATGGCTTCCAGACATTCCGGATGACGGGCAGCAGCCATCAGATAATAACCTCCCATAAAGCCATCACTGGTACGCCCGCCCCAATAAGTCCATTTAAAGCTTCGTGTTCCCCAACTGTTGTCCCAAGCGCCATCGGGTAACATAAACTCAAGATGAGTTTCCATAGAACGTTCCACAAGCGAAAATAGTTCCATGTCGTTTGCCATCACTGCATAATATGCCATATTAGGCAGTGATTCTTCTACATTATAAAGCAAATCTACCGGACGGCAACCGTTTGGAGTTTCTGAGGCGATATTGGGTCCCTCGCCATACAAGAAACAGTCATTCGCGGTAAAATATTCTTTTAATCCGCGAGCTATCTCTCCGGCTTCCTTCTTAAATTCAGGCCGATTGCACATCTCACCGATAGCGTATAGTGCATAGGTTGCCGAAGCAGAATAGTTTACATTCATATTTCTCATGCCTTCTCGCCTTCGGCTATAAATGAAAGGATTGTTCATCATAAACTCACCAGCCTCTACCAATCGCTGTTTCCAATGATGATGGGTTGAATCATCCAATAGATGTCCGTGATAATGCAAAGCTTCATAAAGAGCAATCGCTGCAAATACCGTCGTACCGTTCCAATCCGATACATGTACATCGTTCATCCATGACCCGTCCGGACGGTGTACATTCTCCATCCACGCCATCAAGCGCTTGGCTCCGAGCAAATATTTTTGGTTCCCGGTCTTTTCTGCCAAATACATCAAAGGAAGTACGGCATCACCTATACGTCCATGCATACGGGCACATGCAGAGCACAAGACTCCTCCATCAAGTGCGGAATCGGAACAAGTGTACTGATAAGCCAGAAAAGCATCCATCCATTCCGTCAACAGCTTATCCGCTTCACTACGCAATGAATCATCAAAAGAGTTCGCATTTACATTCCGTGCTTGTCCTGCCAAAGATGATACACAAAACAGCACCATCATAAACAACATGTTTTTCATATCTCTTTCATGGTTAGATTTTAATGCTCAAAGTTAGTCCTTTGTTATCAGTATTTCACTCTCTTTTTATTCAATATCATGCCAATGGGCGTTTAAACCTCTTGTAATATTGTTGAATCAATGCTAATATTGTTGAAAACTCACTTACCAAAACAATATTGGTACACTTTTAAACATAAGGAAGTCTCGGTTAAACACAAACGGACTACTTTAGCTGCGGGAAACAAATGTTCTTAATTCTTAATGCCTTATGAGACACCTACCTTTATTAATGTGTACTGCCTTCTGCGGATTGTATTCCACACAGACAAAGGCGGCAGACACAAAAAACGAAAAGCCCAATATTCTTTGGCTCACCTTTGAAGATACTAGTGCATACGAATTCGGTTGCTACGGCAACAGAGGAGTACATACTCCCAATGCGGACAGCCTTGCCGCCCGCGGCATACAGTTTATGAACGCATGGTCCGTAGCTCCCCAGAGCTCGGCTGCCCGTTCTTCACTGATTACCGGATGCTATTCAAGCACTTACGGCATGGACATCCATCCTGTGCCCTACGATACACCTGCTGACATCTTCTTTCCACAGAAATTACGCGAAGCCGGATATTACTGTACAAACAACAGCAAGACACACTACAACTCTACCACTGACAATAAAATATGTTGGGACGAATGTAGCAACAAAGCCTCATACAATAGTCCCAAACGAAAAAAGAACCAACCCTTTTTCGCTGTATTCAACACGGTAACCTCACACATGGGACGCATCCGAACTTTCCATACAGACGGACGCAGAGATTACACACGGGAAGGCATATACCCGGCACTGCTTTCATTGCCTGCTTATGTTCCCGACTTGCCGGAAGTACGTTCCGACTATGCCGGTCATTTAGAAGCAGTACAAGACGTGGATACCTGGCTGGGATTCTTCCTGAAAGACCTGAAAGAGAAAGGCTTGGATGAAAATACAATTATATTTTTCTTCAGTGACCACGGCGGTTGTATACCCCGTGGTAAAGGATATTTGTACGAAAGCGGTCTAAAAGTACCTCTGATTGTCTATTTCCCGCCCAAATGGCAACACCTGGCCAAGCAGGCTTCAGGCAAAGAGTACAGCTTGGTCAACTTCACGGATTTAGGGCCTACCGTACTTAGTCTTGCAGGGGTAAAACCACCCAAACAGATGCAGGGCAAAGCACTTTACGGCAAGTTTGCAAACAAAGAAAAACGCCAGATGCAATTTGCATTAGCAGCCAATCAATTGCATCATTTCATGCCGGTACGCGCCGTTACCGATGGGCGTTTCAAATATATCCGTAGTTATATCCCCTATCGTCAGTTTGCCCTGCGCAATTATTATCAATGGGGAATGCCTTCCAACAAAGCATGGGATAAACTAGTATTGGAAGGGCATAATACCAACCCTAACTGGAAACTGACTTTCGAAGCCCATCCGGCAGAAATGCTGTTTGACCTTGAAAAAGATCCGGATGAACTGCACGACTTATCCGGTACTCCCGAATATGCAGAAATCTTGTCCAAAATGCGCCAAGCACTATCTGACCATATTCGTGTCACCGGTGATTTGGGGTTCTTCCTTCCCACTTCACGCACCGGTCATATTCTTTACGACAAAGTGCGCAAGGAGAAATATCCTCTGAACGAACTTTATACTCTTGTTGAAACAGCTGGAACAGCAACCACCGCCTCTCTGCCCATGTTAGAAGAAGCAATTACCAATCCGCTATCCGAAATGAGATTCTGGGGAGTAGTAGGATATGCCAAACTTGCCAGAGAAAAGCAAATATCTTCTTGTCCGCAAGCCTTGTTGGCACTCCTCCAAGACAGTAATCCCTACATCGCTTCCGAAGCCGCCTATGCCGCAGCCTATCTGGGTAAAAGTCAAGAAAGCGTTGCCCGCCTAATTATTCCCACAGAAGAAAAATACAGAAAAATAGGGTACTCTTCACTAGAATGCTTATCTTTAGATCCTGATATGCGTGACTGTATCCGTCCTTTCCTGCCGGAACTGAGAGAAGCCGCAGAAACCCTGCCACGCCTTGAAAACGAAGATGCCGGACTCATGGCACGGGGGATTCTCGTGAACTTGGGCGAAATGGATATCCAAGACTTGCATGGTCCTGAAGCTTATAAAAAAGGTTTGAAACTTAACTACGGCCGTAGGGCAATGATACCCCTACCCAACTAAAAGAAGAAATTTATGCGTACTACAATCAAAATCGTAATTTTATTGTTTTTCATATGTACTTCCATGTCCGGAACTTCGTCTCCGGACATGGAAAAGTATATGCGCCAACATGCCTTGATATGGGAACAATTACCCATGCAATGGAATGAAGGTGCTTTTTTAGGTAATGGATTGGTCGGCATGATGGTATATGCCGATTCCACACTCAATGCATTAGTTTTCCATCTGGGACGTCCCGATGTCACAGATCATAGGAAAGCTCCCTACCGAAAAACCTCCATCGGCACGGAAGAGGCAGATAAAATGGTGGATTTTTGCAGGCTTGATATCGGTAAAATGTTATTATTCCCTGAAGGGAAGATACTTTCAGGCACTTTTTATCTCGACATTTACAATGCCGAACTGACCGGACACCTAAAAACTGACAAAGGTGACTTGACTTTCCACGCCTATACTCCCCAACCCGAAGAAGTGAATATCGTGGAAGTTTCCTCCGGAATCCCTTACCGTTGGAAGGGGATTCCCGGGAATCCATGCTCTCCCCGCATAAGAGTATTTCCCCATTTGAAGGAAAAATTGAAATACAAGGACAACCCCGTACCTGTCGTCAACCAAAAAGACAAAGAAGGTAGTTGGGTACAATCCTTGTTGGCAGGAGGAGACTATGCAACCTACTGGAAAGAAGTGCCGGACGGAAAATCACGCTCCGTATTGTACATATCTACAGCCAATGAAGTACCGGCTTCATCCCTTTCTCTTGCCAAAGCCATCAAAACCGTAGAAGCAGCACAGATTACAGGTACTAAATTATTGAAACAAAAGACACGCCAATGGTGGAACGCCTACCACGAACGTTCTTTCCTTTCCATTCCGGACAAAAAACTGGAGAACTTTTATTTCATACAGATGTACAAACTTGCCACTTGTTCTCATCCGGATGGCCCGGCAATGGACGTAATGGGCACTTTCTTCAAACTGAGCCCATGGCCCAGTTTCTGGTGGAACCTAAATATACAACTGACTTATATGCCCATAGGACCAGCCAATAGGATGGAACAAGGCAAAAACTTCCAGCGACTGATGGATGAAGTGTTTCCTTCACTTGTCCGTTCTATTGAACCATGCAAGATAGGTGACTACACCTGGGCATTGCAAAACTATTATATGTACCTGCGATATGCCGGTGCTGACTGGCAAGATATCAAACAACAAGTAGTTCCAAAAGCACTGGACGCATTTGCCGTATTCGATAAAATACTGTGTTATAAAGAAAACACATGGCATCTCACCCATATTGAGTCTCCCGAATATGAAGGGTTCCAAAAATACAATGACAGCAATTACGGATTAGCTTCACTGAGCTGGTTGCTCCAAACATTGATAGCATGTCATGACAGAACTTCAAGCACTCATCCCGACTATGCACGCTGGAAAGAAATCCTGACACGACTGGCTCCATATCCCACCAATGAAAACGGTCTGATGATTGCCGCCAACAAACCGCTGGAGAAGTCCCACCGCCATTATTCGCACCTATTGGCCTTCTACCCTTTCCGACTTTTACATCCCGATGTACCAGAGAACCGTAAACTCCTGGAGAAATCCATCGAACACTGGTTGTCTTTAGAAGATGGGAAAGGATTAGCAGGATATTCCTATACCGGAGCAGCTTCTCTATATGCCTATTTGGGTAACGGTAACAAGGCTTACGAACGCTTGGCACATTTCATCAACAAACCAATCGGAATCAGCATTCTGCTACCCAATACATTCTATGTGGAAAGTCAAGGCAAGAATCCGGTAATAGAAACCCCATTAAGTGCTGCGGCCTCCCTTACTGAGCTGCTTATACAAAGCTGGGATGAGACTATACGTATCTTCCCGGCTGTGCCAGACCATTGGAAAGATTGTGCTTTCCATGCCCTCAGGGCGGAAGGAGGATTTACCGTCTCGGCTCAACGCCAAGACGGAAGAACCGAATGGGTCAGCCTGACCAGTGAAAAAGGACAACCTTGCCGTATACAGTTATCCGGATGGGATGCCGTCCATCAGCTATCTGCAGGACGTACCGTCTCCATCAAACCGCTGGGTAATGAGACCTATGAACTGGACCTGAAAACCGGAGAAAGCGTAACGCTGGCCCCTGACAAATCAACAAAATGCAAACTACGCCTTATCCGGGCAAAAAACAAATCCCAATCCAACTTCTATGGAGTGAAATCAAGAAAAGGTTTGCCCGAAATAATGGAATGGCCGGAATTAACTCCCATCAAGGAACGTGTGAATGTACAGGCCGACTCTGCTCGTATCCGACAGATTGTCGACGGCTGTTGGGTGGCCGTAGGTACCAATAAGTCCCATGCCATACAACTGGACTACTCCCGTCCCTTTCAAGGACAGCCTTCTTACCGTTTTGAGCTGAAACAAGATGACAACACTCTGGAAGGCTACTCTAAAGGAGAAACCAAAGGTCGCGCCGAACTATGCTATTGCTATGCCGTATCCGACGATTTCAAAAACTATCCGGCAGATGAATATCCCAATGCTCAAAAGATGAAGACCGTCTATCATTATGGCAAGGGAAGTTGCCCGCAAGGTTCATCCATGAGCTACACATTCTCTGTTTACATTCCACATACCCTTGACAAAAACGTATCTACCATCTTTGCCCAATGGCACGGCATGCCAAGCCGTACACTTGTGTCCGACCCTGATGGCAAAGTAATGAGACTCAGTACCAAGGAGTTTCTGGAACTGGAGAGGCGAATGATTTTCAAGAAAAATACGGCATATGATAAAATTATCAAAATCAACGCCCAAGGAGATACCCTCTACAGAGCAGGGAAACCGAACGGTTGGCTGATAGAACAAGGCGGTTATCCCCCGCTTGCCTTCGGCTTTTCACAAGGTTATTTCTACATCAAAGCCAATTCGGACCGCAAATGGCTGACGGACAAGACCGACCGCTGTAATGCCAATCCTGACAAGGCAGAAATCATGCATCCAGTCACCTCTACCTTCAAAACCTCGACAATAGCATATAAAATGCCATTCGAGAATTTCCCCAAAGATTGCTGGATAACTTTTCAGGTAAATATAGACTGGACCGAATATGGAAAAGAAAAAGAAACCATTCTTAAACCCGGACTTCTTGACGTAACCATGTCCTACCGTCAATCAGAAAAGGAAGTGAAAGAACATATCGTAAACAATGAGGAGATACTGATTGGCCGCAATGACGAAGAAGGATATTACTTCAAATTCGGCATATACCGTGTCGGCAACAGTACCATTCCGGTTTGCTATAACCTAGCCGGTTATAAAGAGCAGTTCCGAAAAGTAACGACAAGAATCACGCAATTTTAAATCCCATATTTTTCAACTCAACACAGAACGATTGATTTCTTGTTTTTTCGTAGAAAAACAAAAAAGGAAGAAATAATAGCCGAATTCAACAAGCAACAAAAAGCCCGCCACCTTAATGG
>VOFG01004207.1_pt1 | contig 103522 bp, 131 predicted proteins | sample 5384171 | NCBI WGS metagenome assembly VOFG01 (sample SAMN12384726, study PRJNA508395) | human gut metagenome | isolation source: healthy gut F | host: Homo sapiens
TAGTCGCAAGACATTATGGATGAGGTTCTTTAGTTGAGTCCGACAAGGACACGGAACTCATTAAGTCGAAAAAGGGTTGGTGTACATTTTTTGAAGGTTTCATCAAACGAGTGTACCGAAATGCACACTATGCACCCTGTCAAAATCAACTCATGGGGTTCATCATCTTCAGTCAAACTCAATTAAAGAACGATTATGGTGAAGCTAAAATTCATTGTTCTTGATGGTGTGCTGGCTTTGCGCATCTCGGAAAACAAGACTCGCTACTACAAAAGAGTCACGCATCTGCTCAAAGGAAAGCCCAATCTTGAAAAACATTGGGTGAAAGAAAAGGAACGGTTCTCGGCCTATGCAGTGTCCTATGCAGAGAACAATCAAATCCTCGAAGACTTCAAGGCCGTTTACTGGAAGCTAATAACGGAACATCCAGAACTGACCGCCAAACAGGTTGCCAATTACTACAAATCTCATTTTACCACACAGGAGGCACAGCCAAAGGAAAAGGTGTCTGAATGGTCCGTGGAGGAATATAAGAACTCTGTGGAAAAATATCTGGAGACTGTAATCTTACGAGAGAAAGCTAAACAGGGCTGCAATCACGAAACATACTACAAGCTCCTTGCTCGGTGCCGTGCAGACATCCCAGGCTTCGACACAATGGCGTTCTCAACCATAGATTACAACAAGATGGTCGGGATAGCCTACATATTCGCAAGGAAACGAGCCTACCGCAACACGGCCAAATCGTTCCGTGCATTGTTGGGCAGGGCGCACAAGGACAAGGATGTGATGTTCAACCTTGGGCAGATTGGCACGTTCTGTTTCAGCGATTACAACCCAGACCGATATGACGTAGTAGAGCGGCATCCAGACGTGCTGTCTGACGAGCAACTGAAACGGTTTATGAACTTCAGCGTTCAGGACATCACGCCGTCATACAAGGACAGGAAACAGGTGGAGCTTTATTACGACTTCTGCGTGTTCATGCTTCACACGTTCTTTTCCCCATGCGACGTAATCAAGGTAAAGCGCAGGGATATTACAAGAAAGGACACGCTGCTGGTGAAGCGTAAGAAAACCCACCGCACTGTAGAAGTGCCGATTACGCCGCTTGTCCGTGCCATTATCGACAAATACAAGGGCCAGTCAAAGGACGGCTACATTTTCCCGATAATGAACGATGAAGACGAAAAGAAACACGCCACAAAGGATTACACATATAAGAAGTTTAGGGAATATCTTAACTTATGGCTAAAAGAAGTTGGAAAAGAACTGGATACGGACTTTAACCTATACGCATACGTGTTCCGACATACGGCCATCACGGTTGCCATCAACAACGGACTGCCCATATCGTACATAGCAAATGCCGCTGGAACCAGCGTTGAGATGATTCAGCAGCACTACTATAATGGGGAGTGTACCAAGAACCGAGAAATGCTTACCTCCGTGTTTATGAGGGCTGGAGTTTAGGCTTATATACCACTGAAATAGGTGGTATATAAATTTGAGAGTAGTATATAAAACAAGATTGTACCACCTGTTTTGGTGGTACAATCGCTTTCAGGTGGTACAATCGAAGTTATTTTTCACTACTGGGATTGTTTCTTTTCCTATCAGCCAACGCCTTGTTGATTCCGCCTCCAGCCATAAAACATCCGATGCACAACATAAAGATGCCAAGGCTATCCAAGTCTGTCTTAATATATCCATTACTGCAAACATCGTAAATGAGACAGAAACATACGCAGAAGCCCATAACAGCTCCGACAATGCACGACAATACCAGCGCAAAGCTCTTGGAACTATCAAGCGTGTCGGCTTTTATCAGGCTCTTCAGATACTCAAACGCTTTCATTTCCCCAAGTAAGACATTATACCTTTTACGTGGATGTCAACCATCGCTTGCTTTCCATCTTCGCTCATCAAGACACCAACATCCTCCTTATTGTCTTGGAACAGATTTTCAGTAAGGACTGCTGGGCATTTGGTGTCACGAACAATGCCGTAGTTGCCAACCCAGTATTTCGTGGCAGGAACACATCTGTTGCCCTTGTAACCAGCCTTGTCTGCTTCCTCATATAAACACTTCGCAAGCCGTTTTGAGTTGCTGGAAGCGTTAGGAGCCACCCATACGCTCCATCCTCGTGCGTTCTTCCATCCAGAATTGCCAGCAGCGTTGATATGAATGGATACGAGCAGGACATTTGAAGTTCCAACCTTGTTACAGATGGCATTTGCCCTACGCACCCTTTCATTGATGGAGATGTCGGTCTCTTCAGTAACTATTCGCTCCGCATCAAATCCTTTTGCTTTCAATGCACTTTCAAGCCTTTTGGCGATTTCCCTTGCCCACGCATATTCACGCAGCTTGCCGTCTGGAGAACGCTTGCCTGATGTGTTACTACCGTGGCCATTGTCAATCAAAATCTTCATTGTTGTAGTGATTTAATAATAAACCTATTTTATAACGAATAGACCATTGATGCACAGATAGTTGAAAACCCCATAGAAACCATATCACTGCGGCTTCTATGGGGCAAAACAATCTTAAACCTTAAAAACTACTAACAACTAAATATTGTCAAGCAAGCAGGACTTGAACCTACAACCTTCACCGTATCAGGGTGACGCTCTACCAGTTGAGCTACTGCTTGGTGTATCAGGAGCAATTTCACAACTGGTCCGATACGATTTGCTCTGTGATATAAAAGTGAGCCACAAGTAGGAATCGAACCCACAACCACGGACTTACAAAATCCACGCTCTACCAGTTGAGCTATTGTGGCAAATTGTCAGGCAGTTGATTTAGTCCTGCTCTGACCGCTCCGATACTACCCACTCGGAACAACGTCTGCCAGCCTACGTTCTGGACCCACCGACTCTAACATCACCTCGGTTTACTCCGATTATGGTGAAAGGCGTGGGTGTCTTCGTTCCCTTGTACTTCGGGCTTATTTTCTCCACTGGGCGTAATGCTTCCTGAGATAGAGATAATATACATCGTCTTCATTCTCGTAAGCCTCACGCTCAAATGATATGTTTCTATAAGCATTGCCAGGCTTGCACAGTCTGTACAACCACTCAATCACATACAAAATATAGAAGAATACATAGCCCAGCTCTTTCATCTGGGCAGTATGTATTGCTTCGTGATTAAAATCCGTACTTGTCATCCGTGCGCCTTTTCTCACGAAAATAACGCCGAACAAATTTATGGCTTTGAAACCCTTAAATGGTATGAGTTTATTTTCTATTACGACCACCATTTCAAATTTTAGGTTAGTGGAGAAACTGGGAATCGAACCCAGAACCTTCTGCTTGCAAAGCAGACGCTCTCCCAATTGAGCTATAACCCCATTTGTTGCGGAGGCAGGCTCTGCCCCTGCGACCTCCAGATAATGACTCTGGCGAGCTAACTGACTGCTCCACTCCGCGATTTGTATAAGAATAGCCACTTCATATACCTAAAGGTTTACGAAGTGGCTATATTTTTTAGATTTTCCCTGAAATTACATTACAATCTGCCAGTCATCGGCGAATACGTCATCAATTGACGGCATCCATGAATCTGCCTTACCTATATTTGGGTCATAGATGAGGCACTGGCTGGTATAGTCAATGAACCCAGTATTTGCCATTATCAGGTCTTTTGCAGACTGTGGAAGCGACTGCATCTTAGGAACCACATCATTTCCGATATGGGCTGGAACCTGCTTGATGATAAACGGTCCATGTTGCCCCCAGTTCCAACGTCTTACGCAGAGACCAGCCTTCAGAAGCTCGATTGCCGCTCCGAAGTTGAACTGGTTGAACAGTTGTAGATGTTCTTCCATAACGTCTTCACGGACTTCCAGCATTGATATGTATCCGCTCATTATGGATGCCTGAGCGGACAGAAGTCCACGAGCCAGCGTACTAAGTTTTTGACCGTTGTCACTGGAGAGGAAAGCGTTGAGCTTGTCTAACCGTTCCTTAACCTCTCCACACTCAATGTGCATACGGTCAATGGTGGTTTCGGAGACTTTATACGCCTGTTCAAATACGTCTGCTGGAGACCAACTGATATAACCGTCCTTATACTTCACAATATATCCCTTTTCAGAGTTGTCGTGAACTTTAGGGTCGTTTACATACGGATTACGTCCAGTTTTCTTGACGTAATCTCCCAGAGTCATAGGCTCTGCTTCTACTTGCTTTGTTCCAATATACTTCTTCATATCCAGTATGTTTTTATGCGCCAGCCGTGTAAGTTCCAGTTATAGCAGCCGTAGTGCTATCCGACAGATGCGCTGTTCCTGTGATGTTTGTTCCAGTAATATTCAGCTCAATAGAAGTGATTTTGGCTCCAGCATCTCCTTTATCACCTTTCGCTCCAGCGGTTCCAGTATCACCCTTGTCTCCTTTATCGCCCTTAGAGCCAGTTGCACCTTTTTCTCCTTTCAAGTTTTTGAAAGCAAAACTCGATGCACCTCCCTGAAGGTCAACAGAAACTTCTGGCGTACCAGTATTGCCATCCACAGTAGCGGTTGCGGATGTGATAGAAGAACCTTCTCCACTTCCACCGCTGCCGCCAGCATTTGACTGTACAATTACCATCTTTGCCGACTTTACAGCAGTTTCACTGACGATACGAATCATCATACCGACAGGAACGTCCAGGTCGATTGTTCGTTTTCTGGGGTCAAATTCAATTCGGCTGTCTTCACTCGGCTCCATGCCTTCCATGTGCCTGTAAATGGTTAATGGCGTTGAGACATTGCCGCTGTCTATCTGTACTACGCATGGACCTTCAGACTTAAAATCGGCCTCATAAACACCATTTTTGTTCTTAAAACTTATATCCTTCATTGTCTTATGAGTTAAATGTTTTACTAAAGAATAGATAAGCAGACTTGGTTAAGTTGTCTGCTTATAATTGTCGTTTACATATTTAAGCCCGAAGCACCATTTAATCATCCATCGCTGAAACCAATTCATTGGTTTATATACCGATATGACAGTCTTGGTTGGCTCGTGAACCAAATGGGCGATTACTTTAGGCTGCTCAATATGAGCATAGTTTTTGTCATCCATAACTTTGTTGATTTGGTAATTGTAATCCGTTTGCTTGAAGCACTTTTTCTAACGCTTCTTGATATGTCACTCCGTTGTTTTTATAGTTCATAAATAACTGATAAAACTTTGGATAAAGAGACTGTACAAGATTGAGTCTGTTATCTCCTTTTATCTGACACCCATATCCGCAAAACATACATCCAGTGCGTGCTGCACCTTTATGATAAATATCAGCTATGTCAAGATTCCGCTGACGTATATAGTCAAATATGTCTTTTTCAAGCCAAATTGATAAAGGCATAGATTCTATCTTACCGTCAAAAGTGTTACACCCCCCCCCCTGCGAATGTATGTGCTTCGTCTTTGCTGAGACTCTGAAGCCATCGTACCAAGAATGGGGTATAGACCAGTGTTTTTCTGATATTGACGAAACGGTTTCTTTTTCAGATAGTAGCAACATTTTGCACTGATGTTAAAAGCCTCATCAATAAGAAAATCGTATTTTTGTGGTATCTTTGAACTCTTCCAAGAACAGGCAACTTCACCTCTTGCTCGTTTTGCCTTAACCGAATTAGGACTATTGCGAAGACAATCAACAATCTCACTTGTTTCTTTACTTATTAACGGAAAGCCGTATGACGCAATAACTTCTTTTGGAGTAATAGATGGCCGTATAATATCAATATTGTACCCATCAGTGTCTTTAAGTTTCCTGACGAACTTTACAATATCTGGGTATTCGTTCCCAGTATTACAAAACACAGCTTTAATATTGGGGTCTATAATTCTACACAAATCCAATAATACCGTACTATCCTTGCCACCAGAAAAGCTGACATAAACCTTTCCGTCTAAACGAGAATAAAACTGGTCGATTGCTCCAAGAGAATGGTCTATCTTTTGTTGCAACGACCAGTTTTGTCGTTCTATTAATTCCTTCGTAGTCATATTCTTATATCAGCCCAGTAAACGGAGACGAAATAGAACAACCATCCAGCGCATAACCGATAGCCACTATCGCACCACCGATAACAGTAGCCGCAATATCAAGCCAATCAAACCCATTCTTGGTTATAGGCCAACCCTTACAGCCCTTATACGCCCAGTCCTTGTATTCGGCAGCAAGAGCCGCCACAATTGCTGTTACAACGCCAAACAGCATTGCGATAACCAGCCCAGCCACAAGATGCTTAGGCCGATTGCTTTCTGTAATCCACTTGAAATACTTTTTCATATCAATAAAATTTTATCTATCTAAGAATAGAGCTAATTATAACCCTGCGTTTTTACGAGATGTGGTTTTATTCCCAAAATCAGCAGGAGTCTCGCCCCATCTACGATTATCCCAGTGTCGGATTTCAATTGTATCGACATCGGTTGCCAGTACACGGAGAAACAGCTCGGCCTTCTTCAGCTCATTGTTTCGCTTATTAGAAGCCGTTGATTTGGCCTTGAACCAGGCAATAGCGGTCTGGGAGTCTGTATAAATGATACGAGGCTGGAAGTCATTTTCGATTATGAACTTCGCAGCCTCGACCACAGCAAGAAACTCACCAATGTTAACCGTTTGATTACCTAAGTCTCTGTAAAAGATTTGTTCTCCAGTAGCAAGATTGACTCCCTGATATTCCGTCTTTGAATTTTTAGTGGAATGAGCCGCATCGGTTGCGATTCCACATACAGGGCGTTTCATTTCTTACGTCTATTAAACCTTCCCCATCGGTCATTTTCCAGCAATGCCAATATCTCGTTTGCAGCAGTGTCGAAATCTTCAACGACCTGCAAGATATTTTTGACATCCACACGTCTTTCAAGAATCGCCTTACAAGCTGGAAGCGACTTGATAGAGTCTTTGCGTCCATTGAAGGGGTCAAATCGGATAGTTTTGTTACCGAACTTTACCTCAACGGTGTATATGTTGTTTTTGACGTATGTCTTGGTTACTGTAGCCTTAAATTGTACAGGCTCCGCTGCAATCACGACATAGCCATTGCGTTCTGTCATCGGGATAAGGGTGCAATCGTACAATACGTTCAGAAGAATCTTGCTTGCCAGCATTTTGTCAAGGATACAAATCTTCTTCGGGTATTCCGAATCCTGACGTACTCCGCAGATTCTTCCAGTTTTAGGATTCTGAGACACAAAACTGATGATTGCACCAGTCTGGTCGGATTTAACGAATTTCAGTTTTGTGTACACACAAGATACCTTCGTCTCGTTCTTGTCTGAAGTTGTGCTTTTATTGTTCATTGCTGTTTGAAGTTAAATAATCGTATAACAAAAAACCGCCTCCGATTGAATCGAGAAGCGGTACAAATGTACTCAAAATATAGTAATTTCAACTATGAAAATGAGACAATTTTATTTATAAATAGCTGTAAATCAACGCTTTTTCCATTCAAGTGAATTTTGTTTTTCAGTCATATAACTACTTGTTAGTAAGCGTATAGGAAACCGATTATAAAAAGCGTTTCCCACTAAGTTGAATTATTTTTCAATAGTCTTCCTTTTCTTCTTGTTTTAGTCGTTCAACATCGGGATAGTCGAGTTCTCCAGCATCATTTCTATACGCCACCATCTTCAATTCCATGCCTAAATCTGCCAATTCACTGATGAGGGAGACATCCGATACTGAAAACGCCGCCATGTCTTCTATTGAATCACATTTGTTACCTAACACTTGGGCTACCTTTACGGCATCATCTGACAATGCCACATAGTTTGTACCAATCTGGAACAGAACTAATGCCCCTGGCGATAAACTCTTGTAGTAGTTATACGCCTCAATTTGCTTCTTGTTCATAATTCTATAAATTATTTAAGTCAACTGAAAGTGCAACGCATTTGTCACACAAGCCGTCATTGCGAAGATATTTGGATTTCCTTATTTCTATGCCACATTTCTCGCAATAATATTTGGGCTTATGTTTGTTGTACACCATTTTTTGCGCAGCATACCGAGATATTTTGTACTTGTTGGTCAGCATAAAGAATATCTGGGTAGGTGTGTAGTTCCCCATTTTCTTTATGCTACCGTAAGTATATCTGACAAGGCACTCAATTACTGCGCTTTCTTTCAGCATACCCATAGCATAGAGCTTCTGGAGGTCCATAACGGACACCCCAGTAGCATCTGCAAGTTTCTCTATTTCGGTATCGTCAAGACGTATCATTTCATACCCAATAATTTTGCTATTATGCCAATCAATATAAAAAATGGAACCGTACACAAGACTGGAAATATGATTCCGTCCTGCTGTATGCTCCAAATCGCAAGACATAATGTTCCGACTGAAACAAGCATAAACAAAGAGATGTTTCTAACCGCTCTCAAACGCTTATGCTTGTGTCTCACAAACCGTTTGGCCCTGTGCCGAACTCAACATATCCAGTTCAAATCCATGCACCATACAAAACATCTCTGCCAGTTCCACACATCTTGTGTTGCCATATCACGCTTTAGTCTTGTTTCAATACCATAGTCGTTACGGTATCTACGAAACCAGTGAATCATTCGGTCTTTCTTGTCTGTAAACTCGCCCTGGGCGATTTCCAGCAATTCCGTTTCCTGTTCTAATGTAAGTTTTATCGAATGTTTATATAACCAAGGCAAATAAAGCTCACAATATGAATCGGTATCAGCATACAACGGAACATCCTCCCAGCGAAAATCAACAAACTGAAGCGGATGGTCTGCCTTTACAGCATCTATAAACCTATCTATTTCATCTGGCGCAATATCTGGATGTCTTGAACGCAACCCCCTTGACACGCTGTTTCTGTTTTTAAGATAGACGTTTGTGACAAGCCAAGCCTCATCCATGAGACTCCAGCTCTCTGCACAATCATCGCTTACCTTAACCCTATACGGACGAGATTCGGTTGCTATCAAAGGGGTTATGGCATTGTTCTTTTTAAGAAGTATGTGTCTCGGCATTTCTCTCAGATTTAATAGCTGATTTTATACTTTCTGCTTCCGCTCCTGAAAGCACGCCAAGTTCAGCCAATGAATCAGTGGCGTTATTCAGAAGTTCCAAATGTTTTTCGTCTTTCCAACCGTTGTTTATTTGTATCTTATCCATATCTATCTTGTTTTAATTGTTTGTTACTTTATCTAAGATTTGAAGCTCATACCCAAAGGCATTTAGAATTGAAAGGAACACGTCAATCGTTACTCGTGTCTGGCCACGCTCAATATTGGCAACCGTGATATGCGATATGTTGCACTTGCTGCCAAATTCTCGTTGAGACATTTCCTTTTCCTCTCTGACTTTCTTGATAAATTCTACTATATCATCAGTAGAGTTAATGTGCATAACCTTTTTCCCAAGAGATACCTGAGCGATTGTTCCTATGGCATCCATATAAGCAAGCCAAGTATTGCAGTTGTAGTTATACAATGCTCTCTCCAGCCTGTTGACTATATTGGCTCCAGCATCCATCTGGGCGCAAATTCGTTTAATCAGAACACCATTCTTGTTTCGATGCTCCCTAAGTATTGAGCTTAATTCTTGTCTATCCATATAGTTATCAACTAATTACATTTTGATGCAAAGGTAAATAAAACAAATGGTATTACCAAATTATATACAAGAAAATGCAAATTATTCTGATATGCAACGCTATTCGACAGAATTTGCTATCAATTCGACATCTTCATCGCTGCACTGTTGAAGGTTTGTGATTAACTGATTCTTGCAATCATCCGAATCTGCCTTGCCATAAGCCGCATCAACAGCGGCTTCACGACTATCAGCTTCTACCTCCACCTCACAATTGGTAGAGTAGTATAAGGTTACTTTGTATTTTGCCATAATAATCTGATTTATTTCTTGTTCTTGATGTATCTTTCAACTCTATCTCTTACAGATTGAATTACCAATTCCGTCTCATTCAACCAGTCTATCGCTGCCTGGATTGACTCTCCAGTCTTTGATGCCTGAAGTCCGTCTGGGAGATTGTCGAAACTGTCTTCTTCATCACTACGAACTTCTATTATCTTACTCATCGCATCATCAAGGCTGGTGTAAACCTCCCAGAGTTCTTCTCTACGTTCTTTGTTCATACTCAATACGGATTATAGGATTGATACTTTTGTATTGTGCCGTCAGAAGCCTTGTACTGACAATTGCCCATATATTTTTTATTGTGATACACACAATAGACGATACATTCAATATCTTCAAGAGACTTTTTCACCTCCTCATCAGAAAGATAGTAGGAAATACCCTCGTCAATATGCTGGGCCGTCGTGTCAACATAATCTCCATCTGAGCCAAATAATGACTCTCCCAGACGTTCATCTGCAACTCTACGTGTTACAGCAGAATTGATTTGTTCATCATAAAGGGTTACATCAAAGACATCATAGAACTTTCCTTCGTAACCAAATCTTATCTTGCTTACCATAATTCATTCGTTATTAGTTAAACCTTTCAGACCACGCCACAAAGTCCTCTCTCGCCTGAGCAAGAAACTCTGGGGCCTTGCTTTTCAAATTCTCCAGTCGTGCAATAGGAACTCCGTCAAAAGAGATGTATTCCTTTCCGTTAAATTCCATCATCTGTAACCTGATGCAGCTACGATGCTGTAAATACTCGTGCCTTTGCGCTTCTCTACGAGCTTTTGCTGATTTCTGAACATTTGACCACCAGTTTCTGATGGCAGATAAAATTTCCTTGATTTTCATTGTTTTATTGTTTTGAATGATTCTTCCTCTGAAGTACGATAACGAATGTCGGTAATTGTTTCAAACGCATCATCATCGTCATTTTCATATACATTGATGTGCATATTGTTTACTGAAAAGTCTCCGTTTTCGTCCTTATCTGCCAAAACCTCAAAAGTTATCTCTGTACCGTCTGGGTGTGACGTTCCAGCAGTCCACCAACCCCACATATCTTCGTAATGGTCTTGGTCTATCAATTGGGTGTGAATACGGCGCACATAAATCTCACCCTCAAACTCGAACATGATTTCTATGAATGGTATGGCATCCAACAAATCAGATAATGGAGATTTTGTTGCTTCATTTGGAGCGGTTAAACATTTAACCTGACTGCCTTCCAAAGCGTACAGATGATTCTTTCCAACTATATCCACTCCGTCAATGTCCTTCATATACATTGTCAAAAAGTGGATGTGACAGACCGCTATTTCATCAATTTCTATATGAATATCTGTTGCGTATTCTTTTTCCAAAGCCTCAATTTCAACATCGCCATATTTGTTTATCCATGCTTTGCAGATATACACATCAGTAGGGCCAGCGTATCTATTGTTCACCATGACAATTGGTATATCATCAGTTTTATAAACTGGAATATACTCATCGCTGTTCTCATCCTGCCCTGTGTCATACCAAGTGTATGAACCACCGTGAGCCTTCAGAGCTTCCTTTAACTCGGCAATCTCCATCTGTTTGATGTGTTTGCCAACATCATAAAAATCTATTCCTTTCATTTCTTTTTGAATTTAATTTGTTTCAACTTGCCGTCAACGAACAACTGCTGTTTCCGTTGGCGATATATTCTTTTCTTTTCAGTCCAATACTCTTTAGGTCTTTTGCAAGACTTGGTATGTGGCTGGGGATTGAGAATGTTCTGGATTGAGCGTCTGCTGCATCCGAACATCTCAGCTAACTTACGCTGGCTGTATCCCTCACGGCTCAGGAGCTTAATCGCTTCCTTCTGCTCGTCAGACAACTTCCTGCGTAAATCCAGTTTCGTTCCTGCTATCGGTATCTTTTCACTTTTGTATGGCATTAATGTTTGTTTTAGAATAGTAAAAATCCGAGCAGAAGGAGTGAAAACATATCCACTTTCTGCTCGGACGCTTCAAATTATGACAAACTACAAAATGTCTAAATCAATATCCTGAATGGTTTCCCTTTCAGTGTAGGACACTTGTTTATAACAAAATCAATCAACTTTCCTACTGATACTGGAACCGCTGGGTGGTATTTGTATCGTAGCGTACAAACAAAACGGCCATCCAGCATAACGTCAAATATCAATATCTTCATAATTGGTATTTTAGTTTTCTGTTTTATTTTTACAGACAAACGTAAGAACCTTCTGCAAACCAAATTCAAACGCTTCTTCATGTGACTTAAATTCAGGCTCCCAATAGTAACATTTATCATCTTTTGTGAAATCTATTATAAAACAACACCATCTTTTTTGTTTGAATCCATAATTTGTACCAATATGATACCCATATTTATCACGTAACCATCGTCCAACTGAATCTTGCGTAAACAACGGATAAAAATCATCTGGACCATAGTGTTTAATTAATGTTTGCTGAGCTTCTATACTCATTCCGTCAACTCTACCATCTGCTCTATAATAAGGGCTGGTCAATATATTTATGCCGGCTTCTTTAAGCATTTTTGATGTATCAAACGAGATATATGATTCTTTTATCATCATTCCGTCTCCTCCTCTCTATTCCCTAAGTAGTCATAAACCGAATCATTCTTCTTTATTTTAGGAAATTTCATCGCTTCTTCTATTTAATCCAACTATTATAAGTTCGTTCCCAGTTGTCAAGCAATCCAACTCTTGCTCCAAAAGCATTGTAACAAGCCTCTACAGTCTCTTTTGGAGGCAAATACCTTCCATCACTCAACATAATATATCCTTCTTCTATTTGCTGTTGTAACAATTTCATATCAACAGGCATAACTTCATCTGGAAATAAGACCACATCCCCTTTGCTCGTTTGATAGCTTATCCTTGGTATTTCAAAATGACCTTTCTGACCTATTAATAACGAACATATACCAATTTCTCCTGTAACCAAATGTATTTCTGTAAGAGGTGCATTTGTAACCATAAAATACGCATTTTCATCATTTTTGAAATGATTTACCATCTTACTAATTCTTTTCTCGTCACAGTTTTCTATGCGCATATCACAGCGATAGCCTAAATCATCGTGGGTCTGTATATAATCTCTAACCACTCTCCATGTCCTAACAGATAAGAATTTAGGAACTGGAAGGCAAAGTGTTTTCTCTGTTCCATCATCATATTTAAGTTCATGTTGAACATACTTCCTGCGAGCTTGCATAAGATACATATCAACAATGTCAAAGCTCTCATCGTATCCGTTTACTGTGGAATATTCTTCAAGAACAACACTTTCACTTGACACCACTTCATCCACAATCTTTTGAAACTCAGATTTGGCATTACATAACAAGTTATCGGTGTTCATCTTGTCCTGCATAGGTATTTGTGCCACAAGTTTTATAGGATAGCTTCTTTTTTCATTATCATAGCACATATTTTCCACTACACCGCAATTTACCCTTCCACACCTTTCATGGAAAAAATCCATTGTACGCAAAACATCCTGATTACTAAGTTTAGTAGGCTGGGTAACGAACAATACATAGCTTACTTTTACTCTGCTAAGAAGTTCTATATGCACGTTTGTAACACTTGGAGGAGTATCAATAAGAACGAAATCAGGATTAATTTCCCTTAGTTTCTTTTTAGCCATTTCAAGATACTGCCTAACCATTGATTTCTCCAAGTAAATAAACTTATCGAACATATTGCCAGAAGAATGGACCCAGATGTTTTCTTGTGGATGCTCTCCGTCAAACTCCGTATTCATTGATGGTGTATTTATATCCGCATCAATTATAAATACTTTATGTCCTTGTTCAGCAAGCAGTCTGGCAATATTTGCGGTTGTTGTAGTTTTACCTACTCCACCTTTTCCTGAATAGACTATTATAGCTTTCATAATGCTTCAATCTCTTTCTTCAAACTTTCTATTTCAGCATCAATCTCTGAACGTATCTGGAGGTCGTGCTTATCCAGAATATCAGCAATATGCTTAAAATGATATGAATATAACTCTTCACCATTAGATTTGCTAACGTATGTGAGCTTATTGTCAACCCTTGATAGGTCTGCTTTTATCGTCTCCAGAGCATCAATTCGATAATGAATTTGAATTGCTCTTTCATATTGTTCTTCTTTCATTTTGAATTTCCTTTCTGAAGTGGAACTTCGATTAATTGGTTATCTACTTTATTGATTATCTCAACAGCAGCCTGAAGAAATGCTTTATTGGCCACACGAATACAGCCTAATCCAAATCTTCCCATCTTGTATTTATCTGCTGTAAAAACTATGTATTGTTTTGCAAACAGAACGCAAATACAACACTTCAATCGTTCAATCATTTCGCACCTCCTTATCTTTATCTTCTTTCATTCGTTTCAGGGCAAGTTTACATCCCACATAGAGAATAAAAGAGCATATTCCAATCAACAAAATATTGTGAATGTCTATAACAAGCACGCCATATATTGACACTGCCAGCATTGCAACAACACAAATCAAGCTGGATGCTTCCTCCAGTGATTCGATGCAAAATTTTATAATTCTATCACGCTTCATTTTTGTCTCCTTTCACCTTATACACATAGAACATTGTGGATTTGGTCTTACTGTTTGCTTCTACCATATATTTACATCCATTATAACTAAACTGGGTAGCATAACAATATGAATTGCCATTGTTGCTTATCTTTCCTTGCGCAATAACAGAAGACACCAAATTCATCACGGCATCGTCAGAAATTCCTTGTTCTGACTTTATCCTAATTTCTTTCTCTAATTTCATTATTATCGGCTTTTAACAGTTCGGCATTTTCGTGAATGTTACCTATTATTTTGTAGCCTTCGTATAAATAATACCACTGGTCAGAATCTTTCATGTGTACTACGAAAGCTGCTTGTTTATAGTTCCATTCGACAACACCAATGCTTTCTTTTGAAATAGAGGTCATAACTATATCCCCTTCATATATTTCTTGACCATCCTTATCATATAGCCCAGTAAATTGCCCAACCGTTACTATGTCTGTGAAAAATCCTGCTGTTTTTGGTTCTTGTATGTAGCAGTAATCATTAATTTGTATTAAATCACCATAATGCCACATCCCAGTATGCAGACTTTTTCCCCTGAACTTTATTTTTCTTTTCATTTTTCGTCCAATCAATGTTCATAATCATCTGGAGTCAAATGATTGATTGTGACTTCATAATTGTCATCTTCAATCACAGCATAGTGGATGTTATCCAAATCGTACTGGCACCAGCATATCAAGAATCCCCATATCAAATCTTCTTCGTCAAAACTTTCACCGTCTTCCTTATATTCCACATCAATAAGAAATTTAGGTAGTTCGTTCTGCCAAAATTCTTTTGTAACAGAAATTACATCAACATAACTTCCGTCATTATCCATAACGACTATCTTCATAGCTCAACGGTTTTTAATTCGTACTAAGCAATCGCAATCTACAACACCGCCAGGAAGTCCAAATGCAGGACAATTACTGAAATATTCTTCGCTATCATTTACTGGAGAAACTATCTCATAATCATTGACATTAAGCCAATTATTAATCATTTGTATTTCTTCATCAGTCAGACCGTCTATATCGCCATTAACGATATAACCCAATGCCCATGACGACACTCTTTCCTTATATGTTTCAAATTGCTTTTGCATAATACGTTTTGTTTTTAATCTGTTGTTTGGTAATAATAATCAGCATCCTCCCCTTCCAGAGTGTCGCAAGCATACTGGTCTGCTTCACGCCATAGCCTGTCATACAGCCTCGCAATAGAATCGTTGCCAGAGTCGTGGTGCTGCCAAATTTTCCAGTTTAATACCATCACAAACTCGGTAAGATACACAACGCCACCGACACCGTTCTTCAAATCATTCATAGAACGGTTATAAGTGTCTTGCACAGCTTTCTCGCCAAACTTATCTGCTATTGAAAAGTCCTGCCAATAAGTAGTCTTCGGTTTATAACCAGTCTGGGATTCTATACCCCAGACTGGCAGATTGTTCAATGAGTTTTCCATACGTCAATTATTTCGTTTACTTGCCCATTCCTGGAACTTGGCGTTGATGTCAATACGATTATCTTTCAACGCCTGGCGAAGCATACCAAGCATCTTGTATCCTTCGCCGTTCTTTCCACACTCTTCAGCGTAATTGTCAAGATATTCAAGCGATTTATCTTTGTTCAACATTCGTCCGTTCTTTCCTCGCAGTATGCAACCATGAAAGCGTATCATGTTCTGCAATGTGAAGAATGCTCCAGAACCTTTGTATGCGTCAATCCAGACCTTGTGTTGAGGTGTGTCCGAAGGAAGTTTTACACGATTCTGGTTGAAGAGAGCGACTGCCTTATATAGTTGCTCAGGAGTCCTCGCATCCAGCATAACTGTTAAGGCCCGATACACACCCTTGACAACCTTATTATAGATGTCGCTGGTAAACATATTTTTTCCATTGATACGCTTGTACGGAATTTTCTTGCAAGTATGAGTCGGGAGGCCATCAATGTAGCTATTTAGGAGATTTGTGTATTCGTTTGCCATTTGTACTGCCATTCCCTTGTTGAACCATCGGTTGCGGTCAATGAAATCGCCATTGTCTTTAGGAATCTTGGCGGTGTGTGGAGGTGAAATCTCATATTTGCCCTGCATCATCATATCAGCCATCTTCAGCCGTGTTTTCTCGTTACACAGCATGATTAGCTGGTCTTTACGGATGTCTTTTCCTACACCTTTCTCAATGGCACGTACCCATCGTTGAGGCTCGAAAAACATTGTCAATATTTTATCACTCATATACAGTTTTGTTTATATGCCCTCCGCTTCAAAGAATCGGAGGGCGTTAAAGAACAAAGATTAAAGCTCACACGCTACAGAGGGCCGCACAGTGTTACTGTAGTACTTGCCGCCGCTCCAAGTGCCGCCACTGCCGAAGTAGACGACCCACGAGTTGTTGGAACTGTACTCGGAGGATGACCAGTAACAATTATCTTTCAACGGTGTACCACCTACATATTCCAATGCCTTGTTTATTTCGTTGATGTTCAGCAGAATCAGGTGAAGCTGGGCAACTGAAGGAATGTACTCGAACTCTTCCAGGTCTATTTTTGGATTGAGATAGCTCTTCATACTCTCTGTGTTTCCTTTGCCATCCCAGTCTGCCATAGCCTCCCAGAATGTCTTGCGAAAACGATTTGGGTCTCCAGTCTTGTCCTGTTCTGTAAGCGCAACATCATCACCATCTGCCGCATCACATAACGATACGGTAGCGAATTTATCGCCCATCACAACGCCAACTCCGATACACTTGTCTCGGTCATTATAGTCAAACTCTGACTCATGCACTGGAACACCGCCAGACAAAATGTAATAGATACCATTTTGACGTTGCGTACTTTCATTTTTCAGCAATGGATTTACAGGTTTGATTTCCTTGTAATCCATTACAAAATCCCACACTTTCTTTGCTTTCTCCACATCGTAGTTTACCCCCTTGATTAAAGCAGAACGGAGGCACTGCATTTCATTAAGTTTGCTCATATTATTTATGTTTTGAATTTGATTTATACGGTTCTAACTCTGACGGATAGACTTCAGCTTCGGAATATTCAGAAGAGATGAGGATGATGTCACAATCGGAAGTCACAACATCTTCATCTGCTCCTACAATTCCGTCAACAGTCCATTCGATATTTGCTTTCCATTCTCTGTCTTCTTGGTCGTAATCATTGATTCCTGGGTCGTTCCATTTAACCTTAGCACCTACCCAGATGAAATCATACTTGTCTCCCATATCACGCAACCAAGCCAAGCTGTTTTGCAACATACTCCATTTCACAATAGGCAATGGAATGACATCCAGCCGTCATAATATCGTTCTGGTATCTGGAAATCTTCCATGTGCTTCCGATTGCCCTAACTGGCTCTGTACCGACAAATTCAGTCTTGTTGTTATGCCAGCGGTTTATTATCAACCAAAGACGCTGACATTCGTCCTTGGAGATTTTGATGCCTTTCGATGTCTCTACATATTCTCCATTTACAACACGCAGCAGGACATTCCCACCGAAGTAGAAAGACAAACTCTGATTCCATACAGACACCCTGAAGCCCTCGTGCCATGCCTGGCGCAATCCAGATTCTCCCTGTTCGAGCAATGAAGCCTTATATGCGGCCTTTTCATTCTCCAACGCTTCCTGTCTGGCACGTTCCAGCTCTCTTTGACGCTGCTCTTCGGCCATTCTTGCATGGAGATTTTCATAATCAATACGGTCTTGCTGGAGCCTTCCGAGCATCCATCGCTTCTTGTTTTCTATCCATACTTTCTGCTCATCTCTGGATAAAGCCGTAAAATCATTGTATTCTTCAGTAGATATTTCACGCTCTTCATACCCAAAACAATCTGAGAATGTTATCACAGTTCCGCAATAGTTGAATGAGCGTATTGGGTTGCTGTTATAATAATAACGATTATTCCAACCACGCAAGCCGCAATGACGTTCCAATCGTCTGCGAGCCAATTCTCTTCTGCTTCTCCGTTGATTTACTTCATCAACCTTAATGGCATATTCAATATTCTCTTTCTTGATGGCGTACAGGGTCTTTATGAGATTACCTGCCTTTTGCATCTTCTGATATGCCTTACTGGTAATTGAACCAACTTTTTGCGGAAGAAAGCAGCCATAAACACTGGTGAATTTATTATCCCATCCAGTAGTTGCATAACAGCACATTTTTGTGATTCTCCGCATTTTCTGGGCGAGTCGCAGTCCTTTAGTGCGGTCCAGATAACTGCCCCATGTGCCTTTTCCATTGATAGTGTCAACGATTTTCTCATCATCAGCCTTTTCAACCAGAAGACGGAAGAATGTCTTGAATTTCTTTGCATCAACTTTCAAGTTATAAGAAAACGACGCACTTACATACTCGAACAATTTACTGCTGTTCAGTTTTAACAGTTTGCTTATAGTTGAACATTCTGTAACTTCCAGCCATTTCACAAATTGCCGAAATCCAGAGCGATTGAATCCATTGTCAAGTTTGTTGCACTCTTTGACTCCTACGCAATCTGCATAATCTTCTGCCAGCCAATCAAAGCCGAACCGCAACAAACTGCGTATTTTATCCTCGTCAGATGTTCCAGAGTATCCAAGCCACAATATGCGACTGGCTCCCCATTGCCCTCTGTTAATATCGAACACAAATACATTCTCATCCTTTCTGGGTATCGCACCATTCATACAGCACTGGTGCTTGGCGGTAGAACTGGAAAAGTGATAGTTGTCGGTTATAAAGATGGTCTTTGCTCCCAAAGTAAATCTCTGGCCGATACAAGTGCTGTAAGAATACAACAGTCCATCATCGTGATGTATATTGCTTCGTAGTGATTCTTTCCTAAACCATGCGCCCAAGAGTGGGCAACGTCTGAATTTGATGCCATATATTTAAGATTTTTGATTGTTTGTTTATGAATAGTATTTTCAGTTCGCCAAGGGGTGAAAAGTTGTCCAATAAAAATTGAGGGTCACTGGAAATTTCTCCAGCAACCCTCAATTTTGGCAGCGTTTCAACTGCCCTCAAACAAAATGGAAACTTGATAATTAATTGAATAGCGTGTCAGATAAGTATCTGGCAAATTCCTCGTAGCAGAGCCAGCACATAAAGGTGTAATGCGGTTGATGGTTTCTATTTTGGATAGGCTCTCCCAATTCTTCTTCAAGTTCGGATTTGAAGTTCTCCATATCGTCAATATGCTCAACATAGAACTTCTTGCAATCCGAATGGTATATGAACATTCCAATCATACCACTGATACAGCCACCGTATGCAAGGTCTTTGAAGAACCCTTGTGCATCGCTGTAACCCTCCATGTAGGTTGCAATGTCTTCCACAAAATCATCTACGAAACTCCTTTCTTTGTTGTCACACGAGTCTTTCAAGATTTCCACGACCGCATTGTGAGAGTCGAAACTGGATGTGGCACCGTCATATACTCTACCATATCCACCGAAATGCTCCCAGAACCAATTATCGGCATCCAGCATTTCCAGATACTCATACGGTGTTTCGTATTCTTCTTCGTCATAGTCAGAACCAGCAACTTCTGTGATTACTGACCGTTGTTTTTCTTCATCAAGACCATTGAACCATTCCAGCACTTTGGCCTTGTACTTTTCATAAAACTTCGTTTCCATTGTTTGAGTGTTTTATATTTGACGTTAGTTACTGACAGTCAACGTCATTTACTGCATAATTGACAACTTCCATATCATCCTGTACGATTTCTGGATAATCTTCGTTGTTGAGCGAGACATCTTGCGAATATGCTTCGGCAATCTTCTTCGCTTCTTCGTAACTGTCTGCTTGAATGTACAGGTCAAGCGTGATTGAAAATGGATACAACATATCTATCTCAAATAACTTTGAATGTATCTTACTTCACCAACATAGTCCTGACCAGCGCAGTATGTAGCACAGAACTCATTTCTGCTGTAAGATTTCTCTATCCACAGCCTGTCAAGTATTCCAGCTCCATATTTGCTGTACCGCATCAATTCTGCATACTTTCGGATAGCGGCTTTCGTAGAGCAAATGCCGCTTGCCATCAGCATCCGTACCTGTTCATCAAGTTTTTCAGACAATTCAAACTTTACGTGCGTTGAAAGCGATGGTACCCATACATATTTTTTCCTATAGTCGTTGAATGTTAATCTCCGAAGGTCTAATCCTTTGAAAAGACCTTCAAGAGTTTTGTATTTTCTCGTTCTCATAATTTCGGGATTTCAAGTTTTTCACAAGCGAGTTCCAAATCCTCACGATAGCCATATTCCAAATGATAGTCATTCATCTTATTGGCCAACCGCTCCATGTCAGAGTCATCCAGTTTGTCACCGTCATACCCAGTATATTTCACATCGTCACGGTGGATGCAGGATATATCGAAATATTCGCAACTGTCCTGCAAACTGTGCAGCAGTTTCTTCTCTTCTTCTGTCGGGTTTTCAATCTTCTGGAAATATCCCAGCAGGTTACGTTTCAGTGTATGTTCCATATTCAATCATTTTTAGGGTACAACAAATCATCATGCAGATTATTCGGACACCGTTCATCGAACCAATGCCAAACATCAAATTTTGAGGTTCCAGCAGGAAAGCACATAAAATCTGAAGTGATGTTGTCATCGTTGTCAACGCCAATTTCAGAAAAATCTTCCCAAAGTTCTTCCAGAGTTCGCAAACCTGTGTGTTCCTCGCAGTCATCACACCAAGTATCTTCACATTCTGGAGGGTCATTGACATCAGAACAGTATTTGTTAGTGTTCGCATCAACCCACGCCATTATCTGTACGTTTGTACCACCACATTCAGGACAGTACAATGTTTTCAAAGACTTTTCCATATTATTCGTTTATTCCACAGATTACACAATCATCTATTTTGCACTCGGAGTCATTATTGACTGCCGCATCGACATACGCCAATTCGGAAAGCAAATCTTCATCGCTTCCATTGTAACCGTCAGGGCATTGTATGTCAATCCTAACGGTTAGATAAATGCTTCTTGTTTCCATATTGTGTTGTTCAATTATCGTTATCTTCTTTTTCTTTCCACGCTTTATATCCTTTTGCGGATTCAAATATTTTTTCAACAATATCAGTCAATTCATCAACCTCTACTTTCGATATTCTTGCAAAATAGCTGACTCCATTAGTCGGATAGCAACAATTACTAACCAACCGTAATGGGCATCCGACAGGTCCATGAACTTCAAAACGGTCTGTGTCTCTCACTTCAAAGTATTTTGATAATGATTTAACGGCTTGATTACCTTTTTCAACCGCTTCTTCAATAGTGTCGAATACACCAATAAGAACCGTGTCTGTCCTATATCCAGTATCATGGCTACATTGAGGTTCGCCGTGGTATCTGAACTCTATTTCAACCACTTCCTTTTTCATAAGATTATTGTTTTGAATGTTTATGCTACCTCTTTCAAATGATGTTCAGATATTACTTCATCTACCAGCTCGTCCTCGTCCAAATAATATCCCCAACAAGAATCAACTTCCTCCCAATCGAAACCCTCTTCATCTTCACGCTCCTCATCGTGATATTGTTTGGTGTATGAGACTTTCTTTTCTAAAACATATCCTTTCACATCGCCCCACATCCACATTCCGATACACTTAACCTCGCCATCAATCAATGCGTCAATTTTGGTTTTCCAATCGGACGTGTCAGTATTAACCATTTTTGCATACTGTTCTTTTGTGCAGAAAGCTATTCCTTCAACATAATCGCCCTGACTATAGCCTGTTGTTGACCACGACTTTACAAAAATGTCTTTTCCTAAATCATTGATAATCTGAATAAGCGAATCTTCTTCAAGATTTTCAATAAAGTCATCAACATACCCTTCATATTCTTTTAGAACTGAAGGATTTTCATGCAGTATTTCCTCATATTTATTTCGATAACGGTTATACTGCTCTAAATACCACACTCTTTCGCTTCTATCGTATCTCATTCGATAATCGTCAACCTTGCCCTTTTTGAAATAATCCAGCAAATCTTTCCATTTAATGTGGTAGCGTATAAGATAGCGGAGCGCATCTTCAAGCGAATGTTTGTTGTTTCCATATTTACCAAACACTTTTTTCCAATTGCACGCATCTGACAAATAATGCACCCTGTCGTATTCCCATAGATAACAAGCTGCCATATCCCAATTCGTGCAAGGACACTCATTATTTGTATCATAATATATTTTGATACGATGATTGCCAATTTCTTTTGTGCAAATCAATAAATTATCGTCCATATCAATTCGATTTTGATTGTTCAACAAACCGTTGCGCATCTTCCAGCGTTTCAAACCAATCTGTATAATAGTCGGCACGACTGGTAGATTTGCATTTGTTCTCAGGTTTCGTTTCAGCCTCAACGGAATCAACAATGCTGCATGAACATTGTCCGTTGTCCTTGATTGTCGTTGCGACACAATAGAAAGTTCTCATACCCTGTAATATTTTTTGCCCAAAATCTTATTCACATCCTTAGCAAGCAGATACTCTTCATCTTCGGTATCGCCATCTTCCCAGTCAAGATTGTCGGCAAATTCCAGACTATGTTCCTCACACGCATCGAAGACCTTTTCAATGTCTGCAATGGTCTTCATTTCTTGGTTGAAGCTCTCGTCCTGGTAGTTCAACCATTCTACTATACGGCGCAGCTTATCGCACGCAAATTCTTTATCTTCAAGTTCCATTTCCATAGCTATATGTTATTTTAAGTCGTTTTCCGCAATAAAGTATTTCACACCACGCCCACGTTCAGAATCACAGTTGTAATACATAAAATCATTCACGTGGTTGTCAAAAGAGGCTCCGATAGCTGAAAGCCTATTGTTCGATATAGGACAGGGCGATTGCCACGCATTTTCAAGCCGCATCATATCTGGAATGAGGAAAATTGTCTTTCCATCGTTGAATTTTATCCTTGCTTTGCGCTTGTCGATACGCACGTACTTAACTCCTTGTCTTACATATTCTTCCTGTTGCATAATGCCATTCTGTTTGATTGTTTTCGATTAAGTGTGAATACACCATTCGTCACCGTGGAAGATGATTCCACCGTTTATCCGCAATTTCCCATTGGCATATTCGCCAAAAGTGAAGCTCAAATCACAGAAGTCGAGACCGATACGGATTTCGTGGTCAACTGCCATCCTGCACCATTTTTCAAGCCGTTGAAGACAATTTGTGAAGCTGTCATTTTTAAGTTCACGCTGTTTTTCCTCACATTCCAGCTTACGCTGCAATGCGCCCTCGCTGAACACAAGTTTCAACGGTGCGCTCGCTATTTTCACTTCTTCTGGGTATTTGTCACGTGCCTTTTGGATAGTTTTAGACCACAGATTATAGTATAGCTCACGGACTTGTTCGTATTCTATTGGCGCAAACGAAAGTCCGTCAAAATAAAACAGTTTGTGGTCTTCTGAAGGACGTTTGTCGGGTACTGTGACTATTAGCGCATCGGAATATCGGAAAAGCTGCAACCTGCACGATTCATCTTCCAGCCATCTAAGCATCGTGGTCGGACCAATCGGATGCAAACGGGTTCCGTTCTCGTACACTTCCCACAAAAACGGCTCACAACATTCGGTTACGGACTCAACATCGTATTTCTCAAAATCCTGTTTGCAGAAGTGGGTATCATACAGCTCACTCCGCATCTTTTCAATCAGTTGTTCGGTTGTCATAATTCAAATTGTTTTGTTTACGAATAGCATTGTTTGGAGTGAAAAGTTGTCCACCAACACAAATTTTTCGACTAAATATTGTTCGCTCTGGTGGCATACTTGGTCTCGTGCAGCCTATCCAGTTTCTTCTGCATATATTCGGAATGAGCTTTCCACCAGCATTTATACAGTGCGGTTTCAATGTTGAAATACCGCTTCAGAACTCGCTTATCGAACTTCAGGATAGAGCGCACAATAAAGCCAAGACACTCAACCAGACCGTTTCCGATTGCTCGCAGGATTGTTTTTACGGCACCTACAACCGTTGTTTCTTTCGTTTCCATACTATTTCAGATTATTGGTTTCTACATATTCGTTATATTCTTTCAGAGCCTCGTCATACTCGTACAGGATTTCGTCAAATCCATCGGCAAGGCAAGTCCTGGGGTCGTGGTCCATTTGCCACACGGCACGCAGCACAACTTCCAGACTCGGAACTCGGTAGGTTTCGATAACAGTCTTTGTGCTGTCATCTACGGAGTTCCAGAAGCTCGTTTCCTGGGCTTCCACACACAATGTCAGAGCCGCATCGTACAGTTTCGCACGTTTCAGCTCGTATTCGTCAATGTCGTATGATTTGCATCCTACGAAAAGGACACAAAAAAGTGCGGCTGCAAAAGGCCGCACCAATGGCACAATTTTCATATTTCGGAGTTTTTAGTTAATATTCGCTGGCACCATCGGGGTTCGCACCGATTACACACTATTTTCCTGTCGTGCCAAATTTCACAAAATCACTGGGTTTCTGTGGCTCGGCTTGTTGCATAGTTTCCGTGCCTTGTTGATTTGCTTGTTCGTTATGTTTCGGACTTTCACACCACGCTCGCAGACACTCCATTGCAGGTTGTTTTTCTTGCAAAAGCCTATCAGCAAAGACACGCTTTTCAGCATATTTGCCGCAAACGTGTAATCCCAGCTCGTTGCAGGTTTGGCGTTTCTGGGATTATCCACATATTCGTCACGTTCTTCCTTTCGTTCTTTCGGGGTATATGCGAGGATACTGTACAATCTCCTCGCATTCCGTTCCATCTCGGCTTGTTCCATCTCATTCGCATTTACGAAACAAGCCCAAACCACGCATTTCACGCAGTCTGGGCTTGTTCGGTCCGTGTTCGGTTGTTATGCTCCTGTTTCCTCTGCAATTTCGGCACGCTCCATTTCAGGCAATTCGCTATCATCGAATTTCGCACGGAAGTTCAGCGCATCGAAGCTCGCTTTGCAAGCCTTGTGCATTTTCTTTTTGTACTCCCTTGCACATTCTTCCATATCACGCTTTGTCGGCACCAAACCGATACGCTGCCAAATGCTTGCCTCAACATCCCAGCGTTCAGCCTGTTTCTTATCAGCGGTACGCACAATGATTTCGGCAGGAGTCGAAGAGCGCAATTTCGTGGCAATACCACCGTTATCCGCTTTCAGTCCAGCTTCGAGGATTTTGACATTCCAGAATGTAGATACGACATTCTTCCAGACACGGAAAATCTCGTCCTGTTTACGGCTCTTCGGGGCATAGTCATCCCCAGCGAAGTTCACAGCGGTTTCGGTAATTGTTCCGTCTTTCCGTGTGCTACGATACACCAAAGTTACACCTACGAGAGAATTTTTGTCAAGGTTCTCGAACTGTACTGCATTGAATTTAGAAATTTGTCCCATTTTGTTTGAATTTTTCGGGTTTCTACACAAAATCGTGTATTGTAGGCAGTGCAGGGGTCGAACCTGCACTCTTACCATAAAAGAGTACGACCATGCACCAAAAATTTGCATTTCTGGCACATTTCGTTAAAGCCTAAATACGGATTTTGCGCTCTTCAATGCTCCTCTCCTGTACAGCATTGCAGAACTCAAACCAATTGGAACTGCACATTTTTCGACTGGATATAACATCGGCATACATTTCGGTCTGCCATTGTATTTCCTGACGGCTCGCCTAAATCCTTTTCAGGCACTATACAGGCATACTATTTAGGGATATTCCGGGCTTCGTGTATTTTTTGGGTGTTTCTCCCCCTTTGCCACGCACAAGGGCATAGCATTGGCACTACTTGGAATACAGGGTAGATAGACTTTGCTCCAATAGCGGCGCATTTCGTACCTTTCGCTAATCTGGGCATAACTTCTGCACAAGGGCATCAGACCCATTTCACGCTTTTCCCTTTCGCTGCATTGCCTACTTTGCCCACTATGGGCATACTTTTATGCAGACTCTATGTAGAATGTAGGCACAAGTGGGGCACACGACGGTTTGCACTACCCTCTTTATATGCGAGCATTACGCACACTTGTAAACTTTCCTAACATTGACTTACTTATATTTCAGTCAGTTAGAACGGCTTTTGCTTTCGCTTTCCGTTTCTGTTTGGTCTGTTTCTTTCGTTTCTGTTTCTTGTTTCGTTTCTTTTAGTTTGACGGTGCAAAGGTATGTATAATATTTGATATATCCAAATAATTAGCAACCTTTTTGCCGTTTGGTTTTACATTCTGTTTAATAACTCACTTTGTTAGCGTGTTTTACACTTGCTTTCCTTTGTTGTGTGTGTTACCTTTGAGCATTATATGTGGGATAACTCGTAACACTGAGAGTAACCCGTTTTTGTTGTTTGGTGTTGCAAAGGTAGGGCAAATATTTGAAACTACCAAATAATTAGCAAAGAAAATGCACGAAAATTTGAAAGTTTTTTGTAAATGCTTGAAAATCAATGATTTATAAAATAGACTTTTGGAATGGGGCAAAATGATAGGATAAACCGCACGCACATAGCGCACACGCACGTAACACGCACGCATACAGGCGCATACACGTATGGGCGCACACATATACGCACGTATGCACACGTATGTATGCACGTACACACACGAAAATGTAACGAAACTATATATAAACGCAAAAAATATCTACAAAAAATTAGCAAAATTAAGGCTTTTTGTCTTTTGGGCAAATATGAATGAAACAAGCCTAAATAATTGATATATAGGCATTTAATTTTCACTTTTGCACAAAGTGAAAACGCTAAATCATTGAAAATCAAGCCGTTATAAATTTGAAAAATAGGAAGGAGGGAGGCAGTGGTGTGGGAATACCATATATATATTCCGACCCCAAAATTTAAGCTCGTTTTTTCGTTCATTGTACTGAAAATAGCTGGAAGATTCCCAGCCTTTCTACCTCACACCTTCCCCCATCCCCTCCAACCCTTTCCCAAACCCTCCCCATTCCATTAAATCAAATCTGCACCCTCTATGAGACCTTCCAGAAACACCGCTAAGCCAAATTTTTCATTTTGCCAACATAAAACCGTATATATCCAATTCCCAAAATTTCCCCCGCCCCTCCAAATTTAAGCCGTTTTTTCTGCCGCATTAGCACAATTCCAGAAATTATGTGTAACTTTGAGCCGCAAATTGAAATATTTAACTTCAAGAGGTATGAAATCACAGTTTCAAACACTATCCTTTCTGTCACAGTACACCCCAAAAACACAGTTGGATGCCGAAATGATATTTGGATTCTTGGGTGAACGCTTCAAGAACGCCAAGAAAACAATGTCATTCTGCCAGCAAGAGACCGAAAACATACTGGATGCAGCGTCACTCCTTATATGGTTCTCAAGCGGATTTGGTGCAACGGAAATCGCCCTGTGCAACGGCTCTATTGTAATGCTGGGAATGTGTGCTATTGACACAGCAAGAATCATAGGAAAGCTGTCTGGAAGAAGTATTGAGGCCACCAGCGAATCCGTTAAGTCATCTGAACTATCAAAAGCAACTGAGGAGGACGTTAAGACGTTCTATGAAGCACTATACGCCTCCAGCCTTCAATTCGACCAAGCAAGCCTTACTCTTGTTGAAAAATACATACCCAGCCCCAACGAAAAGATAATCTTCTACAACAGCGATTTCTCCCAATGCGGAACTGGAGTGATACGAAGCGTTAATGAGGCCACTGGAGACATTGAGATGTATTGCTATTATCTTTACCCTCCAGCAAACAAAGTCGGCTATTCAATGCACGAGAAGGGTGTTGCAAACCTCGTGACACACATATTCGAGCCTATGCTGGAAGATGACAAACGCTCCAGCAAGATGAATGGAGTTAGCTGTCTTAGACGATTGAACAGTGAGCTGGGAAAGAAAGGTAAGGTGTGGAAAGACAAGATAAAAAGGATTGAGCCTGCCTCATACGAACTGGAACCAGGAAAGGACTACTGGTTCATAAATGACGAATTTAAGATTGAGCAGAAGAAGGAAAAGGGAACTCCTACCAGCCATTTCCGTTACTTGGCTGGCAACTATTTCGTGACAAAGGAAAGTGCCGAAATGATGAGAGAAAAGATTGTGGAACTCGTTAACTCCAATCTTTCTTCTCCAGACTGGCCGAATAAATAAACATCAATTACAAGCGATATGACCAAAAAGACGAAAATCATTTCAGTTGCGTTTGGTGTACTGGTATTGGCTGGTGCCGCCTATTTCGCAATCAACGGCTATCAGAACTCCAAAGTTGACCAATTAAACTCCGAACTGTTCTTAACCAAGCCATCCAACCTCAGCACCTACGATGACCTTTATCGGTATCTGGCAAACAATGACGGTTTGACAATGGAAGAAGTGTCTGGCTACCGTGCCGACATAGCAATGTGCGAGAAAAACGGATTTCCAGTAGAGCAGACCGAGCTGTACAAGGACGTGTGGATGAAAAACATTTCGGCAAATCCAGAGCTGAAGGAATACTGTGATAAGAATCCTGAAATACTTGGGGTGGAAATGGAAAAGGACTGGATGGAATAGCCCATAAAAACCATGCCGTTTACTGGACCGCAAACACTATTGCCAATCCCAGTAAACGGCATTTTTTAATTTCTATACTGCCACACAACAGCCAAACACCCCGAATTTGCCACTTTTTAGCCCCTACAATCAATCCAAATCCCAAAGACGAACACTTTATCATCCCGACCGAGAAAACGCTTCCAAAGCAAAAATATGAGGCTTTTTTTAATTATTCACTGGGTGTTGTTATCTCAATCCTGCTTTCAAACCCTTGCTTTTTGTGCCATTCCATCGCCTTCTGGTACGAGAACACGTTGTTGATACGTCTGAGGTCAAGTTCCATTCCCTCCTTGAAGTTCGGATGAGTGTTGAACAGGGCGTAGAAGTGTTCTGGAACGATGCCGAGTTCTCTAAGCGTTGTGTGTATCCAAGGCTGAAGTTGGTGCCACGGTATAACCTTTCGTGGGGTTTCTTCTCCTGGTACGCAGTTTTCGCATATCCTGTTGCCTTGGCTATCCAAGCACCACTCAATGTTTCCTCTCTCACCAAACATGATGAAGGTTTCCATAAACGACTTCATTGCCTGTTCCATTTCCGTAAGCTGGGAGTTGTCTGTTTCTCTCAGTGCTTGGCAATACTCCCTGTCCTGACGATTCCGTTCTCTTTTACTCTGCTTAATATCTGGTGATGGTTTCTGTTCCACTACATCATCGGCTTCAATGTTCCTGATGTTGCTGAAAGAAATTACACGGCCATTCGCTCCGTCACTTGTTGTTGCTTTCTTCCAGTCGAAGATATGGTTGAAGTTTATGTCGGATACTTCGCAATTCACTTCAACAGTTTCATTGTCGCTTTCAATGTGACCGTCATTGATGTTCTCAATCGTGTAATTGCTGGCGGTTCTTATGCACTCCTTCAAAACGTCATCGGATATTATTTCGCCGTCAAGGTCATCAAGCAAAAACTCTTCTGAATTAAAGCTGGGAGTTTCGTCATCATCACTGTTGCCTTGCTCCTTTCCATCTACGACTTGGTTATATACCTCAAACCAGAAATTGTAAAGAAACAACCTGTAGCATGATTCTGTACACAATGTAGGGTCTGAAGCAATATCAAGTATTGTTGAAGGTTGGAAGTATGGCTTGTCTCTGTAAGGGTTCAAAGATTTCCTGAAGGCTTCTCTCCTTTCGTTCCTTTCTGAAGTCTTTTGGTAACGACTGGAATCTTCATTGTCCTCTTCTTCGTCCTTTTCAGATTGAGACTGGGAAATTAAATCCGAGTTGACCTTTCCAAAAACTCCAAGATAATCCTTTTGACCCTCTTCAAAATCTTCTTCTTTGTTTTCCCCCTTATATAGCAAGCTCACTTCGTTCGCTTGTTTATTTTCTTGTTTATTTATATATTTATTTACTGTGTCCATATCTACCCACTTTTTGCCGCTTTCGTGTCCATATCTACCCACGCTCGTGAATAAATCTACCCACGAAGAAGACAGGATTTCACCCAAAAGTCCATAAACGACCTTATCAACAGCAGCACCTTCCAGTTCTTTCCCATCAAAAACATAATCGCCTAACTGCTGTGCGTAAATCTTCGCATTTTCCGTGGGCATATTTACGCACAGTGAGTAGATGTACTCACTTTTTGAATGAAAATTGTCAGAAATTGCCTTGAATAATTGGTTTTTGTGGGTAGATTTACTCACAGTGTCCTTATCTACCCACTGTGGGTATTTATACTCATCGTGAGCAGATTTACTCACAGTGGGTAAATCTGCCCACGAACTATCGTTTATGGGCAAAGAACCTTTCATTGATAGCAATATTTGATTTCCATTGCCGCTTGTATCAAGACCCAGCTCTGAAAGTTTTGTCAGGTCGTGTTTCCTAAACGCTTTCCCGACTTCTTCTTTAAGAGCAAGCGTTTTTTGTTGTGTGTACAAAGTAGCCACGCCAATGAAGTAATCTACATTCACTGCACAAGATTTTTCTGTAAGGCTAATAACGCCCATTGATTTCAATGCCTCAAGATGTGAAGGAATGATTTTTCTGTTCATTCCAGTAAGATACCCTATCGTTTTCCCCTGTATTGTTATGATAGGCATTTCACCAGCTCGAATCATTGTTATATGTTTGCTCAGCAAGTGCGTGAACAGGATGCCTCTGGCCATATTTTGAAACAATGGCCAAATACAATAGTAGTAGTGTCCGTATGGGATAATAACCGTATTCATTTTACATCTTCCTTTCTTACATAAAAGCAATAATTCACATTGTTTATGGTCTGTCTCATTTTGACAAAACCTTTCTTTTTCGCCCAACTGCCGACATTGCGATTGTTTGGTGTAAGATATGGATGTTCTTTAGAGAACATTGAACATAATTCATCGAAAGTAATTCTTTTGTCTTGCATACGATTTTGATTTAGCGTTGCATTAATGAATAGTATTCTGTTGTATTATAATGTTTAGTTTGCACAATTAATTGGGGCTAAAACTTGGGCCACCGACAACATACGCCACCGATGGCCCAAGCATCATCTTACCGTACTTCCAGCTTTGAATACAATGCCGCCAATAAAGTTTCCTATAACGGTTCCAAGATATGAAAGCATGGCCGCACCGTTGATGCTGGAATGTCCTACGCAATAATAGAACGCATCAGCTATGGAGTGTGTGAATCCTGCGAGGATAAATGCAGGGATTCCTATCAACAGTGCAATGCGGTTTTTGCACATGACTGAAAGCGTTATGATGAATCCGCATCCAGCACCGTTGAATATTGACCTCCAGAACCCCATGTCTGTACGATTTGAAACAATGTCATTGCACTGCTGTATGATTTGCTGGTCTGAAATGGCGAGAGACATTAGCAAACACCCGACAATATTAAGCAGAAGTATGATAAGCAGTATGAAGAAATCATCCCAGTGCTTGAAGTTCTTTACCCAACCAGTGTACAATCCGAATCTAAAGTGGATAACGGATATTAACCCTATGCTGAACATGATTGCTCCGATGATTCCTCCGACTTTCAAGTAAATGTATGCTCCAAGTGATATTGACACACCTGCAAGTATCATGTTTCCTATTGCAAGAAATATTTTCTTCATAACGATTAAATGTTAGATGATTACTAAGATTATAGCCAAAGCCATGATTAGATTTGCGGAAGGGGATGACACCCAGCAACGGCTCCTTATGCGGTTCCAGTGGTTTTTATGACGGAATCCGTTTTTTCAACTTGCACATCGAGGTATGATGTTTTGATAACCATTTGAAATGCTGATTTCGTTTCCTAATTTGCTTGTTTGATTGTGCAATGTTATTTAACAGCGATATTATTCCATCAATATCACAACATTCACGACTACATTCAAATGTCAATGTATAGGTCTCTCCATATAGGTCTGTGACACCATCGGATGAAGATATTGTATCGTCAGTTTCTACAAATAGGTCTGACATTGTTACGGTTACATTGTTGTCTGTTACATTAAAGCCAGGAACAGTAGTTCCCACGCAATAATAAAGCATAGTTCCTTCCAAAATCATATCGCATTAAAGTTGTTGTTATTGATGTCGATATTCTGCTGACACGGAGGTGTGAAGTCCTTGTTGTCAGAATTGTTTTTGCACATATCCTTATAAGGACATTTATCACAGGCTATTGCTTGGATGATTATCATCAGGGCCGTAAATGCCAACGCTATCCCTATCATGCCAGCAATGAAAATGATTGTTTCTGTTGTACTCATTTCTGTATTTTTGTTTGATTGATTAATTTGTCTATTTCACTGATGATGTGCTGGCATTGTTTGGCTTCCTCGTAATCCTCCCTATCAACCGCTTTTCTTTGAATTGCGATTATATAAGGACGGAGACAAGCGAGGATCCAAGCATTAGTTGCTGTTGTGTCTGATTGGTGCTGGCGAAGCAGCCCCAGAATTTCTCCGATTAGCGCATGGCTGCTAATCATACAGTTTGCCAATACATTGAACAACCGTTTGATTTCGGTTTGTCTTTTTGAAACCCTGTACATATTGAAACTACATACCAATACGGCCAGAGCAAGGAGCGTGATGCTAATTGTTGTCATACATTGTAAGTTTGTTGATGAATCTTTCGCATTTTTCGTCTCCGACTTTGTGGTTTTTAGGTATGCGGTTCCACGGACCGTTTGGTTCGGTTATGGATTCGTCATACCATACGCACTGGTATCTATCCCAGCACCCTTTGCTTCTACAATGATTGCACATATATTTTTGCAGCCTGAAGTATGTGTCACCAGATACAAATCTGTATTCTGTTGGCAGCTCGTCCTCAAACTGCTTGGGAATACGGCCAATCAATTTTGCTTGTGTAGTATGAAATAGTTTTTTGGTTGTAGGGCTGAAAATGCACTTGATTTCTGGACGGTTGCAATGGTATTTGAAGAACGGAGTTTTCAATGGTATGAACTGCCAAGCACAACCGTCAATGATTTTAATATTTTCTGGACGGTTGTTGATGAAGTCTTGCCAGAACAAGCAATCAAAACACAGCTCGCTCTCTCTTATTTTTGAAAGGACTTGTGGCTTGTCACTGAAGTAATAAGCGTCTATTGCCTTTCCGCATTTTTTGCAGGTTATAAATTCTCGTGCCATACCCTTGCACGGCGTATGATAGCCGTAATGTCGGATTAGAAAAATGAAGATGCAAGGGCGCACAAGTGCGCTTCAATTTGAGACTGGAATCAGAATTTGATGGCATTGAATATGCCGTTGATTTCATCCTGCGTGATTCCTATATACGCTTTTGTTACTTGGATGCTTGTGTGGTTCAGGATTCTGTTCAGCAGCAACAGGCTTTCTGCGCTGTGATTGTTCGTGTCATACACATATCTGCCAAATGTCTTGCGGAACGTATGCGTAGAGAAATTCTCTATTTTCAGACGGTACTTGTGCTTGAACACTTTTAGCATCTGGTTGACACGTTGGATGGTAAGCGGCCTGTCTCCTTGGCTGCTGGCCATAACATAGTCTTTCAAATCTGGATGACCCATCAGCTCATATAGTTCTTTGAACTTTTTTTGAATGGATGGGTTCAATGGTATTCGCCTTGTCTTTCCAGTTTTCTGCTCCGTTACATCAACTGAAGCCACGTTCAATATCTGGCCCCATTTGAACTTCAATACATCGGAAGCCCGACAAGCTGTACAGAAAGAAAGACGAGCATACATCTCCCAACGATATTCCTTATCATCGTGGAGACATTTCAGCAGCCTTTCGTATTCGTTGTACGGAAGATGGTCGCTGGTCGTTAGCTGATTTTTCTTTGCCATAATACTTCGGTTTTCACTTTTGATGTGCAAATATAAAAAGAGAAAATGATACCGCCAAAAGATTTGAATAAAAACTATACTTTTGACATATTATTTTTTGAAAGCAAATACGGCAACGATTGGTGTCGCTGCCGTATCATGTTGAAATATTGATGCTTATCTTACAAACTCATCAATAGTCATAATTGGTATTCCAAACTGCTTTGCTTTTATGGTCTTGCTGGATTGGCTGCTCTTGTCTGCAACGATGAGATGTGTCGTTTTCTTAGACACTCCGCTACAGACTGTTCCACCTCCAGCTATGATTTCTTCTTCTAACGCACTGTCTCTGATTCCAGTAAAGCATACTCTTACATCAGCATATTTATTACTTGTAGGCTCTGGTGCTGATTGTGGCAGCAGGATTTGAAGCGAGTTTTCTGCTACAAACTGGTAGAAAGGCCGTATCCCAAGAAAGAACGATTGCATTGTCTTGCTTTCCTTATTGAACCATTCCGCTTCTGTGATTTGTTTTTCAGAGCCAGGGTCACAGAATCCATTAGCAAATGCTTGTAATTCCGCATTGCTCATTTTGTCGAGTATCTGTTTCGCTTTTACTTGTCCGATACCAGAAAAACAATCGCTGGCGTGCATTAACAATGGAAGTTCGATACCCTGCTTAATCTTGTTGTTTTGAGACAAGATGTTGTTGGCTATAGATTCTCCAAACCCTTCAATGCTTACAAGTTCTTCAAATGTGATGTCAAGCATTGAACGAAGCGTGGTAAATCCTGCGTTGAACATTTTTGCTATGGTATCTTCTCCCATATTCTCTGCTTTTAAGGTTGTGTAAAAGAACATAATCTTAGCCAAACGTATTCCATCGCAATCTTTATTGGTGCAGCATAGTTCTACACCAGATTCATTCCATCTGGTAGGATTGCCGCAATAAGGACATTGCGATAGCTTTGCTTTCATTTGTTCCATTGCATTTGACGTTGCAGGAGATAATACTTCCAATATCTTTGGAATTACTCCACCAGAGCGAGTTACATTTATAACCGCGCCTTCTCCGATTTTGTTTTCAAAGATATATTTTGCATTGTATCCTGTCGGATTTTCCATCTCACAATCGCCTGTGTTTACAGTGTCGATTGAAACCACTGGCTTGAACGCTCCAGACTTGGAGATGGCCCAGTTTACACCAAGCACGTTTGTGGTAAATGTTGCTGTAAAACTTGGGTTTTTATATGCAATGGCGTAGTTTGGATTGCCAGTTGTGTTTTGACGGCCTACTTTTCTCCACACATCAAGGTCATTTGCATAGATAACAAGTCCGTCTATATAGTATTGTTGGCTCCATTGCTCATATAATTTTAGCAAAGACTCCTCATCAATGTGTTTGGCTTTGACTTTTGCATATAGCGGAACTTGATTAAATTCTACACACAAGTACGTTATCACATCTTCGTATGAAACGAATTTTGATAACGATTCTTCGTCAATTCCATACCTGAAAAAATCAATGTGCTTCAATAATTCAGATGGAACATCCCTGTTCAGCAGTCCAGCGGCAGTGTTTCGAGGGGATTTGTATTTATCACCTGTTTCTGGAGATATTTTGTCTTTGAAGTTTGCGGTCCAAGAGCGTGTGTTGAATACAAATTCTCCGTAGGTGTACGCAGACCTTTTTGCAGACGATGTGATTCCAGCCATTTTCCCATGTGCTGTACAGTCTTGTCCTTCGTTTTCGGAACCGCCTCTTGAATAAGCAGCTTCAGATGACTCATTGTGCAATAACGACAATCCGTCAAATTTTGGAGTTATAACCAGATAGCCATCATTGCCAATACCTAAAGATTTAATCCATGCAATAAGTTCGCTTGTTGTCTTTACCTTGTTCAGTGATTTCATCGGAACAGGTAATTTTACTTTTCTATTACTTGTCACGGAAGCTGGCTCAATGTGTTTGAACCATTCGTTTTCTGGGTCGATTCGTTTCAAACGCTCAACCATAGCATCATATTCCGTATCTGAAACTATTGGCGTTCCTGCACGGTATAGTTCGTTGCATCTTTTTATTTCATTCAGCAATGTTTCATTGTAAGCCATATTGTATGATATTAAAATGGGGAGAGCATAACCCTCCCCTGAATTTGTTTATTGATTATTTTACTCCGCTGTGTCCGAAACCCTGTTCTCCTCTTTCGGTTTCGCTCAGCTCTTCTGACTGTTCAAGTTTACCCATATAGCATTGTGAAATGACCATCTGGGCTATGCGAGAGCCTTTTGGAATAATGTATTCCTCTGGTTCGTTGCTTTTTACTATCACGCCGACATTGCCACGGTAAGTCTCATCAATGGTACCAAACAATACATCAGCATTGATTCTAACCGTTGAATCGTCATGGATTGTCATACATTCAAATCCTTTAGCTGAAAATCCGCTACGAGGACGGATTGTCGCTTCATATCCGTGTTCAAGCTGAATCGCAAAATCAAGAGGAATGATATTGCGCCCAGGGAAAAGTCTTGTGTCTTTTGGAACATAGAGGTCATATCCTGCTGCTCCTGAATCTGCCTTTGTGGGCATCTGCGCCCCTTCTGATAAAATTTAATCTTCATGCTTCTTTTTATTTTTAGTGTTATACTTCATGCCCTTTCGGGTCATTTCTTTAGTTGCGTAATATTTTCGCTTGACTCCGCACATACTGTCGTATTCTTCGAGTCTCAATTTTCCAAAATCCTCAAAAGTCACCTCGATATTTTCACTCAGCTTCCTAAAATACAGATTGTTGCATGAGATAGTTTCTCCAGATACAGCCAAATGGATACTTACTGAAGATACATTAAATGCTTTGGCGGCTGCTGTTTCAGAGCCGAAAAACGCTACGAGTCGTTTCAGAGGATTGAATACAAGGATGACGTTGCCCTTGGGATTAATTACCTTCGCTTCCATCGTCTGTCATCGCTGATAAAACCTCCTTAGACAATCGTGTACGAGCCATCTGGAGCAAGTATGTATCAGATACAGCTACTCCATTGGTGAACAGGTCGTTCATCCTGTCACACATATATGCGAGGAAGTTTGGTTCGACAAAAGAGATGAAAAGGTAAATAAAGTTACCGTCAATTAGATAATGCCCAGTCTCGTTGATTTGGCAGACATCTTCGTATTTGATTTCATAGCTATCACATAGCGAAAGTATCTGCGTTCTATACTGGGTGAAGAAATCATTTACAGATTTCTCGCATTTGTTTTTGTGAAGATATAAGGAAGCATCGAAGTATGTGATGCCGCTTTCAGCTTGTGTTCCGATGAGCAAGTTCGGAAATTCAGAAAAGGCTTGCTCAGTGCATTGAAGTTTTATTGAGCCTTTCGACTGCTGACCCAACATTAGGAGTTCAGGTCTGCTTTTTTAATTTTGCTTTGGAAGATGTCTTTAGGCAGATAGATTGCTTCTGCTTTATCAAATTTAACGTCACGGATTACATAGTCAGTAATCATGTCTTTGCCGAAATACGCTTCAATTCGGCTTGTAGCATCGGCGTTTCCGAGTGCTGGAGTGTAAAGCGTTTCAGAAGACCGTTTGGTTTTTTCGCTCTTTTCGTCAACGTAGAAGTTCATAATCTTCACAGCATAGAGTCCAACCCCGCTGTCTTCGCTTTCTTGGAAATAGCTGCAAATCAATCCAGCAGTTGTTTCGCTTTCTTGTGCAAGGATTTGTTCAGCAGGACATCGTTGATTTTGGTTTTTACGATTTCTACATTGACACTCCCGAACTTTCTACGGTCCTGCGTGTCAATGATTGAGTACGCCACAGATTCCGCCTCCGAATAACTGGTTGCCAACACAAGTTCTTCTGTTTTTGTCTTTTGAAGGAAGCCGTTTTCCTTTTCGGCAGTCCATTCTGTCTTGATACGATAGTAGTCAAGACCAATGTTGTCTTTGTTCTGCTCCATAATAAATTTAATTAAGTGAGACAATAAAAATATCGAGTGCAAAATTACAAATAATTCATTAACACACAAACGAAAACTATACTTTTAACACAATAATTTTATAAGTCATTGATTTACAATGGTGTTTTTGAACTGTAACTAACTGTTGTCAGCATACATATATATAATCAACTTAAAATAGAATATCCATTGGTCTCAATTTTTGGAAACAAAACCGTGTTTCAATTTCTATTCTTCATAAAAATGAGTAATCAATGGCAACTACATCAGATACTAAAGAGTTTGACATAAAGCTGCTTGAAAGCATATTCAGAACAAACAAAAAGACTGTTCAAGAGTATGTTCGGGAAATAGAGCGTCATTGTATGTTCAAGTCATCTTATCGCAGTCTCAATAATGGAACTGTATTGGATGACAGGGCCAGACTTATTGACCTCTATGATGCTTGTGTAGAACAAGACGCTCATCTACGTTCAGTGCTTGAAACACTGGAATCACAAATTATAGGTGAGCGTTATATGCTTGCAAGGCAGAATGAGAAAGGGCGTTATATCAAAGATGTTGAGGCAACCAAGAAAATACAGGGAACTCAATTCATCAAGATTATACGAGGCATTGTAGAGTCCAAACTGTATGGATATACAGGACTTGAAATCCTGCCAGATATTGATGAGCGTACTGGAAAACTTAAATGTGTAAATAATATTGAACGGAGAAACATTCTTCCAGAACAACGGCGCATTGTGCAGAGACAGAGTATATGGAGTCCTGGGTGGGATTTTGATGACCCGAAGTACAGTGATTACTATGTGTTAATCAACAATGGCAATCTCGGACTATATTCTGCCACTACGCCTATTATACTTGCTAAAAAGTTTGTGTTCGCCAATTATGTGAACTTTTCACATACATACGGCCAGCCTATAATTCATGGAAAGACCGAATCCGATAACAATGCTGACCGTAAGCGTTTGGCCAATGATATTTCCAGTGCTGCGCAAAATAAGGTTATTGTTACAGGACTGAATGACGAGGTGGATATTAAAACATTTACCATGTCAAATTCTGAGCAGGTGTTTACTCATTTGCTTGAACTCATAGACAAGGACGTTTCAAATCTTGTGCTTGGTTCCGAATCAATGGCTGGCGGTACTCAATCTTATGTTGGCTCCACAAGAGCGCATGAAAACATTTTCCGTGACCGAGTTGAGGTGTATCGTGACTACATTGAGCTTGTTATGAATGAGGCAATTATCCCTCGTCTTGTAAAGATGGGATATATTGAGCCTGGGCTTGAATTTAAGTACGCCAAGCGCATTGAGATGTCCGATGAAGACCGCATACGTCTTTTCCAAGTTCTTGGCCAGCAATGGGAGATGGAACCCGATACAATCGAAAGCGAGTTCGGAATCAAGGTTAAGAGGCAGCTTAACGCCCAGATGTCTGGTGGCATTGGTTCTGGAGATGGATATGATGGCGGTGTCCGCATGAGCGATGAGGAATATTATAAACGGTATGGTCATCCAAGAGGTACGACAAATTTTTTGAAGGAGAGAAGATAATAGGCAGTAGTCTTCTCTCCAAAGTCAGCGCACAACGTCTGCCAGAAGATGATAAGGATAAACAAGAGAACGAATTTCAAACATTGTTCTCTTTGTTTAAGCCGTTAGTGACGGCTATCCGAAATGGGGAAAATCAATGGGAGACGTTGGAAGATTTGATGTATGAGCGTGCAGAAATAGGAATCAAGCACGCTCTGGATGGCTTCGGAATCAGTTTCGATGATGCCGTTGAGCTTATGAGAAACGCAACCAATCTAACAGATGAACAGCGTGAGCAAAGAGACATCATCATTGCGGCTGTTGATAATATCGTTGATTTTTCGGTAGCCGAGGAATATCAGATGGTTGAGGAATTTCCAGAAATAGAAGATATTGAAGATGATGAGCTTACTGAAGAACTGATGGATGAATTGGAGTCCATCTTTTCAAAGTACAATAAGACTTATGCCACGACTGAAAATCTTGACATTGAATATGCTATGATTGTGGCAGCGGCATTGTCTCGATACAATAGCAGCACCGTTTTGATGTACATGACTATGGGAGATGAGCGTGTTCGCCCTTGGCATCGTCAATATGAGGGCTTCACGGCACCGAAATCAAGTTTTCCAGCATGGCTGATACCTCCTATAGAGCATCGGTGCAGGTGTTTTCTTATCGAAGATACTGCTTCGGCTCTTGGTAAGATAAACGCCAAAGCAGAAGTTCCTCTTACGCCTCCAGAATGGTTCAACCCAACCTTCAAGGAAAGCGTGGCATTGAAAGGGCGGATATTCTCAGATGAACATCCGTATTTCCAAATTGAGGCACAGCATGAAGACAAGTTGCTGGAGATTGCACAACGAATAAAATCAAAGTTTATATATGGCAGCGATACCGATTAACGCAGGAAAGCAGATTACGCCAAAGCAGATGGTTGCCCAATGGCGTAATCTTCCACATAAGTTTCAAGTCAATCTTTGGAATTTTGAAGTTAAGGCAGGTAAAGCCGCAACGGAGATATTTCAGGAATCCTTTGACTTAAAGAGATTCAATAGCAGAGGGGCTGCTCCGTGGGCCGCTCGTTCAAAACATAGCAAAGCAAAGCACCCATTGATGACCGAAACGTATTCATTGAAAAAATCAATTAAGTGGAGGCATCTGGGAGATAAGACTTCTCCATCTGGGGTTACGATTTTTACTGACCCAAATGGATTTGCACATACAAAAAGCCATAAAGGTTTTTGCTTTGCGGCTGTGCATAACGCTCCAGCATCACTTGGTACACGTAGGGGTAGGGTTAAAAATATGCCACGCCGTCAATTTATGGGTGATTCAAGCGTATTGCGTGAAGAATTGAAAAAATTATCGGTAATGATTTTTACAGGATTTCCTAAATGATAGTAGATAAACATCCAGTTGCGCCAACCCCTCCAGACGAGAGTGTTGAGCAAGAACAGCCAAAGGATACTACTCAGGTAGAAGAGGCTTATGAGACCAATGCAATGGTAGAAGCGTATCGTGCAGTGCGCAGGATACTGGAGACCATCAAAGAAAACCCTGATGACCCAGATAGTCCTCAGTTTTTCAAAACTATAAAATTGGATAACGGACAGTTGTCAAGGGTCAAAAACAACAAGCATAATCTGGAATATGGCTTTGCGTTTCCTGCCGTGTTCATACACTTTATAGACGTGTATTACAATGTCGGCACTTCACGAATTGCTGAAGGTCGTGGAACAATGCGTATCCATTATATCCTGAACAGGCTCAACAACAGCGATGATGAATTTGAGACAGAAGGGTTGGAAATTTACCAGCGTATCGTAAATGCTATTGAAGCGCAGAAGACCACATTCCCTTCATTGGTGTCACGTTTTCAGTTGCAGTATTGGGACCAGCCTTTGTCTTTTGATGATGGATTGCAACCGTATTGGATAGATTATCAAATATGGTTCAATGATTATACCAATTATCAATATAAGGATTATGTTGATGTATATGCGTCTCATCCTCCTTTTACGCAACATAGTGACCAAAATGAGACAGCTAATCCTGACAATCTTCCAGATAATAAAGATAGGAAATTTGAGGATGTCGTGGGGTTCGATGATATTTAAGGACACATTTAACCTTTTTGTGAAGCGCAAAATCTATTCTTTTTCAAAAAGCAAACGACAATGAATGTAGATAATTTGAAGTATGTGGTTGGCAAGGTGAAAGAAAATGAGCCTGCAATCATTCGCTTTTTTGGTTCTGTAGATGAATATAACACAACTTGTTTTAATGACGAGTTCTTGTGGTTGCAGGATTGCGTAAAGCCGTCTAAGATTATCGTAATAATTAATTCCGAAGGTGGTTCTGTCCTATATGGTATGAGTACCTTCTCGATTATTCAGAGCTGCCCTATTGAAGTTGATTGTATTATTGAAGGTATTGCCGCTTCAATGGGTAGCGTAATTTGGGCTGCTGGAGACAATCTGTTTATGCACGATTATTCACTGCTTATGATTCACAATCCGTTCAATTATGCTGCGGATGACAACGACCCCAAGGTTCAACAGATGGTCAACGCTTTCAAGGCGCAACTGATGACAATATATCAGAAGCGGTTTGGAATGACCAAAGAACAGGTTGAAAGCATAATGAATGGAGGTGATGGCGAAGACGGCACTTTCTTTACGGCCAAAGAAGCGGTTAAGGCAGGATTTATTTCCTCTGACCACGTTATCAAAACCTCCAAGCAGGTATGTGATAAAGTAAAAAATGAAACTGAAATCAAAAATGATGCGACTTCTTTACGTGAGTTTATGTCATCTATTGCAGCAGAGATAGATGAAAATAAACTTTTGGAGGGAATCGCTGCTATTCATAATCGAGATGTAAAACCAATTGTTCAAGAAGAAAAAGCAATGGAAAAGAACGAAAATCAGAACTTCGATGCTATTTCCGCACAGCTTGGATTCTCGAAGGACGCTCAGATGACAGCCATCTCTGCACGTATCGCCAACTTGATTAAAGCCGAGACCGATTTGAAGGACATTCAGGCCAAGTACACCGCTCTCGAAATCAAGTACAAGGGTAAAGAGACAGAAGTCGCTAACATGAAGAGCGAGCTTGATGAGGTCAAGGCAAAGCTGAAAGGCTATCAGGACGCAGAAAAGGCTGCGTTTGAGGCAGAGGTGGTTGCTATGATTGATGCAGCTATCAGTGCTGGTAAAATTGAGGATTCGTCAAAGGATGCTTGGCTGAAAATGGCTCACAACGATTTTGAGACCGTAAAGGCTACCCTTGATTCAATCCAGGCCCGTGAGAAAATCACAGAGACTATTGCCAAAGACCCTACTAATGTCAGCAAAAAGGAGGAAACTCTGAAAACTGTTGAGGACAAAATGAAAGAGGATGTCGAGGCTGTAGTTGGCAAAATCGAGTTGAAGAAATTTTAATCAAGAACGAATATAATGGCAACTATCAATTATGCTGGTAATACCTATAGTGGGGAGGTGCTTGAAGACCTTTTGGTATATACCGCACAAGGCAATGATACTTACAAGGAGGGCCTGATTCACATCAAGCCAGGCGTTCAGAAGAAATTTGTTCTTCCGCACGTTTCTCTTGGCAGTATCATTCAGGAGAACAAACCCACTCCTACTTCCACTGAGGGTGGTTCTGGTTCTGACGGTTTTAACCAGTACACTCATTCCGAGCGTTATCTGGAGCCGCAGGAGTTTATGGTGTATCTGGAGTTCAATCCTCGTGACTTTGAGGAATACTGGAGACCGTTCCAGCCCGAAGGACCGCTGGTGTTCCGTGACCTTGACCCGAAGGTACAGGCTACGATGCTGCGTCTGTTGATTGACCGCAAAGACCAGTACATCAACGACTGTATCTGGGGTGGCCGCAAAGGTGGCGTAAGTGAGGAAATTGAAGGCCCTGCTGATGGAACTCAGCTTGGTGGCGCAAGTGCCGCTGGCCCGATGAAGTTCTTTGACGGTGCAGTTTCTCGTGTTCTCCAGAACATTGATGATGCTTCTGCAAATGAAAAGGCATCTGGAAAAGTGGTTGTTGCAGGTAACACTGCTCTTACAACTGGCCAGCAGGTAGCCGACGCTCTGTATGCAATCTGGAAGTCGTGTCCGAAGAATGTCCGCAAGTCCGACAAGCTGAAGTTTGTCATGGGCTGGGAGACTTGGGATTTGTACGACCAGTACCTTTCTGAGAAGGATGTGAAGTACACAGAGAACAGCGACCAGAACCGCCGCAGATTCAAGGGCAAGGAAATCGTTGTTATCAACGGTATGCCTGAAAGCACCATTTTCCTCGGCAAGTTCAGCACTGGCGTTGACTCTTGTCTGTGGATGGCAGTTGACTACGCTACCGATGAGGAAAGCGTTAAGGTTGAACGCCTCCAGGCAAACAGCGAGCTGTACTTCTTCCAGATGCGCATGAAGATTGACGTGAACCTCGTTCTTCCGAGCGAAATCACGGTTTGGACTGCGTACAAGAAGAAATCGGTTGGTGGCCAATTGATGAAGAACGCTGAAAAGTTAGTATAAACCATAAGGGAGTGGAGACCAGCGAAACTCCACTCCCTTAATTATTTAGATTTAATCTATGGCAAGAGTTAAAACAGATAAAGAGCTGGAGCAGGAAAAAGCTGAAAAGGCCGCTGCCGAAGCTGCTCCTACCAAGGAGCCTGAAGTAGCAACACAGGAAACTGGAGAAGCTGCTGAAACAAAAGTTGAAACAGATACGACAAAAGAAACCGCACAAGAGGAGATTCCGACTTGGATTGACAAGATTCTCAAATCGTTCAAGGATTTGGATGAACTGTATATCACCAAGAATGGCGGCGTATTCACAAAGGATACTCCGAAGAGCCTCGTTGAGTCGGCTACTTTGTACAAGAATCCGTATTACAAGAAATAACCAGTTACAACAATGGCATTAGGTAATGTTTTTATGACCGACACAGACGGTAACATCGGCTCCCAGATTGTCAATCTGACCGAGAAAGTCTGTGGATTGCTCTTCGATATTTCGGCACAGGCAGATTTCTGGACTAAGGGTGCAGGAGTTGAACTTGCCGAGACATGGAAGGACAATGTTGTTGAATTGAACAGCCTTGACGATGCGGTAAAGGCTGGCATTGTTCCTCGTACTGGCGAATCATCCGAGGAAGGCGTATCAAAGGATTTGCTTGCTGGAATCCCTTATTATCACATCAAGCAGTTCTTCGGATTTGCTGGCGGCAGCGGACGGTTGTTCGTGATGTTTGCAGATTGTTCCGAGACATGGGATGCCATCATTGATATGCAGAAGGCTTCTGGTGGTATCATCAGTCAGTTTGGTGTTTGGACCGAGAAGAACTTGTGGACGAAGATGGATGACATGGCTGATGGCTATACGATTTCTATCGTAGGAGACCTTCAGAGCGTTGCCGAGCAGATGGCTAACGACTACTTTGCTCCTGCACACATCCTTCTTACTGCTAATTCATCTAAGGTTAAGACCGCAGACGGTGAAGATGGCAATATCGTATTAAGTGAGATTCCGACTTGCGTAATCGGAGCACGTTATGTATCTGTGCTGCTTTCTCAGTCTATGGATACAGAAGTGAAGCAGATGCAGGGTTCACTTAAATCCACAACGCCTGTTGGAGTTGTTGGTCTTGCACTTGGTGCGTTGTCAAGGGCAAATGTTGCGGAAAGTATTGCATGGGTGGCAAACTATGACCTTGTGAACTACGTTCCAGCAATTGAAATGGGATTTGGAGATGCTACGGTTGTAGAGGGTGTTATCACTAACGCTACTCGTTATTCGGCACTCAACAAGTTCCAACTTGATGAACTGGATGACAAGGGCTATATCTTCATGCGCACATACGAAGGACATGAAGGCCATGTGTATTTCACAAAGGACCAGACGTGTTCAGACGGCGATTATTGTACGATTGCACGCAACCGCACAATCAACAAGTCTCGCCGACTTGTGCGTGAAGCTCTGCTTCCTTATGTGAACGCACCTATTAAAGTTGACCCCTCAAATGGGAACCTGTCATCTGCTCAGGTTACGGTGTTTACTAACCTTATCACAGATGTCCTGACAGCAATGGAAAGTGCGGAGGAAATCAGTGGTATCGGCACTGTGAGCGTTCCTGCCGAGCAGAATATCTTGGTAACAAAAGAGCTGAACCTTTCTTACACCTTGATTCCTATCGGTTGCGCAGAGACCATTAAGGTTGAGGAAGGATTGGCAATTAGTCGTTAAAATTTACAGCAATGATTGTCAATAACGTAGCTTATTCGTGGTCTATGATTCAGTTGACGGCTCCTGCTCTTACTGGTTCGGCAAACGCCAATCCTGTAATTCTTCAGGGCGTGTCTGGAATCAAGTGGAACATCAAGAAGAATGTTCAGACCAATTATGGATTGGGTGGTGAGCCTGTCAACCGTGGATTCGGCAACCGTGAGTACACTGCTTCCATTACGATGGACTATAACACACAGGTACAGCTTCGTGCCTTGAAGGGTACGCTGATGAACCTTGGTGAGTTTGATCTCATCGTATCGTTTGCCAACGAAATGGGTACAGACGATTGGACGGAAGAGACGGTTACTCTGAAGGGCTGTCTGTTCACGGAAGACGGAATGGAAGCCAATCAGGATGACACGAACATCACAAAAGAGTTCGACCTTAATCCGTTCAAGATTGAGCTTAGCACATCTGCTAACTGATTCGTCATACGATTAAATTAAAGGTGGGTGACAGGCATTGGAAACAGTGCCTGTCACTTTTTATGTGTTTATTCAAACCGATTGGCTTAACGGAGACTATTCGTAAATGATTTAACTTTTAATTTACGTTGATATGAACGAAGAAAATTATGAAGTAGGCGTTGAGATTTCTCAGGAACTTCAAGCCACGATTGAAAAGAAAGTAAAGGAGCTGAAAGCCGCTAACCCCCAGCTTCGTGTTGTATTCCCTATCGTTGTAGATGGCAATGAATACGATGAAAAGGATGTCTATGTAGGATATTTCCAGCAGCCTTCATTCAAGGCGTTCAGCAAGTATCTTACAGCCGCACAGTCCAATCAGGCCGTTGCTATGCGCACACTCGCAAAGGATTGTTTCCTTGACGGCGATAAGGAACTTGTAGATGATGATTCGCTGTTCTTGTTCGGTCTTATGGGCCATCTGTCTAAAATCATCGAAATGCGTCATGGCAAGTTGGTAAATTTATCAAAGCCTGGGAAGTAGGAGAAAAAGACTACTTGCGACAAAAGATAATTCTTGTACGCCACTATTTCCCAGGTATAGATGTTGAGAATTTGAGCGATGAAGAATTTGCCATTGCAGTAAACGATGCGGAGTGGCTTCATGCTCAACAAATCATTACCAAACAAGCCAATACGCTTGGATTAATTTCATAACTCGTTGCGCCCATTGCCTTTATTTCGGTAATGGGCGTTTTTATTAAAACGGAATCAGGCTGGAATTTCTATTCTTCAATAAAAGATGAAACAATGGCAGAGAATTATACAGTCAATTATAATATCAATGTCAATTCAGCAAAAGCACAGGAAGCGTTAACGGCCTTCCAGACCGCTACTGCTAAATTGACCGAAGCCAGTAAAAATCTTACTGCCTTCCAGAAAAAGATAGACCAGACCATTGCCAAGTTCAACCAGTTGGCAAGGAAAACACCTGCGCTTGATTTCAAGGTAGCCAACGCCAATAAGAAGTTGCAGTCGGTTATCACGAAGTTGCAGACCATTGAACGGTTGGCAAAGAAGACCCATAGTATCAATGTAACAACCACAACAAGGAATGGTGGAAGAGGCAGCGGTTCTGGAAGCAGCAGAAGTGGAGGTTCTACAACCGTGGCTCCGATAGCAGGTGGTACGTCTCGTTCTTCAGTTACACCATCAAGCCGAGTAAGGACAGTTGCCAGAAGCGGAGGTAGCCCTACTTATCGTGCGCTTGGTCCAACCATGATTGATACTGGGGGTATAAGTGCTATTGATATGTTGAAGGGAATGGGCTTGGCTTATGGAATTACTGGACTTGGCTCATTGATTAGCAATGCCATTACTGAATCGGTAGCCTACAATAACATCATGCAGACAACTAAGAATATTCTTGGAACGCATGATAAAAGAGACAATTTTGAGGGCCGATTCAGTGCAATGGAGCGCAATGTCAGGGATGTCGGTAAATTAACGAAATATACAACGACCGAGGTTGCCAATGCCAGTAGATTTTTGGCTATGGCAGGTCTTGATGTAGATGCTATTAACCAGTCTATCCGTCCTATAGCTAATATTGCATTGGTGGGAGACACCGAATTGGGAGAAACTGCCGATTTGGTAACAAACATTATGACTGGTTACGGAATTGCTCCAGAGCGTATGCGGAGGGCAACCGATATTATGACCATGACTTTCACTTCTGCCAATACGACATTGAACGAGATTGCAGAGGCATACAAATATTCGGCTTCGTTGCTGCATGAGGGCGGCGTGTCGTTTGAGGAAGCAACTGCTGCTATGGGCGTATTGGGAAATGCTGGTATCAAAGGCTCTCAGGCTGGTACGTCAATGCGAACCATCTTGGCCAACATTGTCAATCCAAGAAGTACAAAGCGTAACAAGGCTTGGGAGGAAGTAGGTGTTGAGCGTTTCGATGAAAATGGGAAGATGCGAGACCTGTCTGACATCTTCCAGGATTTGCACGACAAGAACCTTGATGTGTCGATGTATTATCGGTTGTTTGACCGTACAGCAGCGCAAGGTGCTATCTCATTGGCCGCAAACATTGATGTATGGAATGAGATTATCAGACGAAACTTTATGTCTGAAGATTTGGCAGAGCAGTTGGCCAATGAAAAGATAAACACGATACAAGGATTATGGGACCAGTTGACATCGGCATTTGAAGACCAAGCATTAGTTGTTTTTGAAGAGCAAGAAGCTCCGATAAGGAATATGCTTAATGAGTTAATCGGATGGATAAATTCTGAAGAAACGCTGGATACTATGAGAAGTCTTGGTAAGGCGTTTATGGAATTTATCAAGATGTTGGTTGATTTCACAAAGCGTCTCATTGATTTATACAAGAGATTTGAAGGATTCATCAAACTATGGGTTGAGCTTCAGCTTAAACTTTCTATGGTGCTGATTCCGTTAAGAGCCGTGCGGTCATTGTTCCAGTTCGGAGGACTGATTGTGAATGGAGCCAAGCAGCTTGGTATGTTGACCATGCAGTTTGGTAATCTGTTTAATATGTTGCGTTCTGGAGCATCTATCAGACAGCAGATGTCTGGTTTGTGGGGGGCGGTATTGCCTTTTGGCAATTACATGGGAAGTACAGGAAATCTCCATAAGAATGTTAGCCCTGCTGTGCTTGCCCGATACAAGCAGATATATGGTCGGTCTCCTATGGGAATGGGCCGTACAATGGGAGTTGGCATAGGAGGTATGGTTGGAGGTATGGTTGGTTCATACCTTGGCTCTGGTATCGGAGATGCAAATAGTGGTTGGAATATGGCAGCAACAGTCGGGCTTGGTGTTGCTGGAACTGCTGCTGGTGCCTATCTGATGGGAGCAATGCCAGCAATCGGTTCGTTCCTTGTGTCTAACCCTGTAGGATGGGGTGTTATGGCTGTTGCGGCTATTACTGGAGTGACGGTTGCATTAGTAAACGCTCATAGAGAGGCGAAAGCGGCAGAAGAGGCATTTGACAAGTTTGCCAGTTCAGTTACTATGGTCAATGGCGTGTTGACAGGCGAGAACCGCTCGAAAACAGAACAATATCTTGAATTGGTTTACAATAAACAGCTTTCGTTAACGGAGGTTGTACAGAGGCGTGTGAATTTGTTGAAAGAAGAACTTGGATTGCAAGACCCTGAAAAAGTCAAAACAGGTTCTACTTCGATTGACAATAAGGGCATGATAAATGCCGTAAACGCTCTTAACAGAACAGACCATTGGTATAGTTCTGGTCAAATGGCAGGTTCCGCAGAAAAGTTGGCAAATCAATTCGGACTTAATCGTGTCTATAGAAATGAAAATGGTATTTGGTGGTACGATATGAACAGTCATTCAATAGCCGTCAACAACCCCAGTGGCACGAATGATAAGCAGGACGCATTAGCTGCTATGACAGCCCTGTATTATGAGGGTATGACCGGTTCAGAACAGGCCAAGATTAAGCAGGAGTTCCAGCAGAGATTGGCATATATATTAAGAAGCAATGGCTCTCTTAATGATATATTGAGTGTTAAGCAGGATTGGTATAACAGATATGGGAATCCAGCAAATTGGAAATATGATGCTGACACATATCCATCCAATTTTGCTTATGGACTTGATGAGCTATCAGACAATACTATATGGAACGCAGATAAAACAGGGCGTAGTTATACTTATTTGCAGGGATTGTACGATACAATGTCTGGTATCTATGGTCCTTATGCAAAAATTTGGCGCACTGCGGAAAATTATTGGAAAGGCGTAGAGTCTGGTAATCTTGACGAGGCAACCGTTATACAATATGTGTCTATGATGGATGCCAAGTTAGGTGCATTATTGAAAGACTATACTTGGCAAACTGTAGAGCAGTGGGCATCGTCATTGGGATATGTTAATGGGGAATGGCAAGCACGTGATGGCAACTCTGCATTGACTATGGCTAATACCACTCGTGCTGCACTTGATAGTCTTCTTGGTGCATTGTCGAGACTGAACCAGCCAGCGCAAGACGCTACCAGCAACCTATACACGTTTGCAACACAATTAAGGGGGCTGGCAAGCGGATATATATGGGAAAGAAATGGTGGAAAGCCAACCAGTACGATTGCGAAAGACGGTGAAATTGCAAGCGTGGATGGAATGAAGTATAAATACGATGCTGGTAGTGATACTTGGCAGCGTGTTAATGATGATGGGTCTCCGATGATGGTGGCCAGACCTATTTCTAATTCGGAGTTCCGAGCAATGCAAGGAGCTACAAATGGCAGTGGAGCCATGTCTGGTGGAGGAACGACTACTAACCCAGCAATCACGGGTGGGCGCACGGCGAACTCCGCAGACTATAAATCCCATTATAATAATGGAAATGCTGCCCCTAAGCAAGTCATCGTCCGAATAGATAAATTGATGAATGTTGAGTCGGTTGATTTGAGCAATCCAGACAATGCCGCCGTAATAGACAATTTGAAAGGTCAACTTGCACAGGCGTTGATTGATGTGGTACATGATTTTGATGAGACATGGCATGGATAATAAGTAACCAATAAAACGATAGATATAATGAGTTTTTTCGGTCCTATATGGAGTTCGTTGAAGTTTAGTTCAGTAAGTGCTGGAAGCCAGTTGGTTTCCAGCCTAAACTATCGTATTCAGCAAGACAAGTCAGATTTGGTATATAGAAACAATCGCTATAAGAGTGTTTTGGTTCATGTAGCCAAACAGCTTGTAATGTCTGAACTTGAAGGACAACTGAACCAGATTCTCCCCAGATTTAGGCGCAATGCTGAAAATAAATTGCGAGACACCGTATTAAAGCAGCAGGAAGCCAATCGAGCAAAAATCATAGAGAATGGTAAAATACAAGCGGAAAGCTGGGGTGTCGTGGATGCCGAAGGAGGTAATAAGATAATTGCTAAAGACAGATTTGGTACGGCTGTGCCTGAAGCATTGATGGTGTATTACGATGATGAAGAAGCGCATCAGGTTGAGGATATTTCTTATGTCGGTGGAAAGGAAGTGAAGTCATCTTATAGCACAAAAACGGTATGTCATATCGACCTTTCTCCGCAAGTATCTATGAACAGCAGCAAGAACATTGTTATGACACAGGTACAAGGCCGTGACTATACAAGAAAAGAACTTGTATCTGGAGGTGACTTGCAGTTTACGATTAATGGTGTTATTGTCGGCAATGAAGATGGTGTGTATCCAGACATTGCTGTAAAGAAGTTCATACAAGTAATGCAGTACAATGGCATACTTAACGTGAACTTTATGTTGTTTGGTCAATTTAATGTCAATAGAATTATCGTTACCAGTTATTCGCTTGGTGCCGTTGAGATGAAAAATGTTCAGCCGTACAGCTTCTCTTGCGTTGCAGTTGAGCCTGATGAGGATGTGAAGATTACCAAGGATACGATTGGAGCTATCAATACAGCACTTGAATTAAGCCCTATGAATAAGTGGTACAAATTCATTTTGGAAACTAAACTTGGCGAAATACTTACTTCCGCTGTGATGAATACCGCAACTTCGGTAACAACACAGGGAGCTGGTATGGGCCTTGACGCATTAGCACCTAACATATAATGGCATACAATAGTGAACAACCGAGCTTCCAGATATTGATATGCTTGATAAAAATCTGGACTCCGAAAGACAAGAAAGACCCTATGACAGTTCCTGACGATGCTATGCTTATCAGTGAAGTTGAGAACATAGAAATCGTAGAATCGTACAAGAAACTGATTGGTACTGCTTCTGTACGATTTCCTCGTGGCACGGTCATACGCAAAACAGTGACTACTTTTAATGCTGATGAAGCGGCAAAGGACAAAGCACTACAGGCAACTATTGATGATGCTGGAGTTGTGGAGGAAACACGCTCCAGCACATCTGTTGCAGGAGTTGAGAACTTTAAGATAGGACAACGTATCAGAATATATTTGGGTTATACTGATGACCCGAAGATAGCAGCATTGGCAAAGGTAAGCGGAAGTAAGAAAAGTATTTTCAATGACTCGAATACAAGAAGCCAGTATGAAAATTCAACTTATCTTGCTGAAAAGGCCATGAACATTATGTTTGATGGCTACATTACCAAAGTCAGTATTGATACTCCTATTGAATTGCATTGTGAGAACCTTGCAAGTGCGCTGAAGCAAATAACGTGTCCTAAAGTGACTGTCAAAAGTCAGGATACGGTTAATTTCCTGTTTGCTGATGATTGTAAGGAAAAAGGAGCATTGAAGTTGCTGAAAGATACTGGCATCTCATTGCATCCAGCATTGAAAGAACAGAAATACAGTCTCGGTAAAATCAATTTGGAGCCAGACTTGACAGTTGCCGATGTGCTTACCGAATGGACGAAATATGGCGTATGTGCTTTTGTTACAGAATACAATGGGAAGCCTGTTGTTGCAATTGGGCGCACATATTTTTCCAATGCTGGCAAGGATTCTATCGTCAATGTAAGCGGAGAGCCTTCAGAGCCGATAAAGGTATTGTTTGATTATCATGTCGCAAATAATGGCTTGTCTTTATTAAGTACAGACAAGAAGTATTTGGCCGTAGAAGCTGAAGGTCTTGGTAAAGACGATAAATTCTTCCATTTAACAGTATTGCGCAATCCTTCTTATGACCCAAGTGACCCTTCATCTGGAGACCCATATCGTATTGTTAATGACAGCGAACTATCAAAAAAAGCAATGAAGCGTGGTGCGAGAGTTCTTAAAAACGCTCGTAATGACAAGATAGATATGAAACTGTACACTAAGATTCCGTATCACTCCAGAAAAATACCGTGTACAAAGAAAGAATTGGAAGAAGAAGCTATCAAATACTTTGAGTCATACAATATGAATGGCATTGAAGGCTCATTGACTCTGTTCGGTGATTTGCATTTGCACACCGCTACAAAAATACAATTAGTTGACACACGATACCCAGGAAAGAATGGGATATATCTTGTAAATGAAGTTCATACGACTTTTGGTACAGGTGGTTATCGTCAAACCATAACGATGCCATACTGTATCAAGAGGGATAAACAGGAAAGCAGCAATGAAGAATAAGCATACGGATTTGTCATCCAACCAGACCATTAAAGAAGCTATACGAAAAATAGCATGGCGAGGAATGGTCAATAATGATACTGGTGCCATAAAAGGCACTGGGAAAGTATCGGGATATGTGGCCAAGATACACACAGATGGGGATTTGGCAGGTACTATTGATGTTCAAGAGTATGTCAGTCTTGCTGTGGACGAATCTGAAGAAATGAATATGGGCTATCACGAAGGTGTTTTATTAAGTGCCATCCAAGATAACTCAAAAGGGCTGCTGATTATCCCCAAGTTATATTCCGAGGTTGTTGTCACGCAAGACCCCGAAACTGGAACCGAATATGTGTCGATGTTCTCCCATGTTGATGTCATCCAGCTTGATTCTCACGATACGATTTCTATTGGCGTAAAGGAGCGAGAGGAATTTGACGAAGGCGATGAAGAAGGCCCAGATGTACATGAATTGGAAGAAACTGGTGTGATGACAAACACTACATACACCAAAGATTCAATCGTTACGAATGTTCAGGGAGAGGATGATGCCAACAAAGTTCAACAGACCATAGACAGTACGCAAATCAAACAAGTCGTGGGTGATGACAAGAGTTCTTCGACCATGACACAGGACGGTATCAATCTGAAGCACGATAAGGCTTCGTTAGACCTTACCGATGATGAGGCTACGGTTGCAATGGGTTCTTCTAAAGTTAAGGTAGAAAACGGAACTGTATATGTCGGAAGTGATAGCAGTACAGACGATGCCGTGCTTGGTGTTGAGCTGGCAACCATATTGAGCGACTTGCTTGGATATATCAGTCAGATTATGACGGCTACGATGATGGGACCGCAGCCTCCAGCCAATATAGCCAGCTTTATCTCATTGAAGGCAAAAATTGAAGCGTTCAAATCTTCTCATAGTGGTTTCTTGACAAAGAAAGTTCAAATACAGAAATAATGGCAGAAGCAAAATTAAATTTTGATGAGAGCCAGCTTGATAAAAGTTCTGGTATATATGACCTTTATAGCAGATTGTATGAGGGTATGCGTGTGGCAAACACAGTTGATGCTCCCATATCTCCAGATAATCCGCCAGTTGACAGTGAAGGGCAAATAGATGTCGGTTCGATAAATACGAAATTGGCAGAGTATTCTGAAATACTAATGAAGAACTCTGCCTACCTGTTTGCCAATTCTATAATGACCGTTATCGGACCGTCAACAGGAGGTGGAGATGCTGGTGTGGGATTCTTGTCTCGTAATGGAGATACGATGATGGGAAGTCTTGGGGCATTATATGGTTTTCAAGCTGGATATGATGGAAAATTGATTTTTGAAACAACCATAGATTCTGATGAGAAGGCATGGGCAAATGTGACAGGCAATTTGTCTGTTTCGGAAAATGCCGTTGTGAAAGGAGCATTGCAGCTTTCGGAACATGGTATTGTATGGGGCGAAAACAAGGTTATTTATCACGATGGCACCGCATTGCATTTAGACAGTCAGGATATAGCCGTTAAAGCGAAAGTTTCAGTAGATGGCTCTATTGTGGTTGGCGATGTGGTTATTGATAAAAACGGTATCAAATGGGGTGAGCATGAGTTTTATCATAGCGGTAACAGTAATAAAAAGGACGTTGACTGGACTATGAAAAACGCTTATGTACATGGAACGCTGTATGCTTACGGCGATGCCCAGATAGATAAGCGTTTTGTGACCAAAGGTTCATTGGAGCTTTCGTATGGAGAACAAAAACTCTTGTTTACAGAAACAGACGAGGAAACACAGACTACGAGATTACTTTTCTATACCGACCTTGCACTTATCAATGGAAAGGGAATCAAATTTGGTGACAAGTACATTGTCAAGGTCAGAAACGATGATAAGCAAGTTGTGTCATTCTCCGCTCCTGGCATGGTTATGAATCTGGGAGACAGTGATGGCGAAACAGCAACCAAGCACATTGCACTCCAGAGTGAGATATGGAATTATAATAGCGCATACCGTATCATATCGCAATATGGAGATGGAAATTTTCCAAATTCATTCAGTGCTGGATGTGCAAATGCAGGGCCAGTTGTGATACGGACTTATTACGCTGGGTCTGCGGATTGTGGCATTGTATTGCCTCGCAACATGAGATTGGGAGATGTTTCAGGGCCGTTCTTGGCTGGTTCTGGAAACAATGTACTGTTGTCAATTCCGTATTTGCATATAGTCAGTGATTTGCAACAGACGGATTTTATACCGATAAATATCGGTATGCAGGAGACCACATCACTGTTCAGAGACCAAACGAAACAGTGGTCTGCAACAGCGCATTTCAATACCGATGCTGAATTTTTTGCATTTGACAAGCCAGTAGAAGCCGATAGTTTTTCAATAAAAAGTGAACAGTACAAAACTCGTTTAATAGAGAATACACTATTCTTTGATGATGGCAAGTTTCTGGAGGGCGTGACAGACGGCATCAGGTGGTCTGGAAACGCATACTTTGACGGAAATCTTAGTTCGCCAAGGTTTGCCAGCGGATTTGCTGGATATGGTTGGGCTGTTATGGAAGATGAGATGGTAGGTGGAATATCTGCCACATTCGATTCTTTGACAGTCCGCAAAAAAATGAGAGTATATGAGCTTGAAGTTCAGAAAATATCGGTTACTAATGGTTCTCTTTGGGTAAGTGATTCTTGCTCAGGAGACGAAGTTGTTGAATTGATATAATGGCAATTTACAGTTATAAGAAATATAAAATCCTGCTTCATGCGGATTCAAAAAAGACACAGGGCTTACAGACTGGTGATATAGTCCGTAGGCAGTATTTCGATGGCAAGAATGTCATATACTCTCTTATGTGTGTATTGGAGTATGGTCGTGAGCGTTCAAAAAACACTGCTACAGGACTATACGAAGAGAAGCCGTATTTTGTTGGAGCATTGCTTGAAGGAGATGCACCGCAACAGAATGAGATATTGGACTTTGCCAGAATCACAAACCTGTTCAACATTGACAGGGCTGGCGCACTGTATTTGACGGCTTCTGATGACAAAGCACCGTTCATGGATGTGATAGATGGGATTGGCCGTAATGCCAGCCTGTCTTGGCCTGAAAATATAGCCGTTGAAGGGTTTGAAGATTCCAGTTCTCAATATATTGTTAAAGGTGCTGCAAATTTCAATATTCAATATGAGCCATCTGTACAAGACAACAACCGTATTCTGACAGTAACCAGAATGTCCGAAAAGTCAGAAGCGTTTGAGGGGTTGCAGCAAGATTTCTACCAGTTTGTACAGAACCCAAACCGTGTGTTGGTATCATACAAGGTAAGAGCCAGCAAACAAATGGAGGCTAAAGCGACATTGGGATATATTGATGATTTGCGGATTGATGGCGAATGGACTGAAGCTATAACGACTGAATGGCAATACAAGTTCCATGTTATAACGGTTGATTATTCTGGAAGACATCTGCGGTCGTTCAAACTGGCAATGAATAACCTGTCTGTAGGCGATGAATTACAGATTGCGGATTTCAATATCATACTGCTTTCCAGTGTCGCTAATTTTGGTGATGCAAGCAATATGCGTGTTGGTAAGCTCGATGGCGTTGTTGACCCAGTGTTCGGACAGCTTGAAGGATATGGTGCATATCTTCAAAAGTTATATGCAGCCCATGCAGCCCATGTTTCTGGAACACTTACCGCTGGTGACGAGAATGGGTTTGGTGCCACGTTCTATGCAGGTAAGATACATCGGAACTGCTTTGTAAGTTCATTGGATGTGTCGTTTACTTCCGACATTCACATTGACGATACATTGGTTAACCCTACAGGGCTTGGTATGGTGTATCGGTCTGGAACCGAAATCGAGATGGTGGCGCAGAGCAACGAATGGCTTGTCGCTCATAATGGCCAAAGATATTGTTATTCATTTTGGGTTTATGCAAAGCGTCCGTGTACGTTAAGCATACAACAGAATGGAAAAACTGTAGGAACAGTTACAATCGCCGCAGACCAGACCCATGAATGGAGAAGGGTTCATGCTTATTTTGATTTAATAAGCCCTGAAAATGAAGGAGATAGCCTATTGATTAAGGTTGCGCCGACTTTCTCCAAGTCTGTGTTTGACCAAGTATCATCTTCGGAGACCAATCCAGATGAATCTGTGTTCTATTTTACAGCACCTCAATTAGAGTCTGGCGAATACGTGACCCAGTATCAGCCGACAGACACCACGTTGAACTATACAGATGAATACGGTGCCTGGTTTGCACGAGGCGGTATTGGTGGAACTATGCAGAATCCGTTGCTTCAGCTTAACTATGACGGTAAGGGAAGTATTGGTACAAGAAATAAGTCCATCGAGTTGAAGCAAGACGGAAGCGGCCACCTTGCGAACAAGAATATCAAATGGGATGAAGATGGCAAGGTTACGTTTGGAAAGGATGTAACCTTGAATTGGGAGAATCTTGGTAGCTCTGCACAGGACAATATGGCCAACCGATATATGCGGATTATCGGAGAGGACACATTTGTCATTATTGGTCAGGAAACTACTGAAGGGAGAACATATAGCCCCACTTCCATTACGCTATCATTGGAGGAAGTTGGATTCTCGTCAACTTCCAGCCAACGTCAATGGTATTATAAATTTGGCGGCGAATGGGTGGCAATAAAGGATGGAAATGGACCAACATTGACAGTTACCCCAGACTCTCCGTGGTGGAACAAGGAAAGTTCAGTAACATTCAGGTGTGTGATTTCACTTAATGATTCACGCACATACACTGATACATTCACAGTCAAAAAACAGTATGTGCAAGGATATACAGTCCTTGTGACATCAAGTAAGGGCATATCCTTCCAGAACGGCACTTGCTCAACTACACTTACTGCACAGGTATATTATCAAGGCAAACTGGTTGACAGAGATTATGCTCTTGAGAATTTTAAATTTATCTGGAGACGCTATGATTCCGCAACAATGGAAGAATTGGAATGTCCAGATGGGGTAAACGATACGCTCACACTTGATTATGAGCTGGATGGCAGCGAGACATATATCTGTGAACTGGCAACAGCAGACAGTTTTGATTATTTATTCCCAATAATATTCTAAGGTTATGATAGAGCAACTGAATATAGGAGAAAAAACTCAAAACCAAGGAGTTAATGCGGCTGGAAAATTAACGGCAGAGGAATTTAATGCGTTGACCGCCAAGGTGAAAGAATTGATAAATCACGCAAACAAAACCATATACCTGTCGCAAGAGGAATATGACGCTTTGGTTGAAGGTGGTAAGATACAGAGTGATGTGGAATATAACGTGTATGAAGAATGATTACTCGTAACGGCATCGAACTTACTGCCAGGTATTATGGCACTAAGGTTATTTCTGCTGTTTACAAGGGTTCGGTTCTTATCTGGGAAGCCGTTAATAGCTGCTTTGGCAGTGGGTTCTGGATAAGGGAAAAGGCTTGGAGCAGCACAGATGGTTGGAGAAACAACAATTAATTTCAAATATTATGGCGAAAAGACAGATTATCAACACTCCCATTCCCTCTATTGATACGGCATGGGATAACGGAACTGAAGCGTATAGCGGAGAAGCTGTAGAAAAATTCATAAAGGAACAGTTTAAGTCAAAGGTTGGTTCGCTATTTTTTGACGATAGCGAGGATTCGTTTTTGACTGTTTATACGTTCAGAAGCGAAGAAGACAAGACTACTTGGCTTTTAGACCGCAGTGATGAATCGCTTGTGCTTGGCAAGCAGACTTTCAATGTTGCCAGCCGACACGGAGAAGGTACGGCTTATGTGGTGACATTGACGGCAAAGGGCGTTTCAGAACCGAAGTTTACCAACACGAAACGGCTTATCATCCCTATAAGGTTTACGTGTAAAAAGGCTACTACTGTGGCAGGAAGCACTACCACGGAAGATATGGCTGGTATCAGTGGAACAATCGTTGTGACTGGTCGTAAGGCTGGTGTTAGCGGTAACTTCTCTACGATAACCCCTTCTGACGGCGAAACACGTTATATTGATGCGGTTCCAGAGGACAGTGAGACTTATAAGGATTTTGACCTTGGTCCATATTTGCAGGATGGCGAATGGAATTACCGTATTACCGTAATTGAACCCGAAAAACAGACATCTTCCAGTGCAGTTTCGGTTAATGTCACTATGTCAGAATCTATGGGGCTTGAATATGCAGGAGAACTCGGACATCCGTTTGAGGGAGATACAGTATCTCTTCCGTTCTATGTAAAGGGTTCTGTTGACCGTTTGTTACATCTGGAAGTATTAAACTCAGATGGCAGTGAGGTATTGGCAACCCCAGAACCAAGAGCTTTCAGTGCCAATCAAGGCGGCAGCGAAACAGTGCAGAATATTGGTATCACTAAGGAGCAATACAAGTTTACTCATGGAACGTATCGTATTCATGCTTGGTTGACTTTTGCATCCGACATCAATGGAACAAAAGTTAGTGAGCAGACATTCGGCATTATGTATAAAGAGGATGGCAACAACACCATTCTTGTAGCCGTGTCTGATGCGATTACAAATGCCGACAACTACGACAATGTTACTCTGTTGAAGTATGCGGTTTACAATCCATCTGGCGAAAATACAAAACTGAATTTGTCCGTAGTTGATGGTATGGACGGCGATGTCGTATATTATCAGGAAATCGCAATTTGTGAAAACGAGACCACATACAGCATGAATACTGTGCTGAACTGTGAGCATGAACTTGGAGACTTTGATGTTCAAGTATTGATTAAGGGTGGTGATGTACAATATTACAGCGGCAAAGTTACTCTTACCAACAACATTGACTTTTCTGCTCGTGGAACTGCAAATCTGGAGTTGATACCTAACAGTAAAACCTTCCACGGAACAGACAAGCGAGGAAATTCGTTTGTGTTTGACCCAGATACGTTGAAACTTGTTGACCAGCCCAGTGGTAACAAGACAAACATTATGAACCCTACCGTTGAGGGTTATATCAGGGAGGACAATATAGACAGGTTAAGACTTTTGCGTGGTAGCGTAATTGACTTGCCGTTTGAGCCAATCATTTCCACAACAGGACTACGAATATCTGGCGTGGATTACTCTCTAACAATGGAGTTCGACATCAAGATTGACAGAATCGTTGATGAGTCAGCACCAGTTATTGCTTGCTATTCTGACAATGGAGAGTCTTTTGTCGGATTGAAAGTGCTTCCTGAACGGATTTTGGTATTAGGTACAGGACAAGGCCCGATTTCAACGCCTGATATGGCAGACTACTATCTGGAAGAAGGTTGCCGTATGCACATTGCAGTGAACATCGTAAATAATTTGCGCAACGAAGGTCTGAACTATATGCGCATATTTGTGGACGGAATCATGCAACGTGAATACACCTACCAGAATACACAGACTTCGCCTTTCTGTGGCGCAAGCGGAAGCAACGGACATCTTGTTCTTGGTTCGACTGGGTGTGACCTTGACATTTTCGGCATGAGAATTATGCTTGACCAGTCATTGAGTTCTTCTGATATTCAGCAGGACTATAAGGCTTCTATGTCAAACATAACTGATAAGAGAGCCTTTGTCGCCGCAAATGATGAGATTATGTCTGGAAGCGTTATTGACTATGATAAGGCTAAGGCTATTTACAATACGATTCTCTATCGGCTTCCTTCTAATGCAAAATATCCCACATTTAACAATGACCCAGGTTCTATTAACAATGTGGTTATGGAGGTCAATATAATAGGAGATGAGAAGCACTCTGGTATTTTCAGTAGTGTTGAAATCAAACGTCAGGGTTCTACTGCAAAAAAATATTATTGGCCAAACATATCATCCAAGCTATGTAAGGAAGATACAAGCAAAGGAATTGTAAAAGGAACATTCACATCAACAGGAATAGACCCAGAAACAAGTCTTCCTTATTACAACAAGACAAATTATTATCAGTTGGATGACTCCCAGCCGAAATCAAAGAAATGGGTTGGAAAGTCAAATTATGCTTCGTCTATGCAAAGTCACAAGATTGGAGCTACTGCGGCGTTCCATGATTTGCATCGTATATGTGCATTGCCAACTGGAGGTTTTTCATACGACAAGACACACCCTGACACACCGTCAAGACGTGCAGTCTTGGAAAAGCCGTTCTTGTGCTTCTTTACTGATGCCGAACATTCTACCCCTACGTTTTGCGGCTTCCAGACTTGGGGTGCCGCAAAGGGAGACAAGCCTACGTTTGGATATGATGATGACGAGGAAAGCGATTCATACACACCCGATTATATTATGGTAGAGGGTGCGGACAACAATGTGACTGGAGCCAACTTTGAAACCCCTTGGATTCCTTCTGAAATGTTGTATGTTCCAGACGAGGAGTCATTCTGTTACAATGGTGCGCCAAACTTCGACCTTGACCTTGGGCTTCTGAATGAGGATGCTGAAGACGATGACCCTCTGAAAGACCATCCGACAGGCGGTGCGGTAAACTCAATTAACAACTACCTCATCCCTGGATTCAACATGGTGTATCTGTGCAACCCAAATCTTCGTCCGTTTGCAGGTGGACTCAATGCTCTTAATCAGGCGTATTTGAGGGATAAAGCAAGGCAGGCAGACCCGAACAATACAGAAGAACTGGAGCTTGAATCCAATGTGCATTATTGGAACTCTGACACATCCAGCGGAGAATATCTGAATGTATATCGTATGGATTACATAAACGATGTATGGGTTGACGCTGGTTTGTTCACTTCTTCGTCTAAGGATGAGCGAGGGTTTAATGTGATTACTACGGCTGTACTGAACCTGCGCACGCAACTTAGCATTACAGATTCAGACCTGCTTGGTATGTCTGCTGAACAGAAAAATGATTTTCTGATAGAGAAGCGTGTGGCATTGTTCAAATCCCAGTTCCCTACTTGGTTTGATGTGTCTGATGCCTTGTTCCACCAATGCTTTATCAAGTTGGTGGCTGGAACCGATAACCGTGCAAAGAACACATACTATTGGATTGAAGGAAACATTGACCATAAGATTCGCTTTGACGGCGATGATATGGATACCATTTTCAAGACTGATAACAAGGGTCAACAGTCCAAGAAGTATTGGATTCTTGAAGAAGATAAGGATGAATACGGTGCATGGTTCTGGAATGGCAGAAACAACGCATTGTTCCGACTTATTGAAATGGCTTATGAAGACGATATGCGTACTATGATGAACCGTATCTTTGCTGCAATGGCTACGTTGAGCGGTTCAGTAGAAAATTTCTTCCAAAACTATTTCTATTACGTTCAGGAATATTTCCCTGCCGTAGCGTACAATGAAGCTGGAAGGTTGCTTTATGAAACAGCCCAGCTTTATTATGACGGTATCCATCCGTCAGAACCAGGAGTGTCGTATGGTTATAAGGAAATGCCTATTACACAATCTCTTGGGAACCAGCTTCATGCAGAGCGTGCGTACATGGTAAAACGTCTTGCGCTTATAGAGAGTTATGCCAATTATGGAGACTTCAGTTTGAACGGTACGGACAGTATTACGTTCACATCGACTGGTAGCTCTACATATAATATCAAATGGACTGCTTATCAAGACATATTCCCAGTTGCTGCATTTGGTCAGGTATTGGATTATGGTACCGATGAGAATGGTGTAAAGCACACTAAGCCTTGGCGTTTGAAAGCAGGACACACATACACAATATCAACTCAAATGAGTGGAGAGACAACAGTGGCAATACACGGTATGTCGTTCTGTTCCATCATTGATAATCTTGGTGCCAACGCAATTAAAGGTAACTTGCGTATAACAGGTAAAAGATTGAGGAATCTGGTTATGCCGAAATTGAGTGCAAACTTTGTTCCGTCATCTATTGTTATGGCCAGCAACTTGAATTTGGAAGTCATTGACTGGAAGAATATAGATTTTTCTAATTCTAATCCAGCATTTGATTTTACGTCTATGATGAGTTTAGTAAAACTTGATTTGTCTGGATGTAGTGGTATTACTGGTGTAGAAGTACCTCATACGGCCTCATTGACATCATTGTTCCTTCCATCTGGAATGACACGCTTGGAATTGAATGATATGCCGTCCTTAAAGGAGTTTTCCATTGATGATGTAAGCACACTGAATAATGTACTTATAAACAATGCGAAAGCACCAGGCGTTGATACATTGGCAATAGCAGGTCTGTTGCGCAACAACGCAAAAGGTTTGTATTCCTTGTCACTGCTGAATGTGAATTGGAACGCCCTGCCTGTATCTACATTGATGTGGATTGCCAGCATTGCGCCTTATTCATACGGCGTTACCAGTGAAAAATATTCGTTAACTGGAAAGGCTACTCTTGACCAGTCCGCAATGAGATTGACATACGACAACAAACGAAGCCTTGTTGACAAGTATGGCAATATTGATTCTGCATCGAACATTCTCGCTTTGACGTATGACAAAATACAGATAAGTCAGATTTCGATTGTCGGTAAATCCTATATCAGCAAGACTGGGGAGGAACAGTTCTCCATTGCAGTTACCCCTGTTACGGCGAACAATGTTGCGATTATCGTTGACGAAGATGGAAGAGCGCATGAGGATGTGAAGTTCAGCTTCGTGAATGAGTCTGGCGAGGAAATGACCCCACACCAGTATTGTAATTGGCAGGATGCCGTCAAGGGATTGTTGAATGTAACTAATGTTACAACAGAAGCTGCTGGAACGAGATATACTTTGAGAGCCACGGTTAAAGTGATTTCTGGAGGTTCAACAAAAACACTTATAGCAGATATGCAGGTGGCATTTTATCTTCGTCATCCTAAAGTTGGAGACTTTGCGTATGCGGACGGCACATTTGATGACCAGTACCAGAAAGATAAGACTTTGGTCGGCATGGTATTCAAACTGGACCCGATGTATCAAGGCAAAGACGATGCTTCTCCAATTACATACTCTGGATTCAACAAGCCTTCAGAAAGCGTAAAACAGGAGAAATCCTTGGTTGGTTATCGTGTTCTCATAGACTGTAAGGAAAATGCAGTCATCAAAAGCAAGAATGGCGTAATTAACACATCCAGCAATGCTTGGGGATTGTATCCTGAAAATGCTGAAGGAAACGATGGTATGACCAGTACCAATGGATTCACTACGGAGTTCGGTACGAAGATGGCCGAGATTGCCAACATGAGCAGCGTGTTTGATACGTCTATGGCAAATATTGTTGGTAATTCTGAATGGCAATATAACACATACATATATCCTGAAAATGTACTGGATTACAACAATGAAGATGGATTCAAAGAGTTCCCCAATGCCAGTGCGCCAGGTGATTTCAACGGTGCTTCCAAGACTCGTGCAGTTGTTAGACACATGGAACAGATTTTCAACAACTTCCTGCAAAGTGCTGATAATGAGGATGTGCTGACTTCTTACACCGAGATAGACCCAGAAACGCAAGAACAAACATTACGCTCTATTACAAATCTACCGACAACGCTGGAAGAGCTTGGCGATATGATGGAGATATTACAGAAAGCGAATGGAGATTTGACGATATTCCGTCAGTTTGCTTATCCAGCAGCATATTCTTGCTATCTGTATGAGCCAAAGGTAAAAGAAGGCGAGTCTCTTGATGCTCAATATGCTAAGGGCAAATGGTTCTTGCCGTCTCAGGGTGAGCTGATGAGGCAGTTTATGTTCTTTGCCAAATCAAGAACTGGAGGATGGACCAATGACTATACGGAAGGACAGAATACCAGTCCGTCAACAACTGTGATTGATGATATTATCAGAGAGGCTTATAATTCTCCTGACAGCAACCAGATTAAGAACAATGTAAGTCTTGAGCATATTGAAACTGGAGAATACACATCGGCAGAGTTGACGGCAATCAATCAATACTTTCAGTCATTAGTTGAATGTGACAGGCCGATATATTCGTTGATTCTGTGGCGTGCTATGGCCGCTGGAGCCTCAGCACCGTTCACGAATCACACATTGGGCTGCCACTGGTCATCCGCCGAGAGCAGTTCCAACACCTCGTGGGGCGTCGGCTTCTTCAGTGGCAGCACTTGGTACGGCAACAAGTGCCACAGTAGCGCTGTGCGGCCCTCTGTAGCGTATAGTTTTATGCTTTAATCTTCACTTGCGAACTGCCTTTGGGCAGTTCGCCTATAACTCAAAATAAATGTTAAATATGAAAGAAAACAACGAATTGACACCAAGTCAGAGATATGAGAAAGCCTACACTTCTTATGATGAATTGAGAGAATTGCTGGAGGCTTCCACACAGGAAAAGGTTGAATTGACAAAGAAAGAAATAGATAAAGGCAAAGAACGTAAGAGGGAGATAAAGAAGAACCCTAAGACATTCGTTAACACGCCGATATATCGTGCATACCACCAATCAATGACACTGTTGATGCAGATTATCAACCTTATGCCTAAAAAGACCGTCAAGATAAGCGATGAAATGCTGCATTATTTGATGGAAGCTATCAGATGGTCTTCTGCGGCTTATGAACAAAATAACGTGTTCATCAAACATAATTCGCTTTGCGAGTCTATTTCTTTAATGACAACAGTTCGTGTTTGTGTCAACACATCGAGGTCTTTGAATTTGATTGGCAAAGCTAAGGCTACGCAATTATTATCGTCCATTGATGCGATATTACGCCAATTAGTAGCATGGCGTGGCTCACTAAAAGACGAGGGCGGCAATGATGAACGGTAACGCAAGCATTGTCGGAGAGTCTGAGCTGCTGTTTTCATACGGGCGGCATACTCCTTGGTTCAATGTTGCAGCCATCAGGAGTTACGAAGATGCAATGCCGCAGAAACCAACATTGGGCAACCACTGGTCATCCACCGAGAACAGTTCCAACAACTCGTGGAACGTCAACTTCAACAGTGGCAACACTTGGAACAACAACAAGTACAACAGTAACACTGTGCGGCCCTCTGTAGCACATGAAACAGAAGCGTGGCAAAAGCTGAGGAGAACAGTGCAAGAGGCGTATGAAGACTGCTGTAGAGGCAAGTCATCCAGCAAACAGGCACAAGAATATATCCCTCATGCCGATGAAGACCTTGATGTGTTGACCGACGAACTGATTTCTCGCACTTACTATCCCAGCACATCGACCTGTTTTCTTGTTAAATACCCGAAATGGAGAGAGGTGTTTGCAGCCGCCTTCAGAGACCGTATTGTACATCATTGGGTGTGTATGCGTCTGGAACCGTTATTTGAATTGCGCAATATCCATCAGGATAATGTAACGCATAATTGCAGAAAAGGTTTTGGAACAAAGACGGCGGTTCAAGCCGTTGCCGATGGAATCAAAAGAGTCACAAACAACTATCAGGAAGAGGCTTGGGTTTTCAAGGGTGATTTGGTAGGCTTCTTTATGACCATCATAAAGCGCAGGATGTGCGACAAGCTATTGTCGTTCATCAGGCACCGCTATCATGGTGATTATAAGAAACTTCTGTTGTGGCTGGTTGAAATTATTGTCATGCACCACCCAGAAAAGGACTGTGTTTTCAATTCAAACCCGAAAGACTGGGCCAACCTTACTGCCAACAAATCCCTGTTCAGATGTGAGGAAGGGCGTGGCTCTCCAATCGGAAATCTCACAACCCAGTTATTCGCCAATTTCTTTATGACAGAGTTTGATGCCTGGGTACAAAACAGATTGAGGGAGATGGATGTCAAATGGTCGTATAATAGGTTTGTGGATGATTTTGTGATTGTTTGCAGTGACAAGAAGAAATTGCTCAAACTGATAGATATGATTGCAGACAAACTTGGAGATATGGGGTTGTTATTGCACAAGAACAAACGATACATTCAGCAAGCATCACATGGAGTTGCGTTTGTCGGCAAATACATAAAGAACGGCAGGATATATCTCAGCAACCGTACATTGGCTCGTTTCCAAGAGAAGATACACGGCTTCAATCTGTATTTGCAACGGCCAGAGCGAGAGGTAACTATAATGGAGCTGGAACATATCAGGGCCACGGTTAATTCATATCTTGGATTTTGCAAAGGATGTGAGACATACTTGAGAAGAACCAATATACTCTGGGATTTCTGCCATAACCACCAGAAATACTTTTCTCACGATAGAAAGTGGACCAAAATCAAACTCAAAAAGAAATACAAACCTATTTTTAATTAAAGAGCATAGTTTATGGTACGATATTATTTTGAAGAAAAGCCGAAAACAATAACGATTGGCTCTACTTTGCGAGGCAAGCGTTATATATTTGTCAATCTGGATGTTAAGGAGATTACAGGTAACATATTGGATTCCGATGGCATCCAGTATAAGTATGACTGTTACAATATGAGATTTGTGTTGTCGGAGTTGTCAGTGGCTTGCTTGGTTGCCAATATGCCGAAAGAATTTATCGTATTGGCAACCGAAGACGAAATCAAGGAAATCATCCAGGCATTTAAGGCAGATGATGATATTGAGTCGTGGAAAGCCATCAGGACTGCGCAAATAGAAGCGTATGATTCCAGCCCCTATGTAAACAATTTCAAGCTGAATGGGGTAAACGCCTGGCTTGACAAGAACACGAGGGTCGGCTTGGTAAATATGCTACAATCCGACTGGGGAGACACGCCAATCCCAGATTTGTGGCTTGACAGTGAACACCCCATATCGTTGCCCAATGCCGAAACAGGATTGGCACTGTTGAGTGAGATTGAGAAATATGCAGCCCATTGTTATTCAACAACTCAGCGGTTATTGGCATCGGTGAAAAACATAGTCAAATTGAAGTCATTGGATGATTTGCGGAATTTTGACTATAAATCCGAGTACCCAGAACAGCTTGATTTGACGGTCTAAAAAGTAGTCGCATGGCAAACGTAACAGCAGCCATGCGACTATTCGTTTATAAAGACAAGTTCAAAAAATGGGAGTAATAGCAAAAGGCGAAATAACATTGAGTACAGTGAACGATGCTTATACAGTATCGCTCTCAAAGACTTCGTGTGTTGTCAACGCCGATTATGACGGAAGTAATCCCAAGTTAGACGAAGCATACACTACAATTACCGTAAAGCGTGGAGATAAGCCACAATGGTTCAAGGTAAAACTTATATCCACCACCAATGATGGCATAGTCATTAGAAATGTCAGTATGCCGTCTGGTGGCGATGAAAATACGTTGTTCAAGGAGTGTGTGTTCCTTTTTGACAGCGTTCCTACCGATATACTGGAAGGGAGTGCGACCATCCAGATTTCAACTGAGGACGGATATGTTGCCGATGTGGTTTTTTCATATACAGTAGTCCGTGAAAGCACTATGCTTGATTGGATTCAGGACTGGGAGGGGAATAAGACACAGATAGGCGGCACTTCTATAATCACTCCAAAGCTGTTTGTCGGTAAGAAAATCACCAATGGCGAGAATTACGATTCCATATTCAATGTACCTCAACTGACTGGCGTATATATCGGCCCTGCTGGTGAAAACGGAAACAGTTGCGGTGTGTATGGATACAAGGCAGGTGAAGAAATTTTCCATCTTGACGATACTGGCGGATATATTGGTGGTTGGACTATCAATACTGGCGGCATATACAGTGCAAAGGGGGCTTTGAGATTGCTGTCAAACGGAACAATCAAGGCAGTAAACAGCGAAGGTGATTCCATCTGGGAGATAAGGGAGGATGGTGATGCGTTCTTTGCATTTGAGAATGTCAAGTTCTATAAAAATGGAGATGCGGAGTTTGCTGGAACGATAAAGTCAAAGGACGGACAGATTGGAGGTTGGACTCTGAACGACTATAATCTGTACACCACCCAGATAGGCATAAACAGTGGTAATAAATACATTGCGATAGCCAACATTTCATCCATCCCACTCGATAACGGAAACTGGGATGGCAACCATTTTGCGTGGGTGAAATCGTATGGTGGTGTTGCGATGTATTATTCACATAACACCGATTATGGATTTGTTGCATACAATGGGTCTGCAAAAGTCTTTTCTGCTGGCTATGTGAATCTGATTGCAGGATGGAATTTCGATAAGGACTCTATATGGTCTGGCACAAAGAACAACACGCTTGGGGCATTTACGACTGGTGGAATAACCATAGGCAGTAACGGAATACGTGGCATCAAATGGTATATTGACAGCAATGGAGATATATCGTTTATGAACGGTATGATAAAGTTTACTGCAAGCAGCAATGGTGGAGAGATAGTTGGATGGAAGCTCAACTCCCAGCGTTTCTCAACTAATAATGTGGCACTTGTTTCTGACAGTTCAAACACAGGTCTGTATTTGTCGGCAAGTTCTGAAGCATCATTTAATACCAGAGCCTCATCGTCATTAAAGGGCTTTATTGTTTCAAAAGGCGGTGTGTACTTAAATGTTGCTTCCAACAATGCGGTATTCGGTGCATACAATTCATCTGGTGGTAAGATATTCCTGCTGCAAAGCAACGGAGTAAATTCGATTGCAGGATGGAACTTTGACAAAGATGTTCTATATATAGGAACGAAGGCTACTTCAGGATTCACGGCAAGTGGAAGCATCACGCTTGGACCTACTGGATTGCGTGGATATAAGTGGCGTTTTGAGAACAATGGTTCTGGAGCGATAGCTGGCGGCAATATCAGTTGGGATGCTTCTGGCAATGTAACATTCGCTTCCAGTGTAAAAATCGGGTGGGATAACCTTGGTGGAACCATTATTAACAGTGAGGGTGTGTTTGCTGGTAAAATATCAGCAGATAATATCACGGCTGGAACTATATCGACTGCCAACATCAAGAACCAAAGTAATACTTGGTATTTGAATCAAGATGGGTCTGGTGCGTTGGCCAATGGAAATATCACTTGGGATAAAAGCGGAAATGTAACAGTTAATGGTAAAATTATAGCAACAAGCGGTTCTATTGGTGGATTTGAAATTGGTAGTAATAGAATTGGAAGTACAGCTACGGCATCTGGAAGCGGAGGGTATTTAGCTATATACAACGATTTTTTGCGAGTTGGAGCGAGTTATGGATATGTTATGTTTGGTGACGATGTTATTCCAGCAAGTTCTGGAGGGGTATTTACAGCAACAGGCCGTATTGTAAATCAGAAACAAAATACAATGGGCAGTTATGGATTTGACCAAGCCAACTATGGATTACTTATAAATGTATCTGGCGGTACAAAGAATTATGGCATAGAATCCAATGCTGCATTAAAGGCACCTGCATTTATCAATACAAAAGCTAAACTTTTGACTTTTACAGGAAATGGATATACTGTGGATTTCTCACAATACAATGTGCTGTTGTTGTATTATAATGACGCAAATTATAGTAAAGTGGAGGTTACTTTACCGTCAGAATCAAGTGTATCCAGACAATTCGGATTAAGCTCATTGCCAAGTGATTTTGCAGCAATAGTAACATTCCGTGTTCGCCCAGGGTCAAAAAACATCATACTAAAAGGAATATATAATCATAATGAATCAAGTCAGGATTATATATTAGCTTCAGGTGATTCTATTATTGTGTTAATAACTAAAGTTGATGGATTTAGGTATCAGATATTAAATCATTCAAGTTAAATCAATGCGTAAAGATATAGAATTACATATCAAGACAAACGACATTACACTTGTTGCTACAAATAAGACAAAGATGCGGACATTCAGGTGGGTAAACAACCCATCTGGGTTGTCTCGTTACATATATGGCGAGATAGACGTTCCAGCCGTAGTGTCAGAGGCTAAAATAAGAGAAAACGGCGTATTTGTCAGCGTACCATATACTCCGAAGTACAAAGAGTTTATGGTACGAGTGCGCCGTGTGTTTGATGACGGCTCGTATGTCTATCTCTATAACCGCAAGGATGGCTCTGAATGGTTTTTGGCACAGGCAGGAATGTATGGCAGAGAGAAGAAAAATTGCTATGCCTCGTTGCTATATACGATTTCAGAAGGTGGATATTATATATCGCTTACAGACGAAATTGCAACAATATATTCCAGCATACAAAGTGACTTTAACATAGTTGATGCAAACCGTCAGAACGCAAATTGCCTGTTGGCTTGTTTTCCATCCAACAGCTACCGTTATCCTTTGACTGGAGTCGGTCTTGCAAGATGGATAAACGCTCACAATATCAACGCTGGAAATCTGGCTGAGATAATCAATCGTGAGTTTGCAGAGGATGGAGTTGTGGTGAAGAACGCCACATACAATTATGATACAAAACAGATGGAAATGGATTTAGACGCTTCAGGTAAATAAAAATGGCTACATATATAGTAAAACCAAATCAGAATCTTTTTGATGTTGCCCTTCATCTGTACGGTAGCATTGAGGGGTTGTTTGACCTGCTGATTACAAATGATTGGCTCAATATGACCACAGACCTTGAAACAGGTATGGAAATAGAGTACCATGAAGAATTTGTAATCAATTCATCTATCGTTGACACGTTTGATGATGAGAACATTGTACCGTCAAATGGCAGCAGACACGTTTATAACAAACTGATAGACACTCCACTTGTAATGACAATACTTGTTAACACCGATGTCGTAAAGGTATTGCTCACATTGGGTGGAGAGGGAGATATGATTGTTGACTGGGGAGACAATTCCGAACTGGAAACAATCACTCTTTCGCATATAAACAAAAAGGTTGAACATTGTTTTGATAATGTGGTAGATAAGCGTAGGATAAAGATTTATGGAACATTCCAGCTTACTTATTGTGATACAACATATTTATATGGTGATTTGCTGCTGATGCGACCACAAACGATAGACGAATACATCAGTCACTCAAACGGATTTACACTGAAAGGTCTATTCTTGTGTGAAGGAACATATAAGGTTGATTTGAGAGGATGTATGATTGCAGACCTTTCACCAATCGGAGATATGAGCCTTCAGGAGTTGAACTTGCTTCAGGTGCAGTTTACTTCACAAGACGTATTGGATGATTATCTTGAATATATCGCAGACAATTACGGAACAAGAAGGAATTGCACGGTATATCTTGATACAGAGCCGTCTGAAAGAGGAATGGCTGCTATAAACAAGATTATTAATGAAGAAAGCTGGAACGCTTCAGGAAAATGGAAATTTGTTATTAACGATAAAATATATACCGCTTCATAATGGCAAGAACATTGACTGAAATATACACGGTGGCCAAGCAATGCCGTGACAAATATCTGGAACTTACAGAGTTTCAGAACGACTCCAAGATGTCGATTCTTGACGCTTTTACATGGGTTACTTCTTCGTGTATCTGGACGTTTGAGAACATACTGGACGTGTTCAAGGTTGACCTTGCCAAAGATTTGCAGAACAGGGTCAACGGCACTCCAGCATATTTTGCAAATGCGTTGCTGAAATACCAGTCTGGCGATGATTTGGTTATCGCAGAAGATGGTGCTTCTTTCTCCTATGCGACAATAGATGAAAGCAAACGTGTTGTATCAAAGGTGTCTTATTCAGAAGTTGAAGAAGAGGGTTTCCATGATAAGCTGTCTATATTCAAGATTGCCACTGGAGAACCTGGAGCATACGCAAGAATAGAGGAAGATGAGCTATTGGCCATCAGAGACTATCTAAGCAAGATACTGTTCGCAGGGCAACACGCAAAAGTAGTAAGTCGCAACGGAGATGTCCTGATTCCCAGAGTTACGGTCTATTATGACGGCGCAATCAGTGAAGATGAGCTGTACACCAACATTGAAAACTCATTGAATGAGTTTATCGCTAATATGAGCTTTGATGGAATGTTGTATGCCCAAAAGATAATTGACTGCATCCAGAAAGCAGAACACGTTACTGATGTAGAGGTTGACAAGGCTGGCACAGACCAACAGGGAATCTTCATTGCGATGTATGACGATGACAACAATTTGATTGAGGTTGAAGGAAGCGTTGAGCAGAAGATTGGAAGATATGTCATTCCTAACAGCGGATATATCAAGCAAAGCACTCGTTCTGGAAAGGAAGAGAATCTTCAGACATGGAGAGAAGCCATTACACTCAAATTGGAGGATAAGTAATGAGGTACAAGATTAATTTCGATAAGACCATCAATCAGCTCGTGCCGTACTATATAGGTGGCAGGAAGCTGATTCTGTACCTTCAGGCATTGATAAAACCGTTACAGGAACTTAGCAATGCTTTTTCAGAGTATGCCAAAGAGCAGCGAATAGAAACTGCGATGACATCCCAGATATTCTATTTTGAATGGTTCTTGAACCGCAAATTCAGCAAGTATTTTCTGAACGGAGGTCAAATAACCATCAAGAATGGAGAAAGACTCGGTGCGCCTATCCAATGGGAGAACGCTGATGTGGATAAGTTAGAAGATATGCTGCTGTACAAAGAAGAAGAGGGAGTTAAAAATGTGGCTTTGTATCATGCCAATGAGCAAACCGATGGCACCACACATAGCTTCGTGGTTATCTCTCCAGCAATAAACACAAAATTGATTTCAAAAGAAAATTATACGGCCATGCTGTCTCATTACATAGACAAGTATCGCCTATCTGGTAAAACGTATATTATTAAATTCAACTCTTAATGAAAGAATTTAGCGCACAAACTGGTGGCCGTTACACCTATGTTGATGATATTATCAATCTTCAGGAGCTTGCTCTTGCGTTTGGGGAGCTGTTTGACGAATGTGATAATTTCATCGTCAGTGGTTGTGCGGTGTCTGGAACATCAATCGGAAGCGGTTATGTGTATTTGAACGGAAAGTTGCGATACTTTTCTGGAGCCACAGGAATCACGCAATGGCCTCAGTATATTTATGAGACAAACAAGAAGGAATCTGTTGCCTATGCAAGCGGCTCTGATAAAGTTGGCCGTACTATCTACGGATGCGCCTGTGGACCAACCGTACCAGTGTCAGTAGATGAGGTAACAGGCAATACCCCAGTCGCATTAAGCATTACACAATCAGGCGGTTTGCTGATGAAGGATGCTTTTGTCGGCAAATATGCCTTGTTACTTAACCCTGCCAAGGGAACACAAACAGTAAATGGTATCGTCAAATTCGTCAATGACATCAATATAAGCGGCCTGTTGACAGCGTTGGCTGATATGGAAATCAGGTCTGGCAATACTTCATGCCGTGTCGGATATAATTCCAGCCATAATCTGACAATCAAATCTACAACTGCAAACGGTAACAATTATAGTGTTGTTATGAAAGACGGTGTAGGCATTGAGTTCTATGTCAATGGAACATTAAAGATGACTATTGGAGATGACATCACGTTCCACACATCATACAACACCAACGCTTCTACGATGGGCAGTATCAAAACAACTGGTACTCATGTTCACAATTCCAGCACGGCCACGGACAATGGAGAATTGAATCTGAATATGATTGGCTACAATGGTGGCAATACTTATTTCCGCAATACATATATTGGGAACGGTAAAGGGAAAGCCATTATTAGTGTTAAGGGCAGCGATAGTTCTGTGTTGATTTCTGGTGTGACTACTATCGCTTCCAATGGGCTGGAAGGCATAGTTTTGTTAGCCTCTTTGCCGAAGACAAACATGGCATTGCAGAAGTCTGTGATATGGAAAGATTCTAATAAAGATGTTATGGCCTCTATCGGCTATCTTGATACAGCCAACCAGATATTCAGTATCGTCAACAATGTTTCTGACATAGTGATTACAGGTGCTTCCAGTGTGTCTATTGGGCCAGCCATTAAAGAAGATGGTGTGTTGCTGTCACAGAAATATGCTTTATCATCGGCAGTAAATAAGGCTTTGTCATTAAAAGCTAATATTAAAGATGTGTATTCGGCATCAGGGGCAGACAATACCTTTGCTAAAAAAGCGTCTGGGTTTTCTCAGTTTATAACATCCACGAACACACAGGCTAAACTGCGTTCCCAGATAGGCGCACTTGGTTCATCGGATTTGAACGGTTATGCCGTCAAATCACAGTGTTTGGCAGATATGGCAACATCTGAAGCCAATAAAAAGAAAATCAGAGATAACATCGGTGCCGCCGCTGTTGGTGACTTCCAGACCAAACTCCGTGATTCTGGTTGGATAATGATTAAGAGCGGACTGTATGTTCGTCAGATTGGGAACATTGTCAGTGTACAAGGCAATCTTAGGACTGTGCATAGTGGAACTGTGTTCAGCATACCAAACAGTATCGACCCTCCAGCACACGCCGTCTATCAGTCCTGCTCATTCAGTAACAATAGGAACTGGACTGTATCAATAAAGGCAAACACACGTCAATGTAAGGTTATTTATTGTAGCGGAAGCTGCGGAAATACAACAGATTTTTCACTCACTTATATGGTATAGCAATGAGAATTATAGGTAACGTAAAAGACTCCAAGTCGCTTGCAAACAATGAGCGGCTGGCAATGGAAAAGAGAAACAGACGAATTGAGCATGAACAATCAAAAGTACATGAACCCGAACCTTCCACTGATTCCGTTGAGGAAACAGAAGGTCCAGAAAAAGAAGAAGCCCAAAAGCAAGAAGCCTCAACTAAAAAGAAGCGCACCAAAAATCAAGTTTAGTGAAACCGACATTGCTCTTGAATTGAGGTTGAACGCTCCACTTGAATATGATTTTATCATAGAAGCTGGAGGTTATGAGCCACTTCCAGAGTTCATAGAGCGAATAGGCTACGCTTCATTAAACCCATATTTCAGGTCAGTTAGGTTTAGAAAAGCCTTGATGACATATAGAAAACAAGGGTGCCGACAATGGAGAAAAGCTCCTGCCCCATCGCCACAATTGATAAGGGAAAGGATGCAGGTGCGAAAGAACAGGATGAAAATCCAATGTTAAAAATACAGCGTCAGAATAATATTTTTGACGCTGTATTTTCATCTGACTGAAATTTTGTGTATCTTTGTAGCCACTTTCCAAATTGAAATACACCATCTTCCCCTTGTTTTATTTATAACGATAATCGTATGAACGAATTTACCGTGTCAGTACGCAAGCTGACCGATGAAGAATTGATGCGAGAGGCGTGTGAATCAACTTTTATGGGGAAAAGCCATGCTTCGCTTTTGGACCTGTACAAAGCAGAACATTCGCCTGTGCGCACACAGATGTTTTGGATTACTCTGAAACATATCCCTTTATTTATTAGCACCCATCTGCTACGTCATCATGTCGGGAGTGTTCCGTTCCAACTTACGTGCAGGGATGACCGTAAGGGCGGCAATCCTGGGATGAGAACCAAGATTGATGAAATGGTTGGCAAATTGAAAGAGGTCAGAAACTATGAAAGAATCGCCACACGTACAATGACATTGGATGATGTGTGTGACGAACTTGAATGGCTAAAAGACAATGCAGACCGCTACACTCCAGTCAATCTTTCTCTATTGGTTAATGCCCAATCATTAATTGATATGTCGAAGCTGAGGTTGTGCAATCAGGCGCACGTCGAGACTCGTATCGTTTTCAATCGTATCAAAGAAGAAATCGCAAAAATTGACCCTTCATTGGCTTCTATGATGGTGCGCAAATGTGTGTATCGTGGAGGTCTGTGTGGAGAAATGCGCTGCTGTGGATTCAATGGCACACCAGCATTTCAATCAGAGATGAAGGCTTACGCAAGCAATTTTAGTTGCAAGCAAATCGGACTTATGAATGCAGTAAAGCAAGATTAAGTTAATGGAAAGAATGGTAGTAAAGCGTGATGGGCAAATCGTAAAGTTTGACCTATCTAAAATTGAAGGAGCAATTCAAAAGGCATTTAACAGCCAGCGAGAAGATTATGACGCAGATGTAATCAAAACTGTTATAGGGAATATTCCTATGTTTTCAGAAAACCCGATGTCTGTAGAAGATATACAGGACATCGTGGAGCGTAGTTTAATGACGCATGGCTATTACAAGGTTGCAAAGGCATTCATATTGTATCGTGAAAAGCACAATGAATCACGATTTATCAAAGAAAGACTTGATTATATGGAAAAATACAGCCTTTCTTCAGATAACGCAGCTACATCGTCTGAGACTGATGCTAATGCTAATGTAACTATGAAGAATGTGGCTAACCTTGAAGGAGAAGTGTATAAGACCACAAATAGAATCATTCAGCGACAACGAATGAAAGACAAGTTGAATGAAATGTTCCCAGAAATTGCGAAACAATACGAGAAAGATTTGGAGAATCATATCATTTATACCCATGATGAAGCATCTACGCCAGTATTGAAGCAATACTGTATGGCTGTCAGTTTGTATCCTTTAATGACGGAAGGTGTAGGAAATATAGACGGCGTAACTCCGTCTGAACCAAATGACTTGCAATCGTTTAGTGGGCAGATTACAAATTTGGCCTTCTTACTTTCATCTCAATGTAAAGGAGCGGTCGCATTTGGAGAGTATTTCATTGCACTCAATTATTACATCATTAAGGAGTTCGGATGTAACTGGTATGAAAAGCTGGATTGTGTAAGTACGTCCGACCATAGCCTTATCCATAGGACGATAAAGGACAGTATATTGAAAGCATTTAAGCAATTTGTATGGGGTATCAATCAGCCAGCAGGCAATCGTAGTTACCAGTCTCCGTTTACTAACATTTCGTATTATGACAAGACCTATTTCGAGTCTCTGTTTGGAGGCTTCTATTATCCAGACGGCACTCAGCCTGAATGGAAAGCCATAGACACGCTTCAGCGTCTATTTATGAAATGGTTTAATAAATTGAGACTGAAGCAAGTTCTCACATTCCCAGTAGAGACTTTCGCAATGGTCCATGATGGTAAAGACATTATTGATAAAGATTACAAAGAGCTGTGTGCCGAAATGTATGCAGAAGGACATTCTTTCTTTACTTATATTTCAGACAGTGCTGATTCATTGGCGAGCTGCTGCCGTTTGCGCAATGAACTGGCAGAAAACACTTTTAATCCTACATCTGGCCTTACTGGTGTTATGACTGGAAGCTGTAATGTGATTACACTTAACATCAATAGAATTATACAGGATTGCGATAGAGCTTATGGGCTGAAACGAAATGGTGGCTGGAAAGAGAACACGTCGTTTATTATAGACTATTTGAAAGAAATCCTTGAAAGGATTTATAAATACCATATCGCATTCAAAACTATGCTCTATGAAATGGAGGATAGACGTATGTTTGCTGCTTCAAATGGTGGATATATCCACATAAGCAAATTGTATTCAACCATTGGCATAAACGGCCTAAATGAAGCTGCCAGATTTCTTGGACTGGAAGTATCCAACAACAAAGAATACATTGAGTTTTTGCAACTTGTATTGGGAACCATCAAAGCACAAAACAAAGAAAACTCTATCCACGATAGAAAGCATCCAATCTTGTTTAACAGCGAGGTTGTTCCAGCAGAAGGATTAGGTGGCAAAAATTATAAATGGGATAAGAAAGACAACTACTGGGTACCAGAAGATGAGAATCTTTATAATTCCTATTTTTACAATGCCCACGATGATACTTCTGTTCTTGACAAGTTCGTGCTTCATGGTAGGCAGACATCATCGTATTGTGATGGAGGTTCCGCTTTGCATTGTAACCTTGATGAACATTTGAGCAAGTCACAGTATTTGAAGTTGATTGATTTTGCCATTCAAAATGGAACAAATTACTTCACTTTTAATATACCAAACAGCAAGTGCGATGATTGCGGTTTTATAACCAAGCATCCCATATCAGAATGCCCCAAATGCAACAGCCATCACATTACACAATATACAAGAGTAATCGGTTATCTTCGTCCTATCAAGACTTTTGGGGCAGACAGGCAAATAGAAGCATCTCACAGAACTTACAGCGATGGGAGGAATGAGATATGCTGAAATATGTAGATACAAAAGTTGTATTCGCCGAGGTTCCAGACGAAGTGACTTTGGCAATAAACATATCAAATTGCCCCTGTCATTGTGATGGGTGTCACAGTGAATATCTGGCAGACGATATAGGAAGGACATTGAACTGGGATAACCTCAATGCCATTATTCATATCTACCGTGGAATTACTTGTGTGGCATTTATGGGAGGTGACATTGCACCGAGCGAAATCTCACATCTTGCCAGCAAAGTAAAACAAATGGGATTGAAAACGGCATGGTATAGTGGCCGTCAGGAATTGCCGCCGAACTTTAAGATAGCGGATTTTGACTACATTAAGATTGGGCCGTATATTAAAGAACTTGGTCCGTTGAATAAACGAACAACCAACCAACGGTTTTACAAGATAGAACAAGGCAACATAATGACAGACATTACCAGTGCATTCTGGAAATGATAATTTAAGCACAAACAATTGGACTTATAATCCGTTGTTTGTGCTTAATGTTAAAAGCACATTTTACTATTATGTTCTTTTGCAATAATAAAATACGAAATACGCCTAAATATCAGCATTATAAATGTTAAAAACAATACTATACAAAATTTATTATACTGAAAATTTGGCAGAATGAAAAACTATCCTTATCTTTGCAATCACGAACCAATAATAATTAAGACGCTTATGTGAAATGATTAGAGAAAAGGGCATTGTCGAAGTCCATGACGGCCATGCCGACACAGACGAGCTTTTAGATTCAGTGGACTCATTGCCAGACGGTGAATATGGATATTTGCTATTTGACAAGAAAAAGAATCGCTCACTACCTCAGTTGAAGTTTCTATTCGGGTATCTTTTGAAGACTTTATCAGAAGAACTTGAAGGACACCCAGAACCAGAAGCCCTATACAGATATTTTGAGGAGATTTACGCTCCGATTCATAGATGTAAAATTCCAGGCGAGGAAGAAGAATTTGAATACTTTGACCTCAAAAATGAATCAACAACTGAGATGGATTTCGTCATTGAGAAGATTATCCATCACGCTATGTCAGAATGGCATATTGACCTGCTTTCAAGAGACCGCATTAAAGCGGCTGAAGCACAAGAGGCTTACGCAGGAGCTTATGCAGAGACATGGAAGAATCTTTCACGAAAAATTTAATCGTATTTTTCTCCATGACGGAACAAGAAAACATGATGTCAGCATTAGACATCTTCGCAGCCTCACAGGAAACATTTGAAGAGGCCAAGAAAAAAAGCAGTGATGAAAGCAGAAAACGTGCTAATTATCTACGTTTCTCACAGGACGGCACATACGCAGTCCGTATTCTTCCGCTTGCACCAGTAATCGACAAAGACGGCAAGGTGTTGCCGATGGAACGTAAGGGATATGAATATCCGCTCCGTTCTTTGATGCTCAAAATCGAGAACGACAAGAAGCTGGTCAAGGGAAAACCGTCAATTACCTATGTAACTGTTTGCGATGCCAAGCAGCGTTTCAACAATCTCAAAGAAGACCTTATTGACCTTTATGTATCAACTGCGTGTGATATGTACGCAGATGACGAAGCATTGTGCAAGAAACTCCGCAGCAACAGCTTTGAGGGTGGTCTGAAATGGGATAGCAAGCGTTGTATGTATGTAATTGACTGCGACCACAAAGAAGACGGTCTGCAAATCCTTCAGCTTTCATTTGCACAGTACAAAGAACTGGAAGAGCGCAAGCTGAATCTGTGGGCAAAGCTCAACAAGAAGAAGCTCGTAAACTGTCCTATCTCTTCTATCGACAACGGCTATCCTCTTGAAATCATCCGCAAGACAGAGAACAAGAAGACCTCGTACAGCTTCAATATTGACACCGTTTCTGGTGCAGAGCCGTTGGACGAGCAGACACTCCAGAATCTTTTGGATGCTCGCCGTTTGCCCGAAATCCTCTACAACTACACTCGTTTCCATCTGGAGGCAACAATCGTATATCTGACCCAGTTGGATAAGAAATACGATATTGACGTGATGTCAAGCGATGAAATCAAGAATTGCATTGAGCAAATCAAGACATTGCTTCCTTCTGATGACAACTCTCATTTCTCTATGGACGGTGGAAGCTCCAACAATGCAGAAGCAGGTTCCAATATGAACGACCTTGACGCACTTTGGGAGCGTTTCGACAAGCTGGACGAAGCTGGTCTTGACGATGAGTCCGCAGAAGGCCAGGAACTCCGCACGTCTATTAAGGAGTTCATCGAGGACAATGACCTTGACATTCAGATTAAGCGAAGCAAGAGTAATCAAGACCTGCTTGACGAGTGTGAAAAAGCACTTGGTGGGAGCGACAATGACGATGATGACGAAGAGGAGGAAGAAAAACCTGCTCCTAAGAAATCTGCCAGAAAAGACCCAGAACCAGAAGAGGAGGAAGAAGAGAATGATGATGACAACAATTCTGGTGAGGAAGAAAACAATGACAATGAAGAAGAGGAGGAAGAGGAAGAACAAAGACCTCGGTCTTCTCGCAGAGAGCGTAACGATGACACAAATGAACCTGCTGCACGTTCAGTAAGACGTGGGGCAAGACCTAATCGCAGACGTTAATCATTAAGGCACGGTATGTTCACGTCATTAAGTTGGCGTGAGCATACCCCTTTTCACACGAGTTATGAAAGAGAAAAATCCAATCGCCTTATTGATTAATGATATTCATGTCAGTAAGGACAACATAGCAGAATTTCAGCTTAACTGGGATGAAGCATTGGAGGTATGCGACAAATACGGAATCGCCGACATTATTGTTGGCGGTGATATGTGGCACTCTCGTTCTTCCCAGTCGCTTGACGTATTGATGGCTGTACGCAATGCCATAATCAAGGCTACCAGCAAAGAAATCAATCTGACAATAGCAGAGGGTAATCATTGTAAGGTGGACCAAGAATCATTGCTTGGGTACAGTCATTTGTTTAGCGAATATCCAAATGTCTATGTGGTTGATGACTACACAATAATGGATATTAGCGATGATGTAGTGCTTTATGTGATGAGCTATTTCCCAGAGAACGGTTCTTTCACAGAGCGTATTAAGGCAATGTCTGAAGGGCTTGATAAAGACAAGATTAACATTCTGTATGTCCATGAAGGCATCAGAGGTGGACTTGTAACGCCGAGTGATGATGAATTGCCAGCAAATTTATTTTCCGACTTTGACACTACACTTGTCGGCCACTATCATAATCGTAAGAAGATAGCTGGTACGAACATAGAATACATAGGTTCTTCACGCCAGAACAATTTTGGCGAAGATGAAGAAAAAGGCTACACGATTTTGTATGACGATGGTTCATACGAGTTTATCAAGAACAACGCCAATACACGCTACATGGTGATTGATGTTGAGTTAGCAGATATGGACGATAAATTTTTTAGCCGCCTTCAGGAAATCAAGAAGGAAGGAAGGTATAAGGTTAAAGTCCGTATAAGCTGTTCAACCAAAGAATCCCAGACCGTTGACAAGCAGAAGTGCATTGAAAATGGAGCAGCGAAATTGGAGTTCGTAACGGAACAGACTCAAATCCAATTGACAGAGGCCCAGGACATATCGAAGAAATACGATAAGTCTGGCATTAAGCAGGAATATATCAACTTCTGTAATGACAGGGCCATATCGAATGTAAAACTTGGATTAGACTATCTAAACAAAATTCAGTAGTTATGTGGTATTTACAGAAGATTCAAGCAACAAATATATGTGCTTTTGAAGAATTAGAATACAAGCTGATGCAAGGTAAGACAACGCTTGTATTCGGCAACAATATGGATGACGATTCCCAGAACTCTAACGGCTCTGGCAAATCTGCATTGATTGAGGCTATTGCAATCGCTCTCACAGGAGAGACATTGCGCAAAGTCAATATGGACGAGATAATCAATGATGCCCATGACACTGCATCGGTAACGGCATGGCTTGAAAACGACTATGAGCCAATGGTGATGAAGATTGAACGTACTTTTTCTCGTAAGAAAGGACAAGAAATTGTCATCACCACAGATTCCCCAGTTTACGGAGAAGAAAAAATCGTCAAGGCTACAGTCAATGATTATAACAAGTATGTGCTTGATATGCTTGGTGTAAGCAAAGATGATATATTCTCAAACTATATCCTTACAGCACGCAAGTACCACTCTTTCCTTTCCAGCTCTGACCGTGATAAGAAGGAAATTATCAACCGCTTCAGCAATGGAGTGATTGTAGATGAATCCATAGATGCCCTGCACGAAGACATGGAGCCTATCCAGAAATCACAACTGGAAGCGGAGAAAAAAGTATCTGAGTGCAATGGCCGTGTATCGGCACTTGCAAATGAAATAGAGCGTGCCGTTGAAGAATCGGCAAACCGTTCAGCCAACAAGAAGGCTCGCATAGATTCATGGAACGAGTCTATTGCAAGCAAACGCAGTGAAATACGTCAGGCAAACGAACAAATCAATAAAGCTAATGAGCGGCTTGATGTGCTTGACAAGTTGGATGAACAGCTCCAGAAGATTGAGAAAAAAGAAAAAGACACACAATCGGCTTATGAAACGATTAAAAGACTATGCGAGGAAAGTGGTGTTCAGTTTGACTATGATTATGCTCCTGAATATAACCGCTTGCAGTCACAACTTAAAAAATCGAATGAGCAACTGGAGGATTGTAAGAAGAACAAGAAAGATGCTGAATCCAAATTGAAATCTGCATCAAGACTTCTTGAAAAATTAAAATCCACCTATGAGAATGATTTGAAATCCGTATCAGACAAGGAAGCGGAAATCAAAGAAATGATAGACGCTCTTACGAATAAGGCGTTGAGACTGAAGAAGACGTACAATGAACTGAACGAACAGCGCACCAGCATCGTCAACAAGATTGCAAGTCTTGAAAAACAGTTAGCTGGAGTAATCCAATGCCCTAAATGCAAGCATGAGTTTACATTGGCCGATGACATTGACGTACAGGAAACACGTCAGAAACTGTCAGATGAGCATGGAAAAGAGCGTGAGATTGAAGATAAGATAACGGAGAATCAGAAATCTTACAATGCTTGTGTGTCCGATGGCCGTAACGCTCGTGAGCAGGAAGCGGAAATATCAAAGGAGCGCACGGAGATTGAAAGTGCTTACAATCAAGCCAAATCCGATGTGAATAAGGCCGAGTCTGCACTTTCTGGCATCCAGCACGAATATGAGAAGATAGAAGGCAACATCTCTTCCATCCAGCGCAACATTGATGCACAGAAGAAACAGATGTTTGATGAAGTGTTTGATACGATTGATGACTTGTATAAAAAGACAGAATCCGATATAAAGGGCTTGGAACTCTCCATATCAAATTGCGAGGGTGCCATCAAGTCTTATCAAGAGTCCATTAAGGAAATCGAGAACGCTTCAGAAACTGATGTAATATCCAGCCTTAAAGAGAGCAAGGAAAAGTATGAAAAGCAATACAACGAGGCTATGGAAGAACTGAACGGCATCAATAACAAGCTGAATGAGCTGAAGATTCAGGAAGCTACTTTTATTGAGTTCAAGACATATCTTGCAAACACCAAGATAAATGCAGTCAGCCAGATAACCAATGATTTTCTGGCAACTATTGGCAGCGACATACGAGTATCACTGTCTGGTTTTACCATGCTGAAATCAGGCAAGGTGAGGGATAAAATTTCCGTATCGTTGTTGAGAGACGGCGTTGACTGTGGCTCGTTTGAGAAATTCTCAAAGGGAGAGCAGACTCGTGTTGAACTTGCCAGTATCCTTGCATTACACAAATTGACAAACGTAAATTGCGAAGAAGGAAAGGGATTGAACCTGTTGATATTTGATGAGATTCTGGACGCTACAGACGAACAGGGTCTCACCAATGTATTCAATGCCTTAAATGAGACGCATATTACGTCCTTAGTGGTAAGTCACGGAAACATAGCCGAGAATTACCCGAATCGCCTTGTCGTTAACAAACGCAATGGGATTTCTTTTATCTAATGAAACAGTCAGCTACAAAATGCCCGACACAATTGACTCGTGATGAAGTTGCCGCTCTTGATATTGCGACCCATACAGGGTTTTATTGCACTAAAGAACGTGGCACATGGGATTTTACAGAATCAATGCGTAGAAATAACAATAAGCAACACGCAGCGTTCCGAAACACCCTAATTGACTTCATTACACGGAATGGTATCAAACAAATCGTTGCTGAGGATGTAAGCGTAAACAATCACTTTACAGATACACGTAAGCTATCGGAGTTTCGTGGTATTCTGTTTGAGGTGTGCGATACCCTTGACCTTCCAGAACCAGCCTTCATCAACCCTATGACCGTCAAAAAGTTCGCTACTGGAGACGGACACGCAAAAAAAGACAAGATGATGGAGTTTTGCCGCAAGAGATGGCAGATTGAACCTGGGGATGACAATGAGGCCGATGCCATTCATATCTTCTTCTGTTACATTAAACGCTTTAAGCTATGATGGAGAAGACAGAGAAGAAAAAGAAAGTCTCTTACAAAGAGCGCAAGGTCGCAGAAAAACATAACAAGGAATTAAACAGGCTCTTGCAGAGATTCTTCCGATTTCTGGATAAGAAGCCAAAGCCAAGCGACCAAGAAGTACGAATTGAGTTTGTCAAGTCAGAAATAACTTGGAAACAATACTGTTCCCAGCATAGCCTTGGATTCAGGACATCTATGTTGTTTAATGCAAAGGTGGCCTATGAATGGGAAAGGAAATATATGCGGAGACAGGAGAAGAGCAATTAGACAAGGAGACAGACCCCGAAGTAATTGCCAGAAGACACGAGCTATATAATAAGTACGTTGCCCCATTTTACAATATGATTTACAAGCTGTGCATCAGATACAGCTATAAACCATGCAATGTACAGGAGAACTACACGGAGGTTTTAGCAAATTTTTATCGCAGGATAGAAACTTATGACCCCAGCAAACCTATTCGTACATGGCTGCATATTGTAACTAAGAGGCAAATCAGGGCCATCGAAAAGCGGAGACAGGCATACATTGACCGAGACAATGATGACAATGACATAGAGGACTACAGCGAATCTATCATTGACGATTCAACAGTCAGCAGCAATGTAATGAGCATTGACAACTACAGGGAACTGTATAACGATGACATCCTGTCCGTGCTTGACGAATTGAAGCCGATACACAGGGATGCCTTTTTGCTCCAGCAAGCAGGATATGCCCTGAATGAAATAGTTGAAATAGAATACCAGAAAGGTAGTCTCAAATCCAAAAACATTGAAACGATAAAAAGCCGATTGTTTTTTGCACGGCAATATCTGCAACGCAATCTTACAAGAGATGGAGAACGAGTACATCACAAACCAAACAATGAAGATATTTACGGAGATAGCGACTAAGCTAATCTCCCCTTCATTTAAGTTTTCCAAGGGCGGCGAGGCAATACGGATTGTTTCACAAGCCTTGGGGAGACTGGAGAAGAAGCACGGTTCACTCTCCAGAGAACGCATTGTAGATTATTGCATAAGCGCAGCCTATACGTTCAAGGACAGAGGTGACAAATGGAAAATCAATCAAGTATTTGGCCCTAAGTCTATTGAAAAGTTCGGCACAGACAGGCGTGTGAAGTATTATGAAGATAGATGGCTTGCGAGTGCTAACCTCACTCGCAGCCACCTTCTTTCATATCTTGCAGACAAAAGCCAGCATCCACACCAGCAATATGTCTATATGCCGATGGAGGAGCCGACAAAGAAAAGGATGCTGAATACTAACGCAGGGTATCTAATCTGCCAGTCATCTACACTTGGATGGTCTCCAGAATCGGAAAGCTGCTCATTATGCAAGTTCGCAAACCAATGTCAAATTGAAACACAAAGAAAATTCCCAGAAATTTATAGGCTAAGAATAGAGCATGGCATCAAAAAATGTGAATAACGTATTGTCAGAGGAATTTCTGATGGACTTGTTTAAGACGTGCATGGATGATGCGTATGTTTTGTCAGTAGTATATCAGCACGTCAAATCGGAACACTTGCCAGACAGGGATTCAATAACCTTGTTCAAGGCACTGAAACGCTATTACGGCCAATATAAGAAGGTTCCGTCTTATTCAGCAATGAGAGAGGCCGTAAGCGAAAACAGAGGGGCGATAAACTTATTGAACGACATTTACGACAATGCTGGAGGATTGGAAGTCAATGAGTGCGTACATTTAATTGAGGAATACCTTAAAAGGGTGACATTCCAGAAAGCATATAAAGAAGCTGGTGACGCTTATAACAAAGATGGATATGAGCAAGCAGCAAAAGTGTTGAACAGCTATGTGGAATGGGAGCGGTCATTCTCTCTGACTGATGCAGAATTTACCGATGTGGTATCTACATTTAAGGAGCGTTTCTATCGCAACCAGACACAGGCAAGTTCGCAGAAAAATGCTCGGCCAATCACTCGGTTCTATATTGACGAGCTGGATGTGCGCAATGAGGGGCAGAACTTACGGACACAGCTTACTTGCTTCCTTGCCGCTACAGGCGTTGGCAAGACACACGCCGCACGATGGATTGGCAGAAATGCTTGTCTTGACGGCCTGAATGTCCTCCACTTCCAGCTTGAAGGTAGCCGTTCAGAGGTTGAAAACGCCTATTCTGCATCGCTCGTGTTGTGTAATACATTCAAGTACGAGACTGGAACCATTAGAGAGGCCGAGATTGAGCGTATGGCAAAAGAGCTTGAAGATGTATCAGGAAGGCTGTTTGTACGCTCATATCCAAAGTTTAATTGCCACGTATCCACATTGGATATTCAAGAAGGCATTGCGGAGTTCAAGAAGAAATACAATCTCCAGCCTGATGTGGTTATCATTGACTCTATGGACTTGTTGACAGACGCTTCTGGACGCAAGTATGGAGAAAATGGAGAGCGACACAGAAGAATAGCTGTAGCCAATGACTTGAAGGACTTGGCTGCTGATGAAAATGTCTGGATGGTTGTGACCTACCAGTCAACCGTTGAGAACCAGGAATGGATTAACGATGAAAAGAATGTGCTGACAGAATACAATACCGCAGAGGCAAAAGGACTGGCAAGGCCCTTGACCCATCTCATTACGCTTAATCAGTCAGCTAATGAAAGAAAAGAACACGTGTTGCGTATCAATGTAGCGAAAAGCCGATTCTTTGAAAAGGGGGAAGCATTTAAGATAGCTACAGATTATCGTCACGAGCGTTTCTACGATAGAGAAAGGACGTTGAACATCAATAAAACGCAGTAGTATGGTCATCAGCAGGGAAGAAAAAGAATATCTCATTCGGGAACTTATGATTGAGCTTCATGCCAAATATGACGGAAGCCGTAAGAACCTGATTGTACCCAGATGCCCATATTGCGGCAAGGAGGGCGGCAAATTTGGCATATATGTAGGAACGGAAACCGACAAAAAGAAGCCGTTTATGACCCACTGTTTCAAATGTGGGCATACGACAAAGGAAGTCAACCAGTTTCTCACAGACATAGGGCGTTCAGACCTTAAACTGGAGGAACACGCCAGTTTCGCTCCTGTTCAGATTCCAGAGTTCTTTAAGTTGGAAGAGCAGGAAATTGACGATGAGCTAAGTGTTGTTGAAATGCCGAAATCGTGGAAGAGATGCTTCAGAAACGATTATTTGAAGTCTCGTGGATTTGTCAATGACGATTATGACTATTTCCCAGTCGGCACTACCAGAGGATTGAACTTCAAGTTTGACGATTACGTGATTTTTCAAGTCATAGACTCTGGTGATGTAGTCGGATATGTATCACGTCATACATGGAGCAAGGACGATATAGAACAGTACAACAACAGGGCAAAGCGTAATGGTAAATACCAGATACGGAGGTACAGCAACAGTACGGAGAACGATTTTTCCAAACTGTTATACAATTACGATGCAATCATTGAAGATGAGACGGATACAGTGATACTGGTTGAAGGAATCTTTGATGTAATTGCATTGACAAGGAAACTGGTTCTGTACGACAACCATCGTGTCGCTCCAGTGGCCACATTCGGAAAGAAAATTTCTGATACCCAAATATACAAGCTCCAAAGTAAGGGAGTGAGGTCTGTTATCATAGCATACGATGCCGATGCAACGGACGCTATCAACAAGACCGCAATACAGTTGAACGAATTTTTCGATGTCACCATAGCCAAATTGATAGGCAACGGAAAGGACTTCGATGAGATGGACTTCTGGGAGGTGTACGACGTTTTCGCTTATAATCTTAAAACACCAGTTGAATTTAAGTTGAATACGATAGATGAGAAAATCTGACAGAATAAACGGCTTGTATCAGTGGCTTGAAGACAATAAGATACAATATCGGAAGGTTGACGATGAGGTTGTTGAGGTTCTTGGATTTGGAAAAATGTACTTCCAGGATACTGAGAAATCCACATTCAACTCTATTTTCCGCAAGAACAAGGACGGAGAGTTGATTTTCAATAGCATGGAAGACCCTGAAGTGCTTATGAATGAGGACATCAACTATATTGCGTTCAAGTTCGGCAACAACTTTTACTACTATGACTTGCGTAAGGATTTCCGTCTGAATGTACTGAAATACATAGGAGAGCGCAAACCGATGGAGCATGACTTCAAGTTTGTCAATCTTGGAACGCATACTGCCTTTGAACTGCTGAATGGTAGCTTCATGCCAAATATGTGGGTTAAGAAAGCCAAGTATCTCGAACATAAAGCACTTGGGATATGCGATACCAATACAATGGCCGCTTGCTTCACATTGCAAAAAGAGTGTGAGGCCGCTGGTATCACTCCAGTGTTCGGGTATTCCATGACCGTAACAGATGGAGATGATGATGAATGCGAGAAGTTTGGAGTGAAGGTATATGTACAGTCACAAAAAGGCTATCACCACCTGTTGCGCATACAGAAAGCCATTATGGTTGACAATGTGGAAAAGAAAACCATCAGCCTTAATGAATTGTGCAAGCGTGGAGAAGGCAATGTGGTTGTGTTCGACAAGTACGCTTCAAGCTACATGGAGAACCATCCAGACATTGTAAATCTGCTTTCACAAGCGTTTGACAAGGCATATTATCAAGTTGATTTATCCGAGTACAAGGCAGAACGCATTGACATAAGGGTACTGGAAGCAACTAAGCTGTATTTTGATAAGCTGTATGATAATGCAAAAATGCCTCGCCCAATCCTGATAAGTGATTGCTATTATTTGGATAAAGACGATGCAAAGAATAAAATCATTCTCAACAAGGTTGCTGAAGGTGCGGCACATGAACAAAGTGATGACCAGTATTTCAAAGATGCAGACGAGCATTACGAGACATTTGCCAGCCTGTTCAGTGACAAATGGGATGTCGATGCCTTGTTCAAAGAGTGCTGTGATAACACTCTGGAAATTGCAGACAATGCGAAAGCCAGGCTTGACACTACTAAAAACCGTATGCCCAAGTATGACATGACGAAAGAGGAAAAAGCAAAGTATGGAACCGTTCACAATATGTTCAATCAATTACTGGAAGAGGGATTAAAGTCAAAGATTCCAGCGGAGAAACAGGAACAGTATCGCAAGCAAATGGAATATGAAAAGTACATCATAGAAAGCACTGACAACGTGGACTACCTGCTTGTTCAATACGACACCTGCAACTGGTCCAGAAAGAATGGTATTCTCGTTGGTTGTGGTCGTGGGTCTGCTGCTGGTTCTTTGCTTTTGTATTTGCTTGGAATCACGTTGATTGACCCTATAAAGTACGACCTAATCTTTGAACGCTTCCTGTTGCCAGAACGAGCAGGGCTATATCCAGCGGACGTAACGGTAATCGGAGAAGACATTGAATCCAAAGATTACATAGAGCTTACCATTGAAAGCGGCAAGGTTATCAAAGTAGATAAGGACGCTCAATTCATGGTTAAACGAGCTGGAGAAGATGAGCCGATACAGGTATATGCAGATGAACTTCAAGATGACGATGATATTCTATTTGACAATAAAGATTTGATATTCACTATAAACGAGTTATGATATGGCAGACATGGTACTTACTGATGAAATGCAAAAAGCCTATGACCTGATAGAGAACACAACAGAGTGTCTTTATATCACTGGTAAGGCTGGAACTGGAAAGACCACGTTCTTAAAGTATTTAGTTGAAAACACTCATAAGAACCTGATGGTTGCCGCTTCAACAGGGATTGCGGCCATCAATGCAGGTGGAGTGACGTTACATAGCTTGTTCAATATCCCACTTAGCGTAAATGACCCTACGGCTCCATTGAGAGGCAAACTATATGCCGACAAACTGGAACTGTTCAAGTCTCTTGATGTACTGGTGATAGATGAAATCAGTATGGTGCGCCCAGACACGATAGACTACATTGACAAGAAATTGCGTATCTATCGAATGACCGATGAAGCATTTGGCGGTGTTCAAGTAGTCATGTTCGGAGACCTGTACCAACTGCCTCCAGTATTGAAAAAGGACGAGAAGGACATTCTGCTGCAATTCTATCGTGGCGTGTATTTCTTCTATGCTCATATATTTAGAAGTTGTGGGTTCCGTGTGATTGAACTGACCCATGTATTCCGCCAGACAGAGCAGCGGTTTGTTGAAATACTGAACAATATCCGCTGCTACAGGATGACTCAAAGGGATGTGAATGATTTGGATAAGGTGCGAGACAGAAGGGCCAGCAAGGTTTACGACAACCAGCATATCCACATTTGCACTCACAGAAAGGATGTGCAAAGAATCAATGCTGAGATGTTGGGCCAGCCGACTCATGTTTACAAAGCCGTATTTACTGGCGAGTACCCTAAAAATGCGTCTATCTGTGATGAAGTTCTGGAGTTGCGTGTTGGTGCCAGAGTGATGATGCTGATAAATGACAAATACCGCAGATATTCCAATGGTTCTATGGGTGTGGTTACTGATTTGTCAAATGAGTATATCAACGTATTATTGGATAATGGCAATGCCATCACAGTTTCGCCGTTTGAATGGGTGGCGCACGAATATAAGATGGAGAATGACAAGATTGTAACCATTGACAAAGGAACGTGTAAGCAGATGCCTTTATCGTTGGCATGGGCTATCACAGTTCACAAGAGCCAAGGATTGACTTTCGACAAGATTGTTATCCACACAAAAGGAATGTTCGCTCCAGGCCAGCTATATGTCGCTTTAAGCCGTTGCACATCACTGGAAGGAATCATATCGGAATCATACATTGACAAGCGATATATCATTCCAGACTACGAATTGAAAGCCTTTGACCAAGCGTGTCAGAAGGCAGGTGGTATCTTCAATAGAAACACTTATATCAGTATGGCATTGAGATGAAAGTCATTAGTGTTAAACCAATTAAAAGTACGAAGCCAGTCAAGGTTCTTGATTGCTTCGTAGATGGAGGGTTTTTGCAGGGAGCTTCTGGCTCCCTGCCGTAAACGGATGTAGATGTTGACTACCAATCCGACCGCCGTCAGGAAGTGAAAGAGTATATAGAACGCCGCTATAACCATGACGGAAAGCAGCGTGTATTCTCTGCTGGTACGTTTACCACATTGAAGGTGAAAGCCGCCATTAAAGACGTGGCCCGTACCATGCGTATCAATCCATCACTTGTCAATTATCTCACAGCATTGTTTGATGATGACAAGTGTGACTACACAGGCATATTCAAACTGGCATCGGAAAACAAGAAAATAGCAAAGTTCATTCACGACTATCCGATGCTGTTTGAGGACATTCGCACACTGATGTTCCAGCCTCGTTCAAGCTCTATACACGCTTCAGCATTGCTTGTAACCCCAGATGAACTGGATGGAGAGGATGCAGAATGCTTTGACTTTGTTCCAATCAAGAAAGTAGATAATATCCTTGTATCGGAAGACGATGGGTATAGTCTGGATGAACTTGGACTGTTGAAGAACGACTGTTTGGCAACAAAGGAACTGTCGAAACTACACGAAACCTTTGACCTTGTGAAAGAGCATTATGGAGTCGATGTGTCTCTGGAAGGGATTGTGAGCGGAGATATGGATGATGAAAAGGTGTATGCTCTGCTTCGTCAAGGTTACACCCAGAATGTCTTTCAGTTCTCTTCTAAAGGAATCACAAAGTTTTTGGTGGATATGAGGCCGACTTGCATACACGATTTGATTGCAGCCAATGCCTTGTATCGCCCTGCAACTTTGGACTGTGGTTCAGCAGAAAAATATGTTGATTGCAAAACAGGCAATGTAGCACCTACATACCTGTGGGGTACTTATAATGCACTCAAAGACACTTTTGGTGAGGTTTGCTATCAAGAACAAATTACCCAGATTGCACGTGAAGTTGGTGGCTTTTCTCTTGGTGACGGTGTGAAGCTGGTGAAGTTCATATCCAAGAAAAAGAAGGATAAAATATTGGCTATGAAAGACAAGTTCATGGATGGTGCTAAGAAGAATGGATGCCCGAAAGAAGATGCAAACAAGATATGGGAAATCTTTGAAGTATCTGGTTCATATTCATTCAATAAGAGCCACGCTACCGCTTATGCCGCTACCGCTTATGCTGGAGCATGGTTAAAAGCACATTACCCAACTGCCTTCTATACCGTTGCTCTCCAGTGGGCTGATGACAAGGAGCTTGTTCCTATCATGTCAGAGATGGAGGCTTGCAGTAATGCAAAAGTGGTAGCACCAGACATCAATATCAGTGCTGACAAATTCTATACTGACTACGAAACGAATGAAATATTTTGGTCGTTGTCAAGTATTAAGATGCTTGGCGCAAAAGCCGTGGATTGGATTATCAAGGAGCGCAATAAGAATGGAGACTTCACCAGTATCGTTAACTTCATCGAGCGTGTGTTCAAATACAAGCTGAAGAAGTATCAGTATTGGGATGACCCAGACAATGAGGAAGAAGCTACGAGATGCCCGATAGATGCTCGTCATGTTCGCAATCTTATACTTGCTGGGTGCTTTGACCATATCGAACACGCAGATTCAGTTATTGAACGGTATGCGATACTTGAAAAAGCGGCTCACACGCTTGGCTTCCAGATTAACGAAAAGGAATATCCTGCCAATTTGATTGGAAAGCATTATTTCTGGAGTCAGCAGCAAATCAAAGTGTCTGGACTTGGTGCAATAGACTACAAGAGAATATACGACAATGCAGAAATTAAGGCCGAAATCAGAGGCCGTGCATCGTATTGTTCACTGAAAGACATTGCAGACCCAGACAAAGACGGAAAGAAAGTCGCAATCAGTGCTACCGTTGTGGAAGTGGAAGAAAAGAAGTTCACAAGCAAGAAAACTGGCGATGTTGAGACGTTCTGTAAGCTCACACTTCAGCAGAATAATGACATGGGTGAACTGGTGGTGTGGCCAGAGGAATATAAAACCGCACGGCCAAAGCTCATAGAGGCAAAAAACAAATTGATAATCTGCATGGCTACAGTTAAATATAGCGATTATGCAGGACAGAACAATCTTCAGCTTACAAGACACAATTTAGTAAAAGTATTATGAAGCAAATGATAGTTTGCATTGTTGGCCCATCTGGAAGCGGCAAAACTACGCTTGCCAGTATTGCCAGCAAGGAATTGAATATTCCGACATTGTGCAGTTATACTACACGCCCCAAACGAGAGAATGAGATAAACGGAGTTGACCATTTCTTCGTTTCAAAAGAAGAAATGCCTACAAAGGACAAGATGCTGGCTTACACAAAATTCGGAGATTACGAATACTGGGCAAGCATTGAGCAGATTCCAGCAGATAAGCCAATCCTCTATGTGATAGACGAGAAGGGATTGATGATGCTGATGGAAGAATGGGGAGACCAATATGAGATAGCTTCTTTGCTTATTAAAAGAGACAAGAAACTTCTTATAGAAACAGTTGGCGAAGAGCGTGTTAAGCGTGACCATAGCCGAGTTAAAATTGACGAGAACAGCTACGATGCTGTAATATCCAACAATGGCTCTTTGACGGAGTTCTTAAAAGACGGAGTAGCAACTATTAAATTACTGATTGACTGATATGGCACCGAAAACTGAAACAACACCAATCGTAGCGTTTACATTGGACTTTGAAACTGGAGGTCTGCAATGCCAGACTTGCGCTTGCACTCAGATAGCAATACACGCTACCAGACTTGATACATTTGAGCGGATTGGAACATATATCAGTTATATCCAACCCTATTCACAAAAGGCTATAAAAGGAGTAACCGAGAAGAGAAAGGTCTTGAAAAGCAAATATGACGTTGATGAAGAAAAACCGATGTTGTATGAGAGTAAGGCTTTAACATATTCGGCGATTACGATGGATATGCTGTATGAGCAGGGCAAACCCATTGAACAAGTTGCCCAGGAAGTCCTACAGTTTATCAAGGACAATACCCCAAAAGGCGGTCGCAACATGAAGCCGTTTTTAATCGGGCAGAATATAGCGTTTGATGAGGGGTTCTTTTGTCAGTTGATGGAATATGCAGGACTGATAGATGAGGTGTCAAAACTGATAAGAGGTACAAAAGACTTCTATGGGCATTGGCATCCGTATATGCTTGACACAATCATACTCGGCCAGCTTGCAATGTGCCACAAACCAAACATTGACTCATACAAGCTGGAAATTATGTGTGAACGTCTTGGCATTGAACTTACCGATGCTCACGATGCAGACGCAGACGTATCGGCTACAACCAATGTCGTAACAGTTCTTACACAGCGTATGAGAAACGAAGAAGGTGTGTATTCTGGGCCTACACTGGCAATGGCCACTACAGAGAAAAGTAGAAAACACTTCAAAATATAATGCAATGGAACAGGAAAAGAATGTACAGATGCCGAATGTGGAAGAGCCGATAGTGAAATTCAGGCTCGTTTCAGACCGTGATGTAATGACCATAGTGAACGATGACATTAAGGAAACTCTGGTAGAAATAAGCGGATATGACCTCCAGATAAACTTCAATATGCAATATTTGAAATCTGTTGAGGACATCAAAGCGGCAGGAGATGGGATAGCTGATTTGTTCAAGCAGCTCATTACAGAGAAATTGCTTGAATATCGCAAACAAAACGAATGACTTACTTCTATTCGTAAATGAAACAAAGGCACTTCAACGCTGTTTGTTGGGGTGCCTTTGTTAATAAATAATTTACGACAATGGAAGCTAATAATTTGACAGACCAAGAAATATTGTTTTGTGAACTGTATGTCACTGGCGATGTTCCTTTTGCTGGCAATGCCGTAAGGTGCTATCAGGAAGTCTTTAATGACTCTACCAATAAAGCACGCTATAGGGCATTGAAGCTGCTGCATCGTGATGACATCAAGAAATACATAGAAGAGCTTGGCAAACTATCAGAAGAGGATGCCAAGTCGGTTAAAACTTTCCTAACAGCCAACCTCAAGCATATCATCGAGGAATGTTCGTCTGCTGATTTTGTTGACAGGCAAGGCAACCCATTGTCTCCAGCAGCGATGAGAAGTGTGGCTGTTAGTGCATCCAAGACATTGATGGAAATGTATCCAGTCAAAGAAGCGCAGACTACCAAAGTATCCATTGATAACAAGGGAGAGTCTGGCGTTACATTCAATGTGATTATTCCTACAAATGCAGTGCAAGTCGAAGAACCCAAACAAACAGATAGCGAATGATTGAAATAATTGTAGCAATAGTAAGCGGAGTGCTTGCTGGAGGATTGTCACCTTTCCTGTTCTTGCGCCAGAATAAAGACGCAAAAGAAATTGAAAACGAGTCGCACCAATCCGAGGAATGGTGTAAACTGTATGAGGAAGAATGTAAGGAACGAAAAGAGCGTGATGCCAAAATAGATGAACTGTACAAAGAAATCAGTGTTCATCGTGACGCTAAAGGAGAAATGGCAAAGCGCATTTCCGAACTGGAAGTAGAAAACACAAGGTTGAAACTGCTGATGTGCGAAGTGCCGTCATGCCCTAAGCGAAAACCACAAACAGGTTACTAATGAAAGAAGGTGATACTATTCTGATTATGCCATCATGCGCATTGGAAGAAATGCACATGGAGCAACTGGTAGGCACACGAGCCACTATTACAAATGTAGTTACGAACAACGATACTATCAGGGGATGTTGGGTAAGGTTGCCACGCCCATTCCTGAATGAAGAAGAATGGTATATACCGTATATATCAATGGGATAATATGAAATTCAGATTGGTACGCACAGACCTTCAACCAGATTATACGATAGGCCGACTGGAAGTTTGGAAAGACGAGCAGTGGGCCTATTTGTGTGATACCCTTGAAGAAGCGGTACGAAGCAAGAACAAAAGAGGCAAATATCCATATACAGACATTCGTGGATATGCCATACAGACCGCTGTTCCAAAGGGGGGAATATGTTGTCTCTATGAACGTGCCATCTCCGAAATACTCTGATTTTGACAAGTATCCATTTGCAAAACAATACAAGGGGTGCATACCCAGACTTGTGAACGTAAAGAAGTTCGATTCCGTGCTGATAAAGCCTGGGATGAGGGCCACACAACTGCATGGAAGCATAGTGGTTGGTATTAACAATGGGAATGACCGTATGTGTGATTCTACGCTGGTATGGAATAGTCTTATGCAAGCATACCTGCAACCTGCAAAATTAACAAAGGAACCAATAACAATAGAAATACAATGAAGAACCTGAAAGAATTGGCTTTGATAGCCATCGCCATAGTATTAACGATTCTGGCAATGAGAGCTTGCCAGCACTTCAAACATAATGGCACTGTTGAACATACGACTGTGGTTGATACTTGCATTGTCTATGACACGATACCATATTTGAAGCCTGTTCCGAAAGACAGCGTAGTTATACGTTATGTGACCACAACGCTTCCAGCCATACAGCACATTGATACAGTTACCGTATTTGACAGCGTACAGGTAGAGATTCCGATAACGCAAAAAGAATATAGGGATTCTGCTTACCACGCATTTGTTAGTGGCTATATGCCGTCTTTAGACAGCATTACGGTATATCCCAGAACCATATATATCAACAGTACCACAACAAGCAAATACATACCAAAAACAAAACGCTGGGGAATTGGATTACAGGCTGGATATGGTTCCTATATCAATAACAGTACGGTTCATGCTGCCCCATATATAGGCATTGGAATTAGCTATGATATTTTTTCTTGGTAAAATTTCAGTAAACTGCAAACCTGTGCCGTGTGAAACTCCTATTCTTAGTCAAAGCAACTAATTAAAATATATAACAGTATGGAATTACACATCAAAGACCGCATCTATATTCCGCAGATGCTTCCGCAGCAAAACAACTTCATGGGCTTTAACCTGAAGCGTGAGATTATCAAGAAGGTGGGCCTGACAGAAGCCGACAAGGAAACGTACAATATCGAGGAAGATACAAAGAACAGCCGCATCACTTGGGATATTCAGAAGGACAGGGAAATGCCTCTTGTAGTAGAGTTCTCAAAGGACGAGCTGAACTACCTCAAAACCGCCTGTGAGACGCTGGCAGAAGCAAACTACCCAGATGACTTCTGGATGACGGTAGAGAAAATCTACAATGAAGCACAGGGATAAAGAAATTTCTTGCTCCTCTCTATATATTCATCCGACCGCAGCCGAAAGGTTGCGGTTTTTATTTTATAGAAATTTCAAACCATCGAAATGCCTAATCTCTATTCTTCAATGAGAACATAAATAATCAATATGTATGATAGATATTAAAACATCGAATCGAGCTTTAGGCTTTTTAGTCTGGTTCCGCAAATTCTATAATGGCGAGACCAGCGAAACTTATCAGAGAATTGCTGCAAATTATCCACAGGCCAATTACAGCACCATACGAGTGTACTTACTGGAATTGGCTGATAACGGATATATCAAAATTGAGAACAAGGGCAAATATTCCCAGAAGTTCATTGTCAACGAGGAGAAATATCAAATGGTGTTTAGATAATGGTTCCAGGACTGAAAGAGCCACAAGGATTGCAGATTGATTTCAGACCGTCTCCTAAACAATATGAGGTATGGAAAAATCTTCAGCCTGAATGTCCGATATGTGGAGGCGAAATAGTCCAAAAGATGTCTGGTGTCGATAGGAACGGCAATCCGACATTCAAACCAGTGTGTTCAAAATGTGGAAATGAGAACATTCCGCAGATGATATTGACTGGTGGAGCGGCTGGCGGAGGTAAGTGCCTGAATATAAATAGTTTAGTTTGTACTCCGTTTGGATTTAGGGCATTAAAAGATTTGAAAGTTGGAGATATAATATCGAACCCAATGACAGGAAAAATGCAACGAGTTATATGGATTCATCCAAAAGGAAAATTTCCATTTTACAGAGTGCATTTTGTTGATGATACATATACAGATTGTTCTGAAGGGCATTTATGGAGAGCGCATCAAAGCCGTAAAAAATCCAAGAAAGCCAAGAATAATCCAGAACACTATGCTATGTATGGTGATGATAGGATTATGGAAACAAGTGCAATGTACCAATGGTACCAACGGAAGAAAAGCGGTATGTATAAAGGAACTCATTTAATCATACCGCTTACCGCACCTGTTGAATTTACGATAGGCAATAAACCAAGAAAAATTAAACCGTATATTCTTGGTGCGATTATAGGAGATGGCTGTATCACGGATTCCGTTATTAATAATGGATATGTGCAAATGACAACTATGGACGATGAAATTGTGCGGCGTTTCAAAGATGCTGGATACGATATGTCACACCATTGCCAAAGGCCAAACAATCGCTCAATTAATTATTTTATTAAAGACAAGAATCTGATAAATAATCTGATTGAACTCGGTATTGCTGGCAATCGTTCACAAACCCATGTTATACCACAAAGATATTTATATTCTCCTATCAAAGAACGCATCGAATTGATGCAAGGGTTAATAGATACTGATGGATATGTGGATGACAGAGGGCATTTGTCATACACCTCTACAAGCAAGCAATTGGCAGAGGACGTAGCTTTCATAGTGCGCTCATTAGGTGGCATAGCCACAATCACAAAAAATCCAGCAGGATATAAGCACCCTGACACTGGAGAGTTCATTCAATGTTCCGATACATACGATGTGCAGATACGAACAAAAATGAACCCAGACCTTTGTGGATTGACTCGCAAAAAAGAACGAGCCAGATATGAGTTCAACGGAGGGGCAAGTGAACTGGGTAAACGCATTACAGATATAGAGTATATAGGCGAGCAGGAAAGTTTCTGCATAACAGTAGATGACCCCAGCGGTTTGTATATTACAGACAACTTTACTGTAACGCACAACTCTTACCTCGGAAGTTGTTGGCTAATCAGTTCATGCTTACGTTGGCCAGATATGCGTATGGTTGTTGGTCGTAAGACATTGAAAAGCCTTCGGGAATCAACTTGGAATACGATTCTCAGTGTATGTAAGAGCTGGGGGTTGGTTGAAAACGAGCATTTCAAGGTCAACAACTTGTCTGGTGAAATGATATTTTGGAACGGTTCCAAAATTATTATGAAAGAAATGGCGTACAGCCCTTCAGACCCTTCGTGGCTAAGGTTTGGTTCGTCTGAATACTCTGGAGGCTTTATTGATGAGGTTGGTGAGATAGAAGAACGAGGCGTGGACGTGTTGTTTTCTCGTATCAGGTGGAAGGTACATGAGACATTCAAAGTACCTAAGCTACTTATGTCAACCAACCCTTGCCTTGGGTGGGTCAGAGACCGTTTCGTAATTGACAATAACGGAGAGCCTGTCAAATGTCGAGAAGGCGAACTCTACCTCCCCTTCTCGGTGTTCGATAATCCAGACATAGCCTTCCGTAACGCCTATGCTGCATCGTTGCGTAAGATTAACGACCCAACAACAGTAGAAAGACTGTTGTATGGTAACTGGATGTGGGTTGACAGTAACGAGGCGGCAGCATACTGGAAGTTTGACGGCGCAAAACATCTTGTGGATAATTTGAAGGAAAAGGTGTATAATCCTTTGAAGCCAATCATTCTCAGCTTCGACTTTAACGTAATCCCTTTCATGTCTTGTCTGTCATTACAGATAGATTATGACAACAAGAAAGTCTATGTTCTGGAGGAGATTCTGGGCCGTCCTGAAAGCAAGGACAACAACACTCCAAAGCTGGCACAGAAAGTTCGCACCAAATACTTAAACGAACAGCACACTGGAGGACTATTCGTAACTGGAGACCCTGCTGGTTTGGCTCGTTCTACACAGACAGAAGATGGTGTAAACAACTTCACCATCATTATGAATAACCTCGACCATCCAGTATTAAGGCCAAAGAAGAAACTCCTGAAACGACAGCCGTCACAGGTAGCCAGACTGGACTTTGTGAACGCTTTGTTTGACGGATATGACGGATGGGAGATACTAATTGACATGAGATGCAGAAAATTTACTGAAGACCTGATTTATCAAAAGAAGAACGCAGATGGAACAAAAAGCAAAGCAAAAACCACAGACCCCAAACTCGGAGTCAAATACGAAAAGTACGGACACTTGTCGGACTGCTTCGACTATTTTCTTTGCCTGTTCCTTAGTGAATCATGGGGTCGTTTCCAGTCCAAAAATTCTGGCATCACTACAACGGTAACACCGATATATAACAACTTTAGCTTTTAAGACAATGTATAGACGATTTCTGAACAATAATGATTACTACGGTGTAATCACCAGAGAGGCCATGAAGCAGCTCATTCGTGAAGATGAGGAACGCTATGCACAGGCAGAGGAAGCGGCAGAGGCTTCTATCATTGAGTACCTTACAGACAATTACGAAGTAGAGAAAGAGCTGGAGATAGGGAAGTCATTGATGGAATACAACCCAATGATTACTTATCCAGTCCACAGCCATTTCTATAACGAAGGAAAGATTTGGGAGGTTATGCGCTCCATCAACGGAGTCAAGAAGCCTACAGACATCGTGTACTGGAAAGACCTTGACTATGACGAAAAGAAATACGAGTCCGCACAGCCATACTCCCAGCTTCAGAACTGGCAACCAGGCGATATTGTAACTTTTGCCAATGCCTATTTTGAATGTCTTGAACCAAATGGACTTGACTTTAACGACATTCGTATTCCTGGGATTAATGCTTGGCAAAAGGTTGAGGTCTATGAATGGCAACCGAACCTTGAATACAATGTTTGGGAAGCGGTATCTTATCAGGGAAAATTCTATGCCTTACTGAATAAAGACGGCATAGACCTTACCATTAATCCGCTTGACTCCGATAACTGGGGTCTCATTGGCTCCTATGATGAAACTTATCCTTACGAATTGAAGGATACGGAATACGTGGAGTTCAATGGAAGTCTTTATATACCGACAATGCTGCCTGTTGCAGACGAGTTGAAAGAAGGCTATAATATACGTGCGCACGACCCCAGAAATGCAAACATCAAGAAGCACATGGTTCGTCTTGCCTTGTATGAGCTACACAAGCTCATCTCTCCGAACAATATCAGCTCGGCAAGAATCACGGATTACGAGACCTCTATCACATGGCTTCGTGATGCAAACAGGATGAAGATAAATCCGCAGATACCACGAAAACTGGATGACCAAAACAAGCCAACGGCAGAGTATGCGATAGCCACATTCCAGCGTGACTACGACCCATATCAGAACCCTTGGCAGATATAAGACCCGATGTTGTGATGAATACTTGTACTGTTGTTGATTGACAAGTGTGGCCGAGATTCGCTGTGAAGTGCGTCTCGGCCTTTTTTATGTTACCCTTATTGTTATAAAATCACAAACCGATTATTACGTTTTCCGTTGGTGTATTGTCGTTGGTGTCTTTATATTAAGAAGTTACGTTATCATTAAGTCGAAATTCTATCAATTTTAGTGTAACCCAATGATAAAATATACGTTAAACGATTTGGTGGTGTGGGATTTTCATTATACCTTTGCAGCACGAATCTGAGAGAAGATTGAGATGTGGGTGTAT